>Ga0307408_100000175_pt1 | contig 72054 bp, 60 predicted proteins | sample 322Cmetagenome_FD_202116 | JGI IMG/M metagenome (GOLD analysis project Ga0307408, IMG submission 202116) | Maize rhizosphere microbial communities from greenhouse at UC Davis, California, United States - 322HYB-C-3 | ecosystem: Host-associated > Plants > Roots > Rhizosphere > Soil | place... | reverse complement strand
CCTCATTCCCCACCCCAGACGCAACACCCTCGAAATCAAAGAAATCGCTCTCGAAGAAATTTTCAGCGCGATGGACCAAATCGACGAAATCGACGGCGAGGGACCCCAGGGACCGGGCGGAAATTCAGGATTCTCCCATGGGAAGCTCGAATCTGACTTCGAAACCATGGGGTAGATTGGCGGCGGAGACTTTGCCGCCGCAGGTCTCCAAGGAGGAGCGAACGATCGCTAGGCCTAGTCCGCTGCCACCCGTTTCGCGGGTGCGGGAGCGATCCGGTCGATAAAAGGGTTCGAACAACCTTGGGAGATCGGCTTCCGGCACGCCCGGGCCGTAATCCCGCACTTGGACGAAGACTCTCTTTCCGAGATGCGCCCCTTGAATCTCGATGCGTCCGCCCGAACTCGCGTGGATCCGCGCATTACGGATGACGTTGGCAAACGCGCGGGAAAGCAGACGCGGATCCGCGAGCACGACCAAATCGGGGTCCAAACCCATAACGACATCCAGGTTTTCCGCCTCCCGCGAAACGGCCACACGCACCAACGCCTCCAAGGCGACCGACTGTAGTTGCGGGCGGCCCGCCCCGGCGCGGGAGAAGGTGAGCACCTCTTCGATGAGCTGGGCGAGTTCGCCGGCCTCTTCTTCCACCGCGGAGAGACGCTCTCGCTGGGATTCGGGAATCGCCCGTTCCATCACTCCCAATCCCGTGCGCAACCGCGCCAGCGGCGCGCATAATTCGTGGGCGATATCGGCGAGGAAACGTCGTTGGCCCGTGACGAGTTGCTCGAGCCGCGCCGACATCGCGTTCACCGTATGGCCCAAACGACCGAGCTCGTCTTTGCGAACGATGTGAGGTTCTTGAGAAAAATCCCCTTCCGCGATCCGTTCGGCCTGGCGGGTGAGTCGGCGGGCGTAACGGGACATGCTCAGCGCGAATGGCGTCCAGAACGCGATGCTCAATCCCAGCACCGCCAAACCACCCAGCCACCACGGCCGGAGATCGAAGAGCAAACCATTGCCCGCCAGATCGTCGGCGCGCAACACGAGCAACGAACGGGGCCCTTGACTTGGGAGGAACAAATCGATGGCCGCCCAATAGCCGTCGCCCCCATCGCCCCGCGTGAGAAACAACGGCTTTGCGAACGGCTGCGGTCGCGAGGCCTGGGCGGCGGCATCGACTTCCTGATCCGGTGGCGGCAAGAAACGGGGGCCACCGGGGCCATCGCCGAAATCATCGTCCAGCGGAGGCGGAGGCGGGCGATAGCCCGAGCGCAGGGGAGGACGGCCACCCGGCAGCGAAGTGAGGCGCTTCGTGACGTTCTCAGGCACGTGATCGAACGCGCCGGTCACCCATTCCTCCGAAGGCAAACGCAAATCGAGCGTCGCTCCTCTTTCCTCCGAATAACGGCGCAGGATCTCGGGCCATTCCGCCCGGCTGCTGGCACGCAATTCCCGCGCGATTCCTTCGCCGAAATTTCCCAGTCGTTCGCCTGTCGACCCGCTCAAGAGCGAGTCCAGCCCCAAGCGAAGTTGAAACGCGACAAACAACACAAAACAAACCGCGAGGACGACCAGATGAAGGGCCAACCAGCCAAGCATCTTCGCCACCAGGGAATGTCGCCACGGTGCTTTCACATGGAACCGGATAAAAATTCGGGATCCGCCAGCACATAGCCCACACCGCGGACCGTGCGGATGAAGCGCGGTTCTTTGGCGTCATCACCGAGCTTTTTGCGCAAAGACGAAATGTGGACATCGATCGACCGATCGAACACATCGAAGCGCCGCTCTGAGACGCGCTCGATCAATTGTTCGCGGGTCCGCACGCGGCCTTTCACCCGGATCAATTCCGTCAGCAGCGCGAATTCCAAAGCGGTCAGCTCGAGCGGCCGGTCGCCTAACGAGGCGTGATGGGTGTCTTCGCACAACCGCAATTCGCCCGCCATCCACTCCTTTTCTTCCGAGGCTTCGGGCAACCGCCGGCGACGCGTCACCGCCCGCAAACGCGCGAGCAATTCGCGCGTGGAAAATGTCTTGGGCAAATAGTCATCCGCTCCGGTTTCCAGACCGGCGATCCGGTCCGATTCCTCCCCCATCGCGGTAAGCATCAAGACCGGCACTTCGGAGCGCTTGCGCAGCTCGCGCAGGACTTCGAACCCGTCCATGCCCGGTAACATCACGTCGAGAATGACCGCGTCGTATTGCCCGGCCACCGCTTCGGCCAAACCCGCCGGCCCGTCGTGGCGCGCCTCGACCCGCCAGCCCAGCGGAGCAAGATAATCCCGGATGAGGGCGCAGAGTTTGCGATCGTCATCGATTACCAACAAGGGGCGACCGGTCTGAGGCTCGATGTCATTCATGGCACGATGGCAGACTCGGAAGTCCTCCGCGACGGAGCGATTCCTTTTACCAACTCTTAACAAATTTCCGCTTTCGAGCACATCATCGCTTCACACAAGCCGGGTTGAATTCATCGCAGTCACCTGTTGACCACGATGAAAACCACTCGACTCACCGCAGCTCTCATCGCCGCCTTGGCGATATCCCTCCACGCGCAAAACGAAGAACCCCCGCCAGGTCCGCCACCAGGCTCGCCCCCGCCCGGGCATCGTCCGCCTCCCGGCGGCCCGCTATTCGCCCTGCTCGACACCGATCGCGACGGCAAACTTTCCGAAGAAGAAATCGACAAGGCGCCGGAGATCCTCAAAGCGCTCGACGCAAATGGCGACGGCTATGTCGACGTCCGCGAAGCCCATCCGAAACCACCGGCACCCAAGGAAGAAAGCGATTCCACCGAGACCACTTCGACCGAAACGACTTCCGCCGAATCCTCTTCGGACTGATTTCCTCATGTGGAGACCCTGGGAGCGCCTTGGTTCAAATGTCTTTGGGGAAACCAAGGCGCTTCTTTTAAACGGCTGGCAGAATCAGCCGGAACTCCGCTCCTCCTGAATCCGCGGGTCTGTATTCAATCCCGCCATCCATCGCTTCGGTCAGTTCCCTGACGATGGAAAGGCCGAGTCCGGTCGAGGACTCCCCACCCGTCGGCTTGGGTCCGAGCCGCGCGTAACGTTGAAACAAGCCGTTCGTTTCGTGAGCGGGAATTCCCGGCCCTTCGTCCTTGATGCGGAACACCCCGGAGTCCTCCTCCTGGAAAACTTCAAGCGTCACCCGGGTGCCCGCGGGTGAAAACTTGAGTGCATTCGAGAGCAGGTTTTCCAGCACTCGGAACAACGCTTCGCGATCCGCACGGACGAATACCGGTTTCGCAGGAGTGGACCATTCGATGGCGATCTTTTTATCCGCCGCTCGTTCGGAAAAAGTCTCGATCACCGAGGCGACCACTTCATCGAGCGACAACCACGCGACCTGCATCTTTTCCCGGGCGTATTCGAGCCCGCGCTCATCAAGCAGCGACTCGACGATCCCGAGGGCGCGTTCGGCGGCATCGTCGATGATGTCGACCAATTCGCCCGTGCGCCCGCCCGCTTCTCGTTCCTTCAGCAAACGCGCGGAAAACCGCACCGTTCCGAGCGGATTTTTCAGATCGTGAGCGAGCACTTCGACCAGTCGGTTCTTTTCCGCCATCGCCTCCTCCAGTTTCCGTTGGGTGCGATAAAGGCGGACATGCAATTCGATGCGTCGAAGCAGTTCCGGTCCGTTGAACGGTTTGGTGACATAGTCCACCGCGCCCGCGCCAAGACCTTCGATGACGAAAGTCTTATCGGTAGCGGCGGACAAGAACACGATCGGCGCGTGGTTCCATTCCGGATGATCTTTGAGACGGAAAGCCACCTCCACCCCACTGATCCCGGGCATCATCACATCGAGCAAAATCAGGTCGGGCTGCGTTTCCAACGCTTTCGCGATCCCCTCCTCACCTCCCCGGGCGGCGATCACTTCATAGCCTTCCCGCAATAATAGGGAGCCCACGACCTGAATGTTTTTCGGCTCGTCATCGACAACTAGAACTACAGTACGTGAGGACATCAGGCGGCGGGCGAAACGATGAATTGATCAAGTGCTTTCGAAAGCGAGGATGCGAGTTCGGGAAACGCTCGCAGCCGGGCCGAGGCGGATTCGGTTTCGAACGACTCGACCTGTGCGGCCAGCGCGGCGGCGTAAGCGCCGAGCGGCCAACCACCCGGATCGGCCAGCGACCCCAAACGTTGGGTGAAATCGAGCGCGGCTTTCGCGGGGACAACCGTGGCCAATCGTTCGGCTTCTTCCGCAAGCGATCCCCGCAGCGTTTCCAATAATTGACGCCATTCCGCGACCGGGCGGGCGGAAATATCCCAATCCAGTGGAGTCGTGGGCGGCGGCGGCGGCCGGTCGCGCTTGAGGCGAGGCGATGCTCCAGCCACCGGCGCCGGAGACGGCCGGGCGAATTGCACGGGCAGAGCGACTCGAAAGACCGAGCCCGAACCAGGCTGACTCTCGACGGTGAGAGCACCGCCCATCATCGCGATCAACTGGCGACTGATCGCCAACCCGAGGCCCGAACCTTGAAACTGCCGGTCCGCTTGGGAGTCGACTTGAAAGAAAGGCCGGAAGATGTCGTTCAGTTTGTCCTTGGGAATGCCGATGCCGGTATCGGTGACGCTGAATCGCAGCACTCCGCCTTCGCCACGACTCTGGGTTTGGAACGGCCCGACCTTCAGCCGTACCGATCCTTCCCGGGTGAACTTCATCGCGTTACCGATCAGGTTGAGCAAAATCTGCCGTACTCGCAGTGGATCGAAGGACAGCCAAGGCGGCACCGACGAATCCAACCCCACTTCGTAGCGGATGTGCTTTTCCTGAGCGCGATGGATGAAAAGAAGTTCAAGCTGCTGGACGAGATCCCGCACATCCACCGGCTCGGCGTGAATCTCCAGCTTGCCCGCCTCGATGCGGGAAATATCGAGCAAATCGTTGATCAAGGTGAGCAACGCGTTACCGCTGGTTAAAATGGCGGCGGCGAATTTTCGATCGCGCGGGTTTTCGGCCGAGTCATGCAACAACTCACCGAATCCGAGGATCGAATTCATCGGCGTACGGATTTCGTGGCTCATCACCGCGAGAAACTCGCTTTTCACGCGGTCGGCCCGGCGCGCCGCCTCTCTCTGTCCCCGAAGCTCGTGCTGCGCCTCCAGGTTTTTCAGATGGAGGTAAAGCATCCACATGAAAACGCACGCCCCCGTCAGTGCCATGGCCGCGCAGATCGTAATGGCCCAGTTCGTCCGCTTGAGATTCTTGATGGCCTGCCCTTGGGCGACGGTCATCGCATCCATGCGCTCAGATCGGAGCGTGTCGATCTTCGCTCGCAGCCGATCCATGAGGTCTTTGCTCAGGTTGGTCGCGAGAGCTTGGCGTGCGGGCTCCGGCCCGGCGTTTTTTCGCAAATCGATGGCGTGCCGCATTTCATTGAGCGCGGCTTGAGCGAGATATCGAACGGTCTCCAATCGCTCACGGGTTTCGGTGTCCCGCGCGATGCTCGCGTCAAGTCGCTCGAAAAGCCAAACCGACGCCTCGGATCCCCGCTTATAAGACAGTAAATACGCCTCGTCGCCCGTAAGAACGAAACCGCGCGCGCCGGTTTCGCAATCGAGCATCGCCTCGATCAACCGATCAAGTTCGAGCACCATTTCCCGGCGCTGCACCATGCGGGAGAAATCGCTCAAATTCCGGCGCGTGCTGAACACGGATGTCGCCACGATCGCCCCGATCAACGCCAGCGCGACGAGGCTGGCGACGAGGTGGCGCGTGCGGATGGCCCGGCGTTTCGACAGCATGATTTCTCCTTTTTCGAGCCCCCCACCCTGTCCCCGCCCCGCCCGGCGCGGCAAGCGGTTTATGTCCGGCAAAATGCACGATCTTCAGGGCAAACGAACGCTCAGGAGGCGGCTTGATCCTGATGCGCTTTCGTGGGAAAATTGTTAGGAATGAAACTCTCAATCATCGGGGCGGGGCACGTGGGCACGACGCTGGCGTTCACCGTTTCGATGCGAGGCTTCGTACGCGAATTGATCCTGGTCGGCCGTGACCGCGACCGAATCGAGGGCGAGGCGCTCGACCTCGCTCATGGCGAAGCGTTCTTTCCGGCTCCCGCCAAAATCCGCGCGGGCGAAATCGCCGACACCGGCGGTTCGGACATTCTCGTGTTCTGCGCGTCGGCCGTCTTCACCGGCGAAACCCGGCTCGCGCTCGGACCCGCGAACACCCGGCTTCTGGAGGACATGCTACCGCTATTGCTCCATGCCTCGCCCGAAGCCCTCCTGCTGATGGTCAGCAATCCGGTGGACGTGCTGACCTGGCAGGCGCTCCGCATCACCGGTTTGTCCGCTTCACGCGTTTTCGGCACCGGCACGATGCTCGATTCCATGCGCTTCCGGCACTTGCTTTCGCAGGAGATCGGCATTCATCCGGACGACCTCCGGGCTTACATTCTCGGAGAACACGGCGACTCGCAATTTCCCGCGATGAGCATGGCATCCACCGGCGCGGAACACATTGAGGATACTCCCCGGCGACGTGAGCTCTTCCGTCAAGCCGCAGGAGCCGGTTTGAAAATCCATTCCCTCAAAGGCCACACCAGCTACGGCATCGCCGTTTCCACCGCGGCGATCATCGAATCCATCGCCCTCGACGAAAAACGCACCATGCCGTTGAGCGTGCGTATCGACGGCTTTCTCGGCATCGACGACGTTTGCCTCAGCCTGCCGGTCGTCGTGGGGCGCGGCGGGGTCGAGCAAGTGCTCCACCCCAATCTCGACGAAGCCGAAACCGCCGCCTTCCGCCATTCGGCCGAGGTCGTGCGCCGGGCGATCGAAACGTGTGATCCGTCCGATTCCACCGATCCATCCAATCGGTCAGATTGAGGCCAAAGCGGGTTTTGCCTCAAGCGCCGCGAGCAATTTGCCGTGGATCCCGCCGAAGCCGCCGTTGCTGAGCACCGCGACGATGTCGCCCGGCTCGGCTTCGCCCGCGACGATGGCGACGATTTCTTCGACCGTTTGCACATAACGACCGTTGCCGCCATGGCGGGCGATGTCATGGGCGAGCTTATCGGGATCGAGTCGTTCGCCTTCGGGGATTTTGTGTAAATCCGGCACGGCGGCCACGATCGAGAAATCCGGCCCCGCCAGCGCTTCCGCGAGTTCGTTCTGGAAAACCGAGCGTCGGGTCGTGTTCGAACGCGGCTCGAACAACACCCACAAACGCGCGCCGTCGTATCGCTGGCGCAGACACTGGACGGCCTGCTTGATCGCGGTCGGGTGGTGAGCGAAGTCGTCGATCACTTTCACGCCGCCCACTTCTCCGCGGACTTCCTGACGCCGGGCGACCCCATCGAACGCTTCCAAAGCGGCGCGGATTTCCGCAGGCGAAAGACCGGCGAACTTCGCCGAACTCGCGGCCATGGCGGCGTTCCGCACGTTGAATTCGCCGTTCATGCGGACGGAATAACGCTCGCCATCGAGCGTGAAAGAAGTGCGCTCGGGTTCATAGACGATGTCTTCGATCCGCAGGTCGCAGGTTTCGCCCAAGCCGACGGTTTTCACCGGGCAAGGCGCGTTGGCGGCGACATCGAGGCAGTTGGGATCGTCGCCATTGATGAAAGCGATGCCATTGCGCGGCACCACGTTGAGCAAGCGTCTGAAAGAAAGTTTGATCGCGTCCAACGAGTCGTAGATGTCGGCGTGATCGAACTCGATATTGTTGATCACCAGGCACTCCGGCAGGTAGTGGAGGAATTTCGAGCGCTTGTCGAAGAACGCCGTGTCGTATTCGTCGCCTTCCAGCACGTTGAATTCCGACGAAGTGAACTCCGCGCCGTGGCCGAGATTTTTCGGCAGGCCGCCGATCAAGAAGCCGGGATTTTTGCCCGCGTGGCGGAGCACCCAGGCGAGCATCGAGGTGGTGGTTGTTTTGCCGTGAGTGCCGGAAACGACGAAGTTCCGTTTGCCGTGGAGGAAGTATTCTTTCAGCACCTCCGGCAGCGACATGTAGAGCATCTTGCGATCCAAGGCCGCTTCCGCCTCCGGATTGCCCCGGGAAATTGCGTTGCCGATCACGATCACCTCGGCATCGGCGGGAATATTTTCGGCCCGGTAGCCTTCCGTCAGCACAATCCCTTGATCCCGAAGGAAATCCGACATCGGCGGATACACGTTGGCATCGGAACCGGTGACGGTGAAGCCACGCTGTTTCATGGCGGCGGCAACCGCGCCCATGGCGGTGCCGCAGATGCCGGTGAAGTGAAATCGGTGTTTTTCAGACATGGAGCGCGGAATCGGGGAAAGCGGGACGTTCGCGCCATGCTGGCGCGGTCCGGCGGCACGTCAATCATCCTTCGATTCTAACTGCGGAGTGCCGCTTTCAAATCGGCATGCCGGGGCGGGACGGCATTCCCTGCCGTCCTCATGCAAAATGCGCGCCACCCCGTTCACGCGTGCCATTCGACGCAATTGCCACGTGAGAAAATCGCCACACCGAAAGCGATGCGGGACGGGCCGCGATCTGGGCCTATGCCAGTGGTTCCAGCCGGCATGCTGGCATCGGGACCTCTCCAAACATCCAGCAACCTCGCGTTAGATCCTCATGAAACTCCACTCCATGCGCACCCGCCTCGCGCTCACCGCCGCCCTGCTCGGCAGCCCCGCCGCCATGGCCGGCTCCGATGTCTGGTTCACCCCCCTGACCGCGTCCGCCAACGTCGTCACGCCGAACGCCCTCGAAGAACTCGCCTCGCCGTGGCTTACGCCGGAAGGCATCCACCAGAAAAACATCCTCAGCCTCCGCGAGGTCGAGGATCAGGTCCTCAGCCCGGGGCAGTCCACTCTTCGCGTTCCCGGCCAAGGCACCAGCGCGGCGATGTTCGACATGATGTCCTATGACCCGACCGGCAACTACCTCTTCATCCCGCATGAAACTCCGGTCGGAGCCGGCTGCACCCGCGTGAGCCTCTACGACAATCACGCCGAAGTCATCTTCGCTGGCGACCAGAAGGGCGCCCAAGGCGACTGGAGCAACGACTACGGCGCCTTCGATCCCTGCCGCTGGACCCCGAACAACACCCTGCTCCTCGCCGAGGAATGGTCGGGCCTCGGCCGCGTGGTGGAAATCCTCAACCCGCTGGCCCCCGCCGACCAGATCCAGCACCGCGTGCTGGAGAGCATCGCCAACGTGTCCCACGAAGGCATCAACTTCAGCCAGAAGTTCCGGGACACGATCTACTTCATCGACGAATACAACTCCGGCTCGATCTACAAATTCGTGATGTCGACTCCGGGCGACTACACCAAGGGCCAGACCTTCGTGCTGTCGGTGGACGCCTTCCTTTCCAGCGGCGGCAACCCGGCGGAAAACTACAACTCCACCGCCAACGCGGCCGCCACCCGCACCGGCATGGCCACGTGGGTGCCGCTCACCGACAAGGACGGAGCGCCGCTGTCCGGCATCTCCGATCCGTTCCTCGATCAACCGGCCGGCTCCGCCAGCTTGGGCGGGCGCAAGGCCGCCGACGACGCCGGCGGCACTCCCTTCGGCCGCCCGGAGGACATGTCCGTCAGCCGTCTGGCCAATGGGAACGAAGTCCTCTATGTGACCACCACCTCGGAAAACACCGTGCTCTCCATCGAGATCCTCGAGAGGCGCCGGGGCTCCCGCCCGACCGGCAAGGCGATCGTCCGCACCATGGCCAGCAACGACACGCCAAAGAACCTCGGCTTCGCCCCGACCACCGGCACCATCAACTCGCCGGACAACATCGCCCTCGACTCGCAGGGCAACGTCTACGTCATCGAAGATGCCCCGAACGGTTCGGCCACCGGCGGCGACATCTGGTTCCTGCGCGATAAGAACAACGACGGCGTGGCCGAATCGGTGGATCATTTCATGAGCATCCGCGTCGGCGGATCGGAAGCCACCGGCATGATCTTCAACCCGGCCAACCCGTTGGAGTTCGTGATCAACGTGCAACACCCGGCCAGCACCGATCTCGACAACGTGCCGAACGGCCTGGGCGACGCCGTGTGGATGCTCAACCTCACGAACATCCCGAACCAAAACTTCGTGAAAGCCCTCGAAAGAGGCAAGCGCAACACCAACCAATAAACCGCCGCAGAGCGCCTCCGTGAACTCCGGGGAGCGGACCCGCGCGGGTCCGCCCTTCCGGAGCTCATGATGTGCCGGAACCACCACGCCCCCCCCTCGCTCCGCCTCCCCGGCCGGTCTCAGCCCACCGATCGCTTCATGAAACCGCTCCGTCCGATCCTCGCCATGCTGCTGCTCGGCCTCGCCGCCGGCTCGGAGGAAAGACCGCTCCACCAGCAGATTCTCGACACCCTGAAGACCCGCGACGAGGTCCTGCCGCGCCTGCCCGGCGTGGCCGCCGTCCACACACTCTACAACGCCGAAGGGGTGGTGCCGCCGATGTGTTACACCCGCAACGAGTCCCGCAACAATTCGTGCTACGTCTGCCACCAGGACGCCATCGACGGTCGGGAAAACGTCATGAACGACGGCGACCTCCAGGAAGCCTACAGCTTCAGCGCCCCCGGCATGACCAACCATTGGAAAAACCTGTTCGAGGACCGGTCCGCACGCATCCAGGCCATCAGCGACAAAGAGATCCTGAACTACATCACCGGTGACAATTACTCCGAACTGCCGTCCCGCCTGCGCGCCGCGGGCTTCAAAGGCTGGATCCCCGACTTAAAGAACCTCCATCTGGGCAAACTCGCCTTCGATGAACACGGCTTCGCCAAAGACGGCAGCCACTGGGTCGCCTTCCACTACAAGCCCTTCCCCAGCACCTTCTGGCCGACCAACGGCTCGACCGACGACGTGATGATCCGCTTGCCGGAAGCCTTTCGCACCGACAAGGCGGGTCACGATTCCGCCGACGTCTACAAGGCGAACCTCGCGATCCTCGAAGCAAACGTCAAAGGCGTGAAGCGCATCGGCACGCTGCCGGTGGACGAAGCGAAAATCGGCAAGGACCTCGACGGCGACGGCGTGCTCGGCACGGCGACCCGCATCGCACACGCGGACGGCTGGGTCGGTGCCGCGGAGGGCCTCTTCATGGAATCCTTCCTTTACCCGGAAGGCACCGAATTCCTCCACACCGTGCGCTACGTCGGCATCGGCCGGGACGGCGGCATCGGCCCATCGACGCGCATGAAGGAAGTCCGCTACTCGAAGAAGGCGAAGGCCTACTCGAAGACGATGTACGCGCGGAAATACGAGCTGGAGGCGATGGAAAAGGAGCGCGGCAACCTGCCCGCCTACTACGATCTGGGCCACCACGGCCTGGACAACGGCAACGGCTGGGCGCTGCACGGCTTCATCGAGGACCGCCGGGGCCGCCTGCGAGCGATGACCTACGAGGAAAACTTTTCCTGCATGGGCTGCCACAACTCGGTGGGCTCGACCATCGACAAGACCTTCAGCTTCCCACGCAAGCTCGACGGAGCGAGGGGCTGGGGTTATCTCGACCTCAAAGGCATGCCCGACGCGCCCACCAAGGGCGAGACCGTGGGCGAAATCGCCACCTACCTCGCCCGTGCCGGCGGCGGCAGCGAGTTCCGCAACAACGACGAGATGAACGCGAAGTGGTTCAAGCCGGACGGCACAGTGGACCACGGAAAACTGGCCGGAGCCAAGGACGTCTACGACCTGATCACGCCGTCGAAGGAACGGGCGCTGGCTCTGAACAAAGCCTACCGGACCATCGTCGAGGATCAGGACTTCATCTTCGGCAAGGATCCGATGCTCACCCCGCCGAAAAACGTCTACGACAGGATCGACAACGCGGACACCCCCACGCTGCCGAAAGAGCGGACCTTCAAGTGGAACATCCTGCTCGACTGGCCGGAGGAGTAGCGAAGCACGCGGAGGCCGTTTTCAACGCGGCGCTCCGCCCTCCCCGCCGCCCTCAAAACCCCGGAGCCGCCACGGTCGCGTTCTCGCGTTCTTCGATCCTCCGGCGCAGGATGCGGTCGGCGGTTTCGCGGACCATTTCCGTGAGCAAGAGCCAGAGGTGCGAGCCGGGGCGGTAATCGGCCGGGGCGATGTGTTTCACTCGGTTGGCGTGGGCGGAAAGTTGGTAGCACTTGCGGAAACTGCGACCGCTGACGTCGTCCGGATTATAAACCGCCACCGCGTTGCCGCCGTTCTTGGTCATCACCGTGAAGCACGGCACGTCGGTCGGGCCGTCGCCGACGTAGATCATGTTTTCGAACGGAATCGGCCGCTGGTCGTGCGGCATGTGATCGTTCACGTCCTGATCGTAACCGAGCATGCCCTTGTTGATGCGGAATAGGAACTGCGTCTTGGTCGTGTGGGAAATCGTCCGTTTCGGGAAACTGATCCGTCCTTCCGAATCCTCGCCGAACTCGCAGCCGAAGATCGCTTTCACCTTCGATTGCAACCGTGAGCCATCGAGCAAGGCCTTGAGGCCGGACGAAATGATGTAGTGCTCGACCTTGATGCCGGCCAATTCGTGTTCGGGCTTGAGCACCGCTTTCGGCAGCTCTTCGAAAATCTCCTCCACGCCGGGATAAAAACGCAGTCCGCCGCCAAGCTGGGTAAGTCGCGCGTTGGAAACCTGATCGAGCGAAAGGTAGTCGAGCAGGCACTTCATGTAAGCGAGCTCGCCGTCCCACTCCTGCTCGCGAACGAGGGCGTTGCACTTTTTCCAGAACTGCACCGGATCGATGCCGAACTCTGGAAAGAGCACGTCATCCTGCATGTAGCGCGGACTCAGCGTCTGATCGTAATCGTAAACCAGCGCGATGATGTTCTGCGGGGCGGCCATGGAGAAAGAGAAGAACCACGAAAAACACCAAAGGGCACGAAAGCGGAATCCCTTTCGTGAAATTTTGTGTCTTTCGTGGTTCTCCTACCCCACCAAATCCCCCAGCGCGTCTTCCAGCTTAGGAAAGCGAAACACATAACCGGTGCGCTCCAGCGCCGAGGGCACCGCGTGGGCGCTCGCCAGCAACGCGCCGCCGAATCCTCCGAGGGCGAGTTTCAAGGCGAACGCGGGCACGGGCAACAACGCCGGCCGATGGAGCGCGGCGGCAAGTTTTCGGGTGAAGTTCGCGTTGCGTTCGGGATGGGGCGCGCAACCGTTGACCGGGCCATAGAGTTCCGGCGTTTCCAAAATGTGGACCACCGCGCCTGTTAGATCCTGGAGATGAATCCAGGGCATCCATTGCCGACCGGAACCCAGCCGCCCTCCCAACCCGGTGAGGAACGCGCGGCGGAGTTTTTCAAACGCCGCGCCGCCTTTGCCCAGGACGACAGCGGTGCGCAGCAACACCACCCGCATTCCCAGCGCCTCCGCCGCGAGAGCCGCGGTTTCCCATTCTTCGCACAAATCGGCCAGATAGCCTTCGCCCCGCGCGGCATCTTCTTCCAAAATCTCGTCGCCACGATCTCCGTAAAACCCGACGGCCGAGCCGTTGATGAGCACCTCCGGACGGTCGGCGTGGTTGATCTCACCGAGATGCTCGACCAAGCGACGGGTCACGCCGACCCGGCTGTCGTGGAACCGTTGTTTCCGTTCAGCGGTCCAACGGCGATCGATCGGTTCGCCCGCCAGATTGATCACCGCCGAATGTCCGGCCAAATCGAGCCGGTCGAGCTGCTGCCAGCGATTGATTCCGACCACCGGCATGTGCGCCGAGCGGCTTACGCCGGTCACGCTCACTCCCGCGGCCGATAGTCTGCCCGCCAATGCCCGGCCGATGAAACCGGTCGCGCCGATGATCGCGACCGGCCCAGGGGGTGCGGGAATGGAGCCCATGGGAGTAATCTAACGTCGACCCCTTCCCTCCGCCAGCGGGCTTTCGTCCCGAACTCCGGGCCTTCCGCCTTTACTTCAGGAGGGCGAACTTTTCTCATCCCCGGCGATGAGGATTTCCGCCGGAGCACCCTGGTTGCCGCTTCTATTCGCCATGCCGTTGCTGGCCCAGCAGCCGGAGGTGTTACCGGAGCCCGGGGACGTCCCCGCCGTGGATACCATCACGCCGGTTCCCGCGCCGAAATTGTCCTTCGGCGAGATCAACTCGGCCGCGCCCACGATGCCCAAAGCCTTCACGGTCACCAACTTGGGCGGGAAAATCGAATACTCCGCCACCACCGGAATGCTCACTTACAGCGGCGCGGTGAAGGTCGTCACCGACAGCGGCACCACGATGACGGCCGACCGAGCGGTGATCGATACCAAGGCCGAGTTGGCGACCCTCACCGGCATGGTGAAAGTTCGCACGGAAACGGGCCTGGAGCTATTCGCCGACGAAGCGGTCGCCGATGGCAAACAAAAGTCGATCACGGCGACCGGCAACGTCAGCATCTATCAGGGCAATTCTCTCCAACGCGGCAACCGCGTGACGTATTTCTGGGAGCGCAAGTTTCTCGATACCGCCGGCCTCCGGGGCTCGGTCGGCCCGGTGCTGATGGAAGCCGGAAAATTCACCGCCTCCACCGATTCCAAAGGCAACCAGGTTTTTATCGGCGATGAAGCCGGCATCACCACCGACGATCAGGAAGATCCGAGCTATTGGCTTCGTGCCGACCGAACGACGATCTATCCGGGCGAAAAGGTCACCTTCCGCAATCTCAAGGTTTACGCCGGCGATGTCCCGGTCTTCTGGCTGCCCTACCTGAGCCAGCCACTCGACGAAGAGCTCGGCTATCACTTCGTCCCTGGCGCTCGCTCGAACTGGGGCGCGTTCTTGCTGAATACCTACGGGATTATGCTCGGCGGCGAACGGGATCCCGTCACCGGCGACCACGAGGACGCCTGGCTCCTTTCCAAATGGCACCTCGATTTCCGCACCTCCCGCGGCGTCGGCACTGGCGTGGATTTGGTGGATACCCGCTTGGAGGAAAACTCGAACCTCGGCTGGCTGAGATTGTATTATTTGAAGGACCTCGACCCGTCGACCCAACGCTCGGGCATCCCGCGGCTACCGATCGATGACGACCGCTACGTGGCCGAGTTCAAATACCGCGTGCCCTTCGACATGGCGGATGACGCGAACTGGCGCGTCGATTTCGACCTGACGAAACTGAGCGATCAATATTACCTCGAAGACTTCGAACCGCAGATCCAGCGGCGCAATCCCTATCCGGACAACACCATCGGGCTCTATCGCAATGACGGTCGCTCGCTCGCGTCCCTCGTCGCCCGCGTCCGCGTGAACGATTTCTATCGCTCCGACGAACGCCTGCCGGAAATCGCCTTCGATCAAGCGCGCGCGCCGATCTTCGATTGGCCGCTATTGCACGAAGGCACCACGTCGCTCGGTTGGGTTTCCGAGCAAACGTCGGATCCCACCCGGAACGCGGTCATTCAGCCATTGCTCAGCCTGCCGGACGGCGATCCCCGCATCCCCGGTTTGCTCGCTCAACTTCCGGCCTTCGAACGCGAACTCGTCCGGCAAATCCGCGCGCTCCCTTCCGGTAGCGACGAAATTCCGTCCCTCACGAGACAGTTGCTCGATCCCTCGTTCGCCCGCTTTCACACCTATCAGGAGCTTTCGCTGCCGCTGAATTTCGGCGGCTGGCTCAACGTCACCCCGGAAGTGGGCGTCGGCTACCGCAACTACTGGGACGTCGCGGGTCCGGCGGATTCGTATAACAACGCTTACCTCGAAGCGGGAGCCGAAGCATCGGTCAAATTTTCCAAGGACCTCGGCGGGTATCACGACCGGGTTCTCGGACTCGATGGCTTGGTTCACGTCTTCCAGCCGTATTCCCGCTGGTCGCTCGTTTCAGCGGACGCTCTCGACTCCACGTTCCCGAAAGTCGACCGGCTGACTTTCGCCACTCGTCCGCAAACGCTCGATCTCGGCCGGTTCACCGCGATCGATGACATTAAAGACTGGAACATCGTGCGGTTCGGCGTGCGTAACCGCCTCCTGACCCGGCGTGACGGCCAGAGCTACGAATGGCTTTACATGAATACCTACATGGACGCGTTCCTGCAGGATCCCGAGCACCTCGGCCGCGAGTCTTCGAACCTTTACAACGACCTCACTTGGCGGCCTCTGCCCTGGATGTCGCTAGACGTGGAAACCCAGTTCCCGATCATCAACGAAGGTTCCGGATTCAGCGAGTTGGCCACGCGGTTGAAATTCCAGCCAACCGACACGCTCGAATTTTCCGTCGGCCATCGCCTCCTCAACAACCACCCGGTGCTCATCGATTCCAACCAGGTCGATCTGCGCCTTTTCTCCCGCATTTTCGAAAACTGGGGTCTGAGCATGATCCAACGCTGGGAGCTCGACGACTCGACGCTTGAATACGAGCAATACTCGCTGCACCGCGACTTGGGAAGTTGGGTGGTCGGCGTCGGCCTCAACCATCGTGACAACCGCGTGAAGGACGAATACGGCGTGATGTTCACGCTGACGTTAAAAGATTTCCCGTCCGCGTCCTTGCCTCTGCAAGTGGATGCCGAATAGTGCCGCCATGACCGAAGCCTCCGCCGATTCCGTCCTTTCCGCCCTGCGCTGGCGCTACGCGACCAAAGCGTTCGACGCCACCCGTAAGATTCCCCACGAAACCTGGACCGCGCTGGAAGAATCGCTCGTCCTGACGCCTTCGTCCTTCGGCCTGCAGCCGTGGAAATTCGTCGTCGTGGAAAACACGGCGATCCGGGAGGAACTCCGCGCGCATTCCTGGAATCAATCGCAGGTCACCGAGGCTTCCCATTTCATCGTCTTTGCCGCCCGTACCGACGTTTCGGAAGCCGATATCGACGCTTGGGTCAGCCGCCTCTCCAACGTCCAGGGCACGCCGCTCGACGCGCTCGCCGCGTTCAAAGGAATGATGGGCGGTTTCGTCGGCAACATGCCGCAGGAGGCCCGCCACTTCTGGAACGTTCGCCAGGTTTACATCGCGCTCGGCCAGTTCATGGCCACGGCCGCGTTGCTCGGTGTGGACACCTGCCCGATGGAGGGCCTGAATCCAGCCGCTTACGATGACGTGCTCGGCTTGAACAACACGGGCTATGCCACCGCCGTCGCCTGCGCCGTGGGTTACCGTTCGCCCGACGACCACACCGCCGCCCGGCCGAAGGCGCGCTTCGACGCGGGTGACGTGATCACTCGCATTTGACGGTTAGAACGCCGGACGACTCTGCCGTTGGGCGATTGCCATGAAGCGATCGCCCAATTTTTTTGCGACTTCGGATGTCGTCGCCATTTCCTTCCGTTTGCCCTGCAGGCCGATTTTCAGGAATCCGCTGTCCTTGAACTGCACGAAAACCCGCCGCCGGAGTTCGGCCACCGCCGCGTCCTCGCCGGGCAGATTCCAACGCCGGGCGAGATCCATTTCGCGAACCACCGGAATGATGACATCGTCCGACTGCACGCGTTGCCGGAGGTCCTTTTCGAGCTTCTCCAACTGCACGCCATCCGATGGCAACCGCATCGGAATTTCCACCCAGAAGGGCGCGGGACGGTTCTGCTTGAGGATGCGAATGCCGAAAGCCGCGCCACCTAACATCAGAACGAAGGCCACGATCCCGAGAATCAACCACTTGCGCATGGGGTTTGGTTAGCATTCGATGGCGTGACCGGACAACACTATCGTTCTCCCGCTTCATGGAATATCCCGCCGTCACCGCCACCGTTGAAACCCTGCCGAACGGTCTCACGCTGATTCTCGATCCCGATGCCTCGGCACCAGTGGTGAGCGCCCAGCTCTGGGTGGAAACCGGCAGCCTTCACGAAGACGATCTGCTCGGCTCGGGCGTCTCGCACTTTCTCGAACATATGGTGTTCAAGGGCACGCGGGATCACGATTGCGAGGCGCTGGCCAACACCGTCCAAGCGGCCGGTGGACATTGGAACGCCTACACGAGCTTCGATCGCACGGTCTACTACATCGACGGTCCCGCGGCCTCGCTCGAGGTCTTTCTTCAAACCCTCACCGGCCTGGTCTTCTATCCGCTGCTGCCGGAAGCGGAATTCGCCAAGGAGCAGGACGTGATCCGGCGGGAAATCGACATGGGCCTGGACGACCCCGACAACGTCGCCAGCCGCCTGTTGTTCTCCACCGCCTTCAGCCACGACCCCAGGCGCTATCCCGTGATCGGACACCGGCACCTCTTCGACGCGCTGAAGTACGAAGACCTCCGTCGTTACCACGCGAGCCGTTACACTCCCGATCGGGCCTTCGCGGTGATTTCGGGCGACTTCGATCCAGCCGTCGCGCGCGAGCAACTTCTCGCCTTCACCGCGGAACTCCCGCTCGGCGGCGGTCGCGATCCGCATTTACCCACCGATTCTCCACAGCTCGGCACCCGCCGCGCCCGCGCGACTTTCGGGGTGCCCGCCAGTCGCTTGGCCCTGGCGTGGAAAATTCCACCACTCGCCCACCCCGATGCCGCGGCGTATGACGTCCTGGCGACCCTGCTGGGGCGCGGTCGTTCCGCCCGGCTCTATCGCCGCCTCCGTCAGGAACAGGAACTCGCTCTCGAAATCTCCGCGTGGTCGTGGAACAGCTCCGGCCGTGAAGGACTCTTCGGCGTCAGCGCGGAAGTCACACCGGAAAACCGCGACGCCTTGGTGGAAGCGATCCTTGCCGAACTCGCCGCCGTGCCGTCCAGAGCGCTCGACGACGAATTGACCAAGGCGCAACGCCAGATCGCCGCCGGCCAGTTCCGCAGCCTGACCAGCGCCTCCGGTCGCGCCGCCGACCTCGCGTCGAATTGGCACGAAGCCCGCGACCTCGATTTTACCCGGCGTTACCTCGCCGCCATTCAAGCGGTCACCGCCGCCGACCTCCGCCGCCTCGCCGCGACGCTCACCGAGGACCGGATGACGCTCACCGTTCTCGACCCCGAAGACTCGGCTCCCCCCATCCGTACGGCCAAACGCGCCCGGGCCCGCGAAGACATCCAAACGCAAACGCTGGAAAACGGCGTCACGCTCGCGTTTTTGCCCGATCGCCGGGTGCCCCTGCTGCACATTCAGGCGGCCGTGCGCAGTGGCTTGCCGTCCGAGTCCGTGGCGACCAATGGCATCAACCAGCTTCTTGCCTCGACCTTGCCGCAAGGAACCGTGCGCCATAGCGGCGAAGAACTCGCGCTCGCGCTGGAGTCGCTCGGGGCCTCGATCGGCGCGGGCGCGGGCAACAACGCCCTGCTTGTTCAAACTTCTGGTCTCGCTCCCGACTTCAACACGCTCGCCGAGGTTCTCGCCGAAGTCATTCAAACTCCCTCGCTGCACTCCGACGCGATCGCGCGGGAAAAAGCCAGCCAACGCACCGCGCTCGAGGAAGCGCTCGAAGATCCGCTGCATGCGGGTTTGCGGGAACTTCGCCGCGCGGTGTTCGGCGATCAAACCTACGGCCTCGAAGCGATCGGATCGCTCGCCGGCCTCGACTCGCTCGATCGCCTCGCCCTGACCGCGCATCACCGGCTGCATTTCACCGGGAAAAATCTGACACTCGCCATCGCGGGTGACTTCGATCCGATCGCCGCATCCGATGCCTTCTCGTCCTTGCTCGCCGAGCTACCCGCGGGCGAACCGTGGACCCAGCCGGCCAGTTTCCCCCAAGCGGGCGCCGATCTCACGTTCCACCTGCCGAAAAAGCAGGCCGTCCTCGCGATCGGCTTCCCTGGCGCGGACGCCCGGGCGGAAGACCGCCACGTGCTCAGCATGTTGCAGGAATATTGCACCGACATGGCCGGTCCGCTGTTCACCCGTATCCGCGAAGACCTCGGCCTGGCCTATCAAGTCGGTGCGACCCAGTTCCTCGGCCACGACACCGGCCTGTTCACATTCTACCTCGCCACCTCGCCGCAACAGGCGGAACTCGCCCGTCACGAATTGCTTGGGGAAATCGCGAAACTCGCGAGCCACGGCATTCCCGACGACGCCTTCGAACGCGTCCGTTCCACCGTTCTCAGCGGACTGGCCATCCAGCAACAATCGCTCGCCTCCACCGCCCGCCAGACCACGCTCGATTTGATGTTCGGTCATCCGGCGGATCAACATCGACGTCTGCCAGCCATCTTTTCGGCCCTCACGCCCGAAGCCGTCCGGGAAACCGCCGCCCGCGTCTTCGGCGTCCAGCCGACCGTGGTCACCGTCTTACCGGAGTAGTCGAAGCAACCGCGAATCGGGCGAATCGGGCGAATCTCTTTATTCGCTAGATCGCTGGATTCGCGGTGCCCTCTCTCAGCCCTCTCCTTCTCGCTTGGACGCGGCGGAATTCCTGCATTAGAACCCCCCATGCCCGACGCGCCGCAGGCCGATCCCCGATTCAGCGAGTTCCTTTTCCTTCAGGCTCAAAACGCCGGAATGTTTCTCGGCCAAATCCCCAACCCCGTCACCGGCCAGAACCACGTCAATCTGCGCGCAGCCAAATCGGTTCTCGATTCGCTCGAAATGCTGGAAAACAAAACCCGTGGCAACCTGACGGAAACCGAAGAAAAGCTCCTCGCCACCGCCCTGAACAATCTCCGGCCGCTCTACCTGCAAGCCACCGAAGAATAAAACGGCGAGCAACGACACCCGATTCCATTTTTCCCACCATGTCTTCCTTCGAACCTTTTAACATCGGCACCGTCCCCGTCGGCGGCCCCGCTCCCTTCTTCGTCCTCGGCCCGTGTGCGCTCGAGTCCGAATCCTTCGCTTGGGAAATGGCCCGCGCGCTCAAGGAAATCGCCGACAAAACCGGCATCCACTTCATTTTCAAGGCGTCGTTCGACAAGGCGAACCGCACGTCGGTCAAATCCTTCCGCGGCCCCGGCCCGGAGGAAGGCTGCCGCATCCTCGGCGAAATCAGTAAGGAACTCGGCGTGCCGGTGACCACCGACATCCACACCGCCGAGCAAGCCGACATCGCCGCGCCATACATCGATCTGCTTCAAATCCCGGCGTTCCTTTGCCGCCAGACCGACCTGCTCGAAGCCGCCGCCAAAACCGGTCGCGTGGTGAACGTGAAAAAAGGCCAGTTCCTCGCGCCATGGGACACCGTGAACATCGCGGAAAAAATGCGCGCCTTCGGCTGTGATCGCTTCCTCATCACCGAGCGCGGCACGACCTTCGGCTACAACAATCTCGTGACCGACATGCGCTCGCTTTATTGGATGCGCAAGGAAGGCATCCCGGTGATCTTCGACGCCACCCATTCGGTCCAGCGACCGGGCGGTCTCGGCGGCGCGACCGGCGGCGACGGCGAACTCGCTCCGGTTCTCGCCCGCGCGGCGATCGCCACCGGCGTGGAAGGCGTGTTCATGGAAACCCACTCGGATCCCGCCAACGCGATGTCGGACGGTCCGAATCAAATCCCGCTGGAGTTCATGGAAGATCTGCTGGTGAAGCTGATCGCCATCCACCACGCGGCGCACGGTTGATTTTCTTTCTCACCTTCGCCGCGCATGTTCGCCCGTCGCCCAGCGTTTCCTCACCTGACTTCCGCATGGCGGCGTCAGGTGCTGCTGCTGGCGTTGGGAGCAAGCGTGGCGCAGGCGGAACCCGGCGAAGCCCCAGCAGGAACGGATGAGATCGTCCCCGAACGGAAAATGCCGGCGGTTTCGTTGCTTCCCGCCGGCAGCGTGCTGAAGAAGGTGATGATTCCCCGCTACGACCAGCAACGGAAGCTCTCCGCGGTGTTGCGGGCGGCGGTGATGACGATCGTCGACCCCCAAACCATCGAAGGCGAGCAAGTCTCTCTCGATCTCTATAATCCGGATCGCAGCCGGAGCGCCCGGATCGACTTGGAGAAGGCGCATTTCGATCAACGCAAAGGCACCCTCGACGCCCGTCAGCCGGTGGCCATCGCGGCCCAAAACTTTTCCGCCCATGGCTCCGGCCTGATCTATACCTACGAAAAAGCCCGGGGATTTCTGTTGGGACCGGTCAATACCCGGTTCTACGCCCCACCACCCAAAACTTCGATGATCCGTCCGCCTTCGCCGCGCACGGCCGCGACCGCCCTCGCCGCCACTTTGATCGCTTCGCCCGCTGGCGCCGAGCCGCCCGCGCGACTGACCCCGGAGGAGCGGACCGAGCTTTCCGCCCAAGCCGCTCCAGTCGCGGACAAGGTCGAACGCGCCCGAACCGAAGTGAAACAAGCCGTCGCGGCAGGCCAAGCGGAAGCCGCCAAGGTCGACGCCGACGTTGCCAAATTCGCCGAAGAAGCCGGGCTCAAGCAGGTGGCCACACCGCCGCCCGCGCCGACCGGCGAAGGCAAACCGCTCGAGGTCAAGCCAGGCCCGAACGACACCGTGATCGAGGCCAAGGATGGCATGTATTTCGACGCGGAAAACGGCGTACTCGTTTATCTCAAGGACGTCCAATTGACCGACCCGCGCTTCAGCCTGACCGGCGCGAACGAGCTTAAGGTTTTCCTCGAAAAGAAACCCGCCCCGGCAAAACCGGACAAAACGGAGAAAAGCGGCAAAACCGCTCCCGTCGCGCCGGAGGGCGAAAAGGCGACGAAAGAGAAATCCGCTCCCGGCCTCGTGGGTGCTTCAGGCGGTTTCGGCGAGGTTGACCGGATCGTCGCTACCGGCGCGGTGCGCGTGATTCAAAAGCCAACCGACGGCAAACCAGCGGTCGAAGCCAGCGCAACCGTGCTGACCTATTACGCCAAAACCGGCGAAATCGTCCTCCACGGCGGCCATCCCTGGGTGATGCAAGGCGATAAGTTCATGCGAGCGCTGGAGCCCGATGTCTACCTGCGCATTCAGAAGGATGGCAGCTTCGTGACCGAAGGCCGGTGGGCAATGGGCGGCGAACTCAGCAACCCGAGCAAACCCAAGCAACCCTGAGCCAAAACCGATGGAAATTCCCGCTTCCCACGCCCCCGGCTCCACTTGCTGCAACGCCGCGACCGCCGTCCTTTCCGCCACTGGACTACGCAAATCCTACGGCGGCAGAACTGTCGTCGATAACGTTTCGCTCACCGTCCAGCCCGGCGAAATCGTCGGCCTGCTCGGACCGAACGGCGCGGGCAAAACGACCTCTTTCTACATGATCGCCGGGCTGGTCCCGCCCGACGCCGGCAGCGTGCATTTCTCGGGCCAGGACATTTCCCGCCTGCCGATCCATCGCCGCGCCCGCCTTGGGCTCGGCTATCTGCCCCAGGAGGAATCGGTTTTCCGCAAACTCAGCGTTTTGGACAACCTTTTGGCCATCCTGGAAACCCGGCCGCATTTGAACCGGACGCAGCGTCTGGAGCGCGCCCACGCGCTATTGGAGCGTTTCGGCATCGCCAAACTGGCGAAATCCGAGGCGATCACCCTTTCCGGCGGTGAAAAACGCCGTCTGGCGATCGCCCGCGCCCTTTGCTCCGATCCGAAACTCCTGATGCTCGACGAGCCCTTCGCCGGCATCGATCCGATCGCGGTGGAAGACATCCAGGGCATCGTTCGCGACCTCCGGGAGCGCGATGGCTTGGCGATTCTGATCACCGACCATTCGGTGCGTGAAACTCTGACGATCACCGACCGGGCCTTCCTGATCCACGATGGCCGGGTCATCCTCGAAGGCGATTCCGACGAGCTGGTGAACGACCCGATCGCCCGGAAATACTACCTGGGCGAGGACTTCAAAATGTAAGCCGCCAAGCGCGGAGCTTTCCCCCGCCACGGGGGCGTTGGGCCTACGGACGTCAGCGCCCGGTGGAGCCCGATTTCCCGGGATTTCGCGGCCGAAATACGGCCCTCCCGTGGGAAATTCCGGCCATTCTGCACCTTCCATTCCACGAGTCCAATTCGGAATGCGTGTGACGAATTTTTTGCAGAAGGGCGTGGCTTTTCGGTGGTCTTTGTCCCAAGGTACTTAGTGGACCGAGACGGATGCCATCCGTCGGAGCCGGCCCTGAATTATAAACCGATAGAGACCATGCAAACTGCTAACGTCAATCTGCCGATCACCGTGACGGTGAGGCACGAGCAAGTGACCGACGCCCTGCGCGATTACGCTCAAAAGAAGATCGAGGGACTCCATTTGGACTACCCGCGAATCATCGAAGCCAAGGCCATTCTCGACGTTCAGAAAAACCGGCACATCGCCGAAATCATTCTCTTTTGCGCCAACCACATCACGATCGAGGCGCATACGGAAAACGGCAACATGTACGCGGCGCTCGATGAAACGATCGAGAAAATCGCCCGCCGCATGCGCAAGCACAAGACCCGCCTTCTCAAGAAAAACCGCCCGCATCGCAATGAGTCGATCCGGTATCTGGAAGAACGGTTTTTCACCGAGGCCGTTCTCGATCACCCGGAAGAATCCATCCACGACCCCGAGCCCTTCCTCGTCCACCCGGAAAACTACAAACTCCGCACGATGTACAAAGAGGATGCCATCATGGAGCTGGAACTCTCCGACCGCCCGTTCGTGCTCTACAAGAGCGCGCGTCGCGGCTGCATGACGATCGTCTACCGCCGAAAAGACGGCGAATACGCCGCGATCGACGTCGCCGCCTGACGGATTGAGGTTTCACTAAAAAAACCCGCCGGCCCTCACGGACCGGCGGGTTTTTTGTCTCAATTCGCGGACCTTAGGCGGCGGCTTTTTCACCATGCCCCACTCGAAACCAAATCGCGTAGAGCGCCGGGAGAAAGACGAGCGTCAACACCGTGCCAACCGCGGTGCCTCCGATGAGCACGTAGGCCATCGAACCCCAGAACACCGAGTGCGTCAGGGGGATGAACGCCAGCACCGCGGCCAGTGCGGTCAGGATAACGGGGCGCGAGCGCTGGACGGTGGCCTCGACGATCGCGCGATAGGGGTCAAGGCCCTCCGCCTGGTTGGAACGAATCTGGCCGATCAAGATGAGGGTGTTCCGCATCAGGATGCCCGACAGGCCGATCAGGCCGAGAATCGCGTTGAACCCGAAAGGCTGCTGGAAAATGAGCAACGCCGGCACCGCGCCAATCAGCCCGAGCGGACCGGTCAGCATCACCATCCACATCGCCGAGAACGAGCGCACCTGAAGGATGATGACGGCCAGCATGAGCAGGATCATGATCGGGAAAAGCGGAGCCAGCGCGGAGTCGGCTTTCTTCGCCTCCTCGATCGACCCGGCCATCTCGATTCGGTAGTCGTCCGGCAGTTCCTTTCGAAGCGGAGCGAGTTTGGCCCAGATGGCGGACGAAATGTCCGGAGGCTGGGTTCCTTCAACGTTGTCTCCCCGCACGGTGATCGTGGGAACGCGGTCGCGCCGTTTGACCAGTGGGGCTTCCGGTTGGATTTCGACCCGCCCGATCTGGCTCAGGGGAACCGGTTTCCCATTCCGAGTGGTGAGAGTGAAGTCCTCCAGCTTGGAAGGATCCAATCGCTCGGGACCCGCGCTCCGCACCACGACATTCACCGCACGGATGTCTTCGCGCACCTGGGTGATCGCCAGACCGTTCAGGAGAAACTGCAACTGCTGCGCCGCCTCTTCGGGTGAAAGTCCGATGAGTTGCAATCGCTCGAGATCCAAAACGAAGTGCAGCTTGGGCACGCGTTCGCCCCAATCCACATTCACCGTGCGCATGTTCGGATCGTCGCGCATGACTTCTTCGACGCGGTGGGCAATTTCCCGAAGTTTCCCCGGATCAGGTCCCATCACTCGGAACGCGACCGGGAAGGGCGAATAGGGACCGAACACCAACTGCGTGGCGCGAATCCTCGCTTCCGGCGCAAGGCCATCGACGGCCGCCTGACGCAGGCGCACTTTGAGACGATCCCGCGCCTCCGCATTCCCGGTCAAAACCACGATCTTCGCGAAGGATGGATCGGGCAGCTCCGGGTTGTAGGAAAAGAAAAACCGTGGCGCGCCCGCTCCGACATACGAGGTCACGATCTCGGCTTCGGGTTGCTCCGACAACCAGTGTTCGATCTTCTTCGCCGCGGCGCTGGTCGTCTCGATGCTGGTCCCTAACGGAAGCTGGACCTCGACCAGCAACTCGGGGCGGTCGGAGTTCGGGAAAAACTGCTTCTTCACCACGACCATCCCACCGCCCGCCAGGAGGAAGGCTGCCGCGACCAGGCCGGCCACCGCGAATTTCCACCTGACGCACCAAGCGACCAGGCGGCGGAGCCTTTGATAGCCTCGGGTCATGTAGATCCCCTCATGCCCGCCTTTCATGGCTTCGATGTTCGGCAAAAGCTTCACGCCCAGATAAGGAGTGAAAACCACCGCCACGAACCACGAAGCGATCAAAGCGAATCCGACGATCCAGAAGATGTTTCCGGCGTATTCGCCTGCGGAAGAGCGAGCGAAACCCACGGGCAAAAATCCGATCACGGTCACCAGCGTACCGGAAAGCATCGGTGCGGCGGTGTGGCTCCAGGCATAGGCCGCGGCCCGGATGCGATCCATGCCTTCCTCCATCTTCACCACCATGGACTCGATGGCGATGATGGCATCGTCCACCAGAAGCCCCAGGGAAATGATGAGCGCACCCAGAGTGATCCGGTCGAAAACCCGGTCCGTCATCATCATGATCACGAACACCACGCCCAAGGTCAGCGGGATGGCGGCCACCACGATGATCCCCACCCTCCAGCCGAGGCTCAGCAGGCTGACCAGCATCACGACGCCGACCGCCATCGCGAACTTGAGCATGAACTCGTCCACCGCCGAACGGATGTTGACTGCTTGATCGGTGATCTTCTTCAGGCTGATTCCCAGCGGCAGACTCGCGGATATTTTATCGCTCTCCGCTTGCAGGGCGGCGCCGAGATCCAGCCCGTTCCAGCCCTCCCGCATCACGACGCTCAGCACCAGGGCGGACTCTCCATTGTGCCGGATGACGAAGGTCGCCGGGTCTTCATAGCCCCTCGTGACCTCGGCGATATCGGAGAGCTTGAAGCTCCGGGTGCCGACCGCGATCGGCGCGTCGCGGATCTTGTCGATGTCGGTGTAAGCTCCATCGAGCCGGACAAAAACCTGTGCGCCGTTCGTATCGACCGAGCCTGCCGGCGTCATCGCGTTCTGCCGTGAAAGAGCGGCGAAGATTTCCGCTGGAGAGATTCCCAGCGTGGTGAGTTTCTCGAAGGAAAACTCGACGAAGATCCGCTCCTGCTGTTCTCCGACGATGTCCACCTTTCTGACTCCCGGAACGTGCAGGAATTTCTGCCGGAGGTCTTCGGCGACGCGAGTCAGCTTCCGGAGCGGAAGACCCGGGGCTTCCACCGAATAAAGGGCGAACGAAACGTCCGAATACTCGTCGTTCACGAAAGGTCCGATCGCGCCCTGCGGCATTTTGCGTGCTTCGTCGCCCAGCTTCTTCCGCGCCTGATAGAACTGCTCGGGAACGTCTTTGGGCGGCGTCTTGTCGCTGAGCTGCAAGGTCATCAATGCCAGCCCCGGCCGCGTGACGGTTTCCACACGATCATACCAGCGCAACTCCTGGAGCCGTTTCTCCAACGGCTCGGCCACGAGGTCCTGCATTTCCTGCGCGGTCGCCCCGGGCCACACCGACGTCACCGTGAGCACCTTGACGGTAAAGGAGGGATCTTCCGCCCGCCCGAGTTGGAAGTAGGCGTAGATGCCGGCGAAGGCCGAAGCGATGATGAAGAACAGCGTGATCGCGCGTTCCCGGACCGCGAGAGCGGATAGATTAAAACGATGCATCGGGGGTGTTCTTCTCGTTTTTCAGGTTCACCGTTTGTCCCTCGTGAAGCAGGTGCGCTCCAAGCGCCACCACGGTCTCACCGGCTTCGATCCCGCGGGACACGACGATTGCCTCGCGGCCAATCGTGGCGATCGTGACGAGACGGAAACTCACTTCCGACTTTCCGTTCACGACCCAGACGCCCACGCCGGTACCCCGGTCATGGACGGCACCGGCGGGAACAATGACGTTCTGGCTAATAGGGTGGTAATTGCCGGCCAATTTGACGGTGACGGTCGAGCCGAGAGGAGCCGAAGCGGCTTCGCCTTCGAGGACATAGCGTGCCTCGAATGTCCGGCTCGCCGGGTCCGCGGCATCGGATCGCTGGCGCAACACGGCACGATGGGTTTGTTCCTGCCCATAGAGGCGCGCCGCAGCCACCGTTTCGAGGTCCGGCCGGACGCCTTCGGGCAGATGAATCAAGGCCTCGCGCGGACCATCGTGCGCAAGCTGGATCACCGTTTGTCCAGCAGCCACGACCTGGCCCGGTTCGGCAAACGTGGCGACGATCACCCCGTCGGCGTCAGCCACGAGAACGGAGTATTCGCTGGAGTTGCGGGTGACCTTGGCTTGAGCCTCCGCGGCTTCCAATTGTGCCTTGGCGCTATCCAAGGCGGACCGGGCCTGGTCGTAACCCTGATGCGAAACCGCACCTGTTTCAACCAACCGGGCGAAGCGCGCTTCGTCCGCCTTGGCTTGCACATAGCCGGCCCGGGCCGCTTCGACGTTCGCTTGTTGCGCGGCCAGCGAGAGATCAAGGTCCACGGGATCGAGCCGCATGAGGATCTGTCCTTTGCGGACCCGCTGGCCGACATCGACAGACCGCTCCTGGATTTTCCCTCCGACTCGGAAACCAAGCTCGCTCTGAACCCTCGCCGCCACCGTCCCGGTGAAACTTCGGCTGCCTGGTTCAGCCGCCTTGGCCTTGAAGACTTCCACGCTCTGGGGCTGCAAGCGTGGATCTTCGGCGGGCGGTTTGGAGCACCCGACGGTCATCAGAGCCAGCGTCAGGCCGAATGCCTTCAATACCGGATCGATTCTGTTTCTTCGCTGTGTGATCATGATCCTTTTCGTGTTGATGGTGTTGGAACTGGCTCACCATCCGCCGCCGAGAGCCTTGACGAGCTGCGCCGATGCGATGAGCCGCTGCCCGGCGAGTTGGGCTTTGGCGCGTTCCGCCTGGAGCGCCTCGCGATCCGCATCCAGAGCCTCCAGGTGACTGACAATGCCGCTGCGATAACGCTCGTCCGCGAGCCGCGCGGCACGACGCGCATCGGTCACCGCTCGGTCCTGGGCCGCGGCTTGCTCCGCGAGAAACCGGATTCCCGAAAGGCTGCTTTCGACCTCGCCAAACGCGACGAGGATCTTCTGCCGGTAGCGCGCGACGGCTTCTTCGTAGGCGAATTCAGAGCGTTTGAGGTTCGCCTGGTTTCTGCCGCCGGTGAAGATGGGCAACGAAACGCTCGGGCCGATCGACCAAACCCGGCTGTCCCAGTTGAACAAATCTCCAAGTTCGCCGCTCACGTAACCGCTCGAACCGGTGAGGCTCAATCTGGGAAAGAAGGCCGCCTTCGCGACTCCGACGCGGGCGTTCGCGGCGGCAAGCTGGCGTTCCGCTTCGGAGACGTCGGGACGGCGCTCAAGCAGGTCCGCCGGCAAGCCCGCGGGAATGTTCGGCGGAGCTGGATTCCACGGCGTGAGGCGATTGGCGGCGGGGACTTTAAAGGTTGAAGGATTCTCGCCAACGAGGATGGCCAGCGCGTTCTCCAGCTCCGCCCGCCGCTTCGCGAGCGAGGTTGCCTCGGCTTCGGCGGAAGCCAGCTCGCTCTTTGCGCGGGAAAGGTCGAGCTGATCGCCAACCCCTTGCTCGAAGCGATCGCTTACGAGTTGAACCCGTTGTTTCCGCAAGCCGATGGCGTCGGCGACGATGGAAATCTCCGCATCGAGAGCGCGAAGAGCGAAGTGGTTCTGGGCGACATCGGCATGAAGAATAAGTAGGACGTTGTGGTAAGCGGCGATCGAAGCCTCTGAGTCGGCGTGGGCGCCCTCGAAGCCCCGGCGGACGCGACCCCACAAATCGATCTCGTAACTCAAATCCAACGGCATCCGGAAACTGTCCGCCGTCGCGCCTCCGAAGTGCGGGGCTTGATCGGAGGATAGCCGATAGCGGGTGTGGCCGGGATTTGCGTTGAGAGTCGGCAGAAGCTCGCCGCGGGCGCCCCTTGCGGTGGCGCGCGCCTGCTCGACACGGGCGACGGCGGCTTTGAGTTCCTGGTTCGCGCGGGTCGCGCGGCTTTGCAGGCGGTTCAAATCGCCATCGCCATAGATTTCCCACCAATCTCCTTTGGGCGCATGATCGAGTGGCCGGCCCTCCTTCCATGAGCCGGACGATGCGGACTTATACTCTGCGGGCGCGTCCGTCGTCGGCCGGACGTAATCCGATCCGACCGTGCAACCCGCCGATGCCAGCACGGCGATGGGAGCCAAGTATAGAATGTTCGATTTCATGGTTCCTGCAGGGTTTTGATCAGGAGTTCATGACCCGCGCGAAGAGCGCTTGATGCAGTCGCCGCGGCGTCGTCCGGATGAGGAGCGCCATGAACTTGTTGGCCAAACCCGGCACCACGCTGATGCGGCCCGCGTGAAGTGCTTGAATCCCCGCCCGGACCACCGGTGCGGGCTTCATCATCAGGAGCTTCAGCTCGAAGTTGATCTTCATTTCCGCGGCCTTCGCGAACCCGGTGTCCGACAGCCCTGGAGAAAGCGTGGTGACGGTGACGCCCTCGCGTTTGAGCTCGCGATGCAGGGCCTCGCCGAGACGCAGGACGTAGGCTTTCGCCGCCGAATAGACGGCGAAGTTCTCCACGCCGAGGTAGCCAAGCAAACTCGCGACCAGCAGAATCTTGCCGTGTCCTCGAGTCCGCATGTCCTGCGCGAACAGGTGGGTCACCGCGGTCAGGCTCGCGACGTCCAACTGCACCATCGCAAGCGCGGAGTCCATTTGGGCATCGAGAAACGAACCTTGCAGTCCATGCCCCGCGTTGTTGATCAGGATTTCGATTTCGATGCCACGATCGCGTAGCCGCTGATGAAGGCGACTAACTGCCGCGATGTCGGTGAGGTCGATACCCTCGACGACGACCTCCACCCCGAATTGCCGGCGGAGCGCCTCGGCGAGTCTTTCCATACGATCCAAACGGCGAGCCACCAGGACCAGCGGATGACCGCGCTCCGCATACTGACGCGCGAATTCCTCGCCGAAACCGCTCGATGCGCCGGTGACGAGAACCCAGGACGGATTGTTCGTTTTCATAAGACTCGTTTTCATGAAAGTAGTGTATATACACATCAAAAAGGAGGGAATCTGTGCTCTCAAACCAGCATCGACTGCTGGGCAGAGATACCCGCCGTCGCGCCATACGATGTTGCTGTGGTGACCGAGGCCATGAGGGGGTTTGCGAGGTCGCCGGCGGCGTAGATGCCGGGCATGCTGGTTTCGCGGCGCTCGTCGACCTTGAGGACGGTGCCGAAGGGCGTATTGACCGTGGCGAGGCCCAGTGATTCATGCAGGCTTGCGGACGGCTTGTTGCGCGGATGCGCGAACAGGATGTCGACCACGACATTGCGGCCGGGATCGAGCTTGACGGTGGCGTTATGGCCCCCGTGATGGGCGATTTCGGTGATCCGGCCATCGACGACAGGTATGTTGCGGCGCGCCAGATCGGCCCGGATATCGGGCGGAATGTCGTGACCATCGGCGAAGACCGTCAACGTGTCGGTCCAATCGTGGTACAGCCTGACATAATTGTGCGACTGCCGGCCGGACCAGACGAGGCCCCAATGCTGGCCGGCGACTTCAAAGCCGTCGCAATAGGGGCAGGGCACGATGGAGGTGCCCCAGCCTTCGGCAAAGCCCGGAACATCAGGCATCTGGTCGGCGACGCCATAGCTCAGGATCAGGCGGCGCGCCCTAAGGTTTTCGCCATCGGCAGTGAGGACGGAGAAATCGTCGATGGTGCCGGAGACGCTGTCGGCCCGGGCATTGACCAGCTTGATCGTGGGATAGCGCGCTAGCTGCTGCCGCGCCTCGGCCAGGATGTCCAGCGGTGGCTTGTGATCGTGGCCAAGCAGACCATGCGAATGGCCGGCGAAGCGGTTGCGCGGCAGGCCGGTATCGAGAACGGTGACCTTGCGGCGAGCACGGCCGAGCTGCAGGGCGGCGGCGAGGCCAGCAAAGCTTCCGCCGATGATGATGACGTCATTCATGGTGATGGGCTCCGTGTTTTGGTTGGAGCGGGGTGGGGCTGTAACTGGTGTGTTCATCGTAAGTCTTCGCAGTTCCTAAAGTGCATATACACACATTGAATCTGATTTGTCGTGTTTGCGGTTAAAGGGTTATTTGCTGAGGGCAAGCGCCGCAGTTTCGAGATCCGAGAGAATGGCGGACCAACGCTTTTCACCGAGAGTTTTGACCACGGCACTTTGGGCTGCTCGCCAGGCCGGCATGAATTTCTCAACCTGTTTTCGGCCTTTGGCGGTGATGGTGAGTTCCACCCGATTGCCGCGCCCGCCGCCATCTGCCGTTACCAAACCATCCCGCTGCAATGGCTGAAGATTCCGCACCAGCGTCGTGCGATCCATCCCCAGCCGATCGCTCAACTCCGCCATGCTCCAACTTTCCTTGGCATTCAATGCCAGCAAAATCGTCCCCTGCGTTGGGCGGATACCGTACCGCCGCATTTCGGCGTCGAAGAATTTGGTCACGATCCGCGTGACCATCCGCAGGTTGAAGCAGACGCAGTTTTCCATCGCCGCCATGTCCATCGTCTCGCGCATGATGTGCGTATACACAATTCGCGCATGACCGTCAATTCCTATTTTTGAAAGGTTCCCTGCTTTGCTGTCTGACCGACTGCCGGTCGTTTGAATCTGGCAGGCTTCCGTGGAGCTTGAGGTGGTCGACTCCGTCGACATCGAGACGGTGCGCAAGACGCTCAAAAAACGCGCTCAAACCTTGGCTGAAGCAATGCTGGTGCAAAACCCGCCGACTCTAACAGACAGGCGGGTTTTTACGTCCGAAATGATCGCAACCCATGGAGAGCCGGAGGGTTTATCGGATGATCGCCCACACGGATTGAAACTCCATTTACCTTGATGAACAGGAACCCTATCGACCTCGCAAGGGCCCACCACGGAACAAACCCACCCGCCAGACGGAACACGATTCGTCCCGGCTTCCTCTGCGCGATGGCGCTGTGGTGGATCGGCGGCGTCCAGAGCGGCGGTGCCGCGACGTCGGGTCCAGCTGGGATCTACGTCATCGGGGACACCCGTGCCGTGCCGGGAGAGGTCGCGAAATTCGATTTCGACTACGTGGCGGGCTACACGCTGCGGGTTCCCTGGACGGATATCGAGACGTGGAACGCAGCCACCCAAGCCCCGGAGTATGACTTTTCCCGCATGGACAACGCCCTCGAGGAGCTGCGCGCGCGAGGCAAGAAGATGACCTTGGAAATTTTCATCCACAAGACGCCGGACTACCTGCTCGATCCACCCGGAATCGCCACCTGGACCAATCCCCATCCCACCCAGGGCGGCGTGCAACCGCTGCCGTGGGACGCCCGGGCTCTCGCCGCTTACCGGGACATGATTCAAACCCTGGCGAATCATCAGGTCGCGGGCACTTCGTGGCGGGTCGCGGATCATCCCGCCTTGGAATCCGTGGATGCGTCGATCGTCGGACTTCAGGGGCTGCGCGATCTGTCCAACACGCTGATCAACCATCCGGACTACACCCGAGCGAAATTCGTCGAGGCGGTGGTCGAAGCGCTGGCGATCAACCGGCTGGCGTTTTCCGGCAAATACGGATTCTTTCCGATGTTCCGGATGAGCGACAACGAGGCGGGCACGGCTCTGGATCAGGCGGTTCACGAGCGGCTTCAGACCGAGTTCAATGTCACGAACAAGCCTTCACTGGGCTACTTCCAGGAAACGCTGAGCGATGCGGGGCCGCGGACCGACACGCTGGGCGCTTACCTCCACGCCGCCTCCGGGAACACCTACGTGATGTTCCAAGCCCTGCGTCCGTGGACGCTGCGGGAGGGGGAATCGGTTCCGCCCGAAGTCGCCAGCGGCACGCCGGTGACCGGCATCCGGCATGCGTGGCGGAACTACCGCTCGACCTACGCGGAGATCTACGGAGCCGACATCCTCAACACCGCCCATTCGGACGCGCTGCGGAAATGGAACCGGTTTTTCCTAGCGGTCAAGCAAGCGCGCGACGGACTCGGAAACCCGGTGCTGGATCATCCCGGCACCGCCCAACAACGATTCAGATGGCAGGCGGACGATTTGCTCGGATACCGCGTTTGGCAATCGACGGATGTGATCGCCTGGACGCCGGTCGAAACCAGTGAGCCTCTCAATGGTGACATTGCCCTGCCGGCGGCAGCGGGCGCCCAACGCTGTTTCTATCGGTTGGAAATCTTCGAACCGGCGGAGTGAGCGCGCCGCCCAACCGGGCTCACAAGGGACTTGCCCCGTGAGCCCGGCGTTCGGCCGGCATGCGGCGTTACGGGTTCACGGTGATGTTGTCGATCGTGCCGGAGCAGAGAGCGCCGGCCGAGTGACTGGTCAGGGCGAGGCCGATGGCGACGTTGGATCCCATGGTGATGGTGGCGCTGCCCATGCTGGTCCATGTCGATCCGTCCGCGGAATGGTAGGCGGTGAAGACGTCACCCACACGGGTCACGCGGACCCAATAGAGCGCGGCGAGGCCGCTGGTGGTGGTGTGCGCCGAGGCGCCGTCGGTCGATGTGCGGCGTTGGAAGGAGACGCCGCTGCCAGGAGTAACGGCGACCATGGCGTGGCGGGAACCGGCGGTGAGTGCGTCCCGGATCATGACCCCGGCCTTGGCCCAGGCGTTGGTGTTGTCCATCCCCGTGACGCGCGCGGTGATGTCACAGTCGCCGGTGGCCACTCGATAGGTGTAACGGAACGTGTCGGCAGTCCCCCAGATATCGGCGCCGGCTCCGACGACGGTCGCGACGCCGTCGTTGTAGAACGAACCGCCGGCAAGCTGCACCGAACCGATGTCTTCCGATGCCCAATCGGCGGAAGGCACGATGGAGACGTTGTCGAATACGACGGCCGAGAGTTGGCTGGTATTATGGCTGGTGACCGCGAGACCGGCATACACTTCCGTCGCCATGCCGATGCTTTGCGAGCCGAGAGTCGTCCAGCTGTCTCCGTCGGCTGAAACATAGCCGGTGAAGGTGTTGCCACCGCGGGCCGCCTTCACCCAGTAGGGAGCCACGGGACCGGCGAGGTTGGATGAAGCCGAGGAGCCTCCGGAGGTCGTGCGGTAGGTAAACGCCGCTCCGTTGGCCGGGGTGATGAGCGACGAAGCGTGCCGCGAGTTGGAGTCGGTGGTCTCCCGCAGCATGACGCCCGCTTTGGCCCAGGCGTTGGTGTTCCCCTGAGAGTAGACGCGGGCGATGATGGCCCCATCGCCGCTCAAGGGTTGCGCCACGAAGTGGAAGGCATCGTTGGTGCCCCAGATGTCCGCGCCGGCTCCGCTGATGTTGTAGGAACCGTTCAGATAACTGGCGTTGCCGGCGATGCCGGTGGCGTTGACGTCTTGCTGGAACCAAGTGCTGACAATCGGATCGTCGTGCGGGGTGGCGGAGGCTTCGGCGGAGTTCGCGCCTTCGCCACCTTTGACCGCGGAGACGACGTAGTAATAGGCGGTGTCGTTGGTCAGGCCGGTATCGGAGTAAGCCGCGGTGGTGAGGCCGGAGACGACCGTGGTGTAGGGGCCGCCAGAGGTGGTGGCACGCTTCACGTTGTAGGTGGCACCACTGACGCCTCCCCAGCTCAGTGCGATTTTGGCATCCCAGCCGTTGGCGACGAGTCCGGTCGGGACGGGTGTCACGGGAGTCGCACTGAATTCGCTGGTGGTGAGGCTTTCACCAAGCCCGTTGGTGGCGATGACCACGTAATAGTAGGTAGTGCCGTTGATCACGGCGGTGTCGGTGTAGGCCGTGGAGGTGGCGCTGGCGAGGAACGTGTAGGGGCCGCCGCTGGTGGTGGCCCGCTTCACGATGTACGAGGTGGCACCGCTGATGCCGCCCCAGGAGAGGTTCACCTGCGTGTCGCCCACGGTGGCTCCAAGGGAACCGGGAGTGGATAGATTACCAGCCAGGGTTGCGACCTCGGCGGAGGTGAGCACGCGTCCGAAGATGCGGAAGTCGTCGACCTTACCGTTGAGATACGGATCGTTCCACTGCGACTTGCCGATGTAGTTCTGAGTGGTCGCGCCAAGGCTGGACGGATTGAGCGTCATGGCGGTGTTCTGTCCCACTTGCACGCCGTTCACGTAGAGCGTGCCGGTGGAGCCATTGAGGGTGAGGGCGACGTGGTGCCAGCCGGCGGTGGGGAGCGCCGCCGTGCCGTCGATGATCTGTTCGGAGACCGAGGCGGTGCGGATGGCGAAGCGGATCTTGCCGTTCGCCCCGTTTTTCGGACTGAGGAACATGTAGTTGCCCGTGCCGGTGCCGAAGTCGAAGATGCGGGCCCAGTTGCTCGTCGAGTTGAGATAAACCCAGCTGGCGAGCGTGCAGGTGGTGAGCCCATTGACGACACCCGTGGGCAGGGTGACGTATTGGCTGGAGGCGCTGGCGAGGTTCACGGCGTTGCCGACTTTGCCGGTGGCCCAAGTCGGGCCGTTGACGAGGGTGCCGATCCAGCCGTGGGCGGTGGCGTCGGCGGCGGTCGCGCCGCCGGCCTCGTCGAACTTCAAGTGGGCGGCCCCGGAGGCGGCGAGCGTCTGGACCACCGCGGTGTCGAGCGAACCGCGGTAGATGCGGAAATCGTCGATCTTGCCGTCGAAATACGGAGCGCCACGCCACTGCGATTTGCCGAGGTGGTTCAGCGGAGTGGGCGGCAATTCATAGGGAGACAGCGACATCGAGGCGTTCTGGCCGACGACCTGCCCGTTCACATAAAGCGTGGCGACAGGACCGCTCTTGGTCACCATCACATGGGTCCATTGACCGGTCGGCAGGGCGCTGGAGCCCTCGACCGCTTGTTCGCCGTAATCGGCGCTGCGGGTGATGGCGAACCTCACCTTTCCGCTGCCGCCTTGGGGTGCGAGATACAGGTTGCGCTCGCTGCGCCAAATCTCGGTATTCCAAGGGCTCATCCCTCCCCACATGTCGCCGCCGGTTCCGAAATCGAAGATCCGGGCGTTGGTGGTGGCGGAGTTTTGATAAACCCAAGCGGAGATGCTGAAATCCGAGAGGTCGGAGGTGATCCCGGACGGCAGGGTTACATACTGGCTGGAAGCTTTGGTGAGATTGACGGCGTTGCCGAGTGTGCCGGTGGTCCAGGTCGGTCCGTTGACGAGAGTGCCAACCCAGCCGTTGCCTGTGGCATCGGCGGCAGTGGTGCCGGTGGTTTCGTCGAGCTTCAGGCGGGCGAGGAGCTTGGAGCCGACGAAGGCGGAGGCCTCGGTGGAGCTGCCGGTTTCGCCGGTGGGCGTGGTGGCGGTGACGACGTAGTAGTAAGTCGTCCCGGCGGAAACCGAGGTGTCCGTGTAAGTGTTACTGGTCAAGCCGGTGGCGACCGTCGTGTAGGGGCCGCCGGAGGTGGTGGCGCGCTTGACGTTGTAGCTGGTCGCGTAGGCGGAACCCCACCAGGAGAGGACTGGCTGTTGCGCGGTGACGACGGCGGCCAAGCCGCTCGGATTCGCGCCGGTCGCGATGGGCGGACGTGCGGCGGTCAACGCGTCCCAGCCGGGAGAGTCGCCGTTGAAACCCCCATTGGGTCCGTTCAGGTCGACAACGGTTTTGGTGTAAGGAGCGGCGAGCCCCTTGTGGTTGACGTAATGGTGATAAAGGGTCGCCCAACCCGGACGACCGGGCGTGCCGCGCGCCGCGGAACTCGGCTCGGTCATCAGCCAAGCCTTGGAGGCATACGGAGTGAAAGGAACATCCTCCCCGAGGTTATATTTGGCGGTGTACTCCGCGAGGGAGAGCACGCGGTTGTTCTGGTATCCGAACAGATCGACCCCTTGGTTCCAGGCCATCTGGCAAAGGGTGGCGAGTTCCGCGACGTTCAGGGTGGCATGGCCTTGGTCGCGGCCGATTTCCTGTCCCTGACCGAGGTGACCGGGGTGGATGTGATTGACGGTGCGTTCGATGCAACCGTTGCCAATGCCGCCGTAGAAATAAGTGAGGGCTTCGTTGGTCAAAGCCGTGTTGTCGCAGAAGACGCCGATGGCATACATGCTGTTGAGCGAGGCGAGGTCCCAGTTGGCCCAGTAGTGCTCGTTGGCGGTGCCGAAGTGATTCGTGAGGAAGTCGTGCGCCAGCTGGTAAAAGACGTTGTAGATCATCGTCTTGAACTGGGCGATGTCCGCCGCCTGCCAGCCGGGGTAGGTGCGCATGATTTCGGCGGCGGCGGCGAACTGATAAGCATAGAGCTCGGTCAGCGCGACGTTCGTGTTGCCATTCACTTCCTTGAACGTGTAGCCCCAGTCGTTGAGAATGGTAACCGCCTGATCGGCGTAAGCGGTGTCGCCGGAGACCTTCCAACGCAGGGCGCTGCCGTAGGCTACCGCGATATCGTTATACAGGATGCGGGTGTTGTTGGTGTCGCCACGGGTGATCGTTTCCTGGGCGTTTGGCACCCAGCTGCCGTCCGCGGACATCCAGCTTGCATCAAGCGCGTTGTAGGAGGAGAGCCACGGTTCCAGCCCGAGGGCGACATTGGTGCGCATGCGTTCGAAGTCGGCCTCGGTATTGAGCAGGCCGGGGTGAACAAAGGCGCCCGCGGCGGGCTTGGTGTAGGCGGCGAGGTCGACTTGAAATACGCGCTCGCCGGTTTGCGTGGCGATGGTGCCATTGGCCACGCCATTGGCACCCGACGTGTAAGCGGCGCCACCGCTATAGGGATTGCCGCCGGTCGCTGCGTCGCGGATACCGAGCCATTCGAAGTAGTTGGCGTTCGAGCCGAGGTCGAAAGCGTAAAGGGTATTGGGCGCGAGGACGATGGGGGCTTTGAGTGTGAACGTGAGGTAGGTTCCGGGTCCGTTGGCCGAGTTGCCTTGCCCCGGATTGCCAGAGCCACCGGACGCGGCGGTCTCCTGCGTCAGCGGGATGAATGTGGTGCCGCTAAGACGACCCACGCGAATGCGAAAGGTGGAGCTGGTGTCGTTGAGGTCGTAGTAGGTGACGTTGGACCCGGATGCGGTGTTGCTGGCATAGCCGGTCATGCGCACCGTGATCGCGCTGAGCGTGTAACCGTCGGCATTCGATCCTGTCGTAAACGTCTGCCCCTGCGCGGGACGGTTGGTCGTCACATAGGTGGTGTTGTCATTCGCCACGCCATTGTTGGGGGAACCGTTGGCGTTGGTGCCGCTACCGCCGACGTTGTCGGCGTCGAAGGTCGCGCCGGTCCAGTTGGAGATACTGGCCGCGCCCCCGCTCGGAGCGGACGCGCCGAAGGTGAGGGTGCCGGCATTCGATCCGACGGTGGTGAAAACAAGGGAAGCGAGAAGGGCGTTCAAGCGTCCTTGCTGCCTGCAACAAGACATAAGCCGCGACGAAAACGTCACGGCACGATTCGCTCGGTCGTGCATAAGGTGGGTTTGGGTTGGGTTTTTGCACTTCCACTCCGATCCCCATGAAAAGGCGCAAAACGCGTTTCAAGGATACGAAGGGAATTCCCTATTCGGGATCTCGTGACTACCCACTCCACCCACCATTGACAACCAATGCCTTACCGATGCGCATCAGCACGGGGCCGCATCCGGCCGGATCTCAACTCACGCTCCCAGGTAGGCGGCCTGCACTTTCGGGTTCGCCCGCAGTTCGGCCGACGGTCCTTCCAGCAAGACTTTGCCGGTTTCCAGAACGTAGCCATAGCTGGAGATCTCAAGCGCGAGATTGGCGTTTTGTTCGACCAACAGAATCGTCAATCCCTGCTCGCGATTGATTTCAACAATGCGTTCGAAAATCGCCTTCACCAGAAGCGGCGCGATGCCCAGCGAAGGTTCATCGAGCATCAGGAACTGTGGCTGCGAAAGCAGCGCACGCCCAATCGCCAACATCTGTTGTTCGCCGCCGGAAAGAGTTCCCGCCGCTTGGCTTTCGCGCTCCTTCAAGCGTGGGAAAAGTCCGAATACATAGTCGGTTTGCTCCGCGATCCACTTGCGGTCCTTCTGCAAATAAGCGCCCATCCGCAGGTTCTCCTTCACGGTGAGGTTCGCGAAAACCATGCGTCCCTCCGGCACGTGACAAAGCCCGCGGGAAACGATCTTGTGCGCGGGCATGCGCGCGATGTCATGGCCGTCGTAGCGGATCACGCCCTGCGCCGGTTTCACCAAGCCCGACAACGCCCGCAAGGTCGTCGACTTCCCCGCCCCGTTCGCTCCAATGAGCGTCACGATGCTGCCTGTCGGCACTTTCAACGAAACGCCGTGAAGCGCTTTGATCGCACCGTAGGAGACGTGGAGGTTTTCGACTTCGAGCATGCGGGAAAGTTGATGGTGGATGAAGGCACCGCGAATCTTACGAATCTCGCGAATCTTTTTTAGAAGACGCCGAGCGAACGATTCTTTCGTATTCGAGCACCTTTGATTTACCGAAGTTGACTAAAAGACCCACCTGAAAACTTGAAGCCTTCAGGTAATTGTGGACTTGGGCTCGGTGCTCATTCGCCAACGCGCTCACAGATTTGATTTCCATGAGGATCTTCGAATGCAGAACAAAATCCGGTTCGTATTTTTTGGTGAGAAGCCTTCCTTTGTAATGAATCTCCAGCTTGGGCTTGGAATTGAAAGGAATTCCGCGTTGCTGCAATTCAACCATCAGTGCTTCTTGGTAGACATCTTCCAGAAATCCGGAACTCAGTTCGTTATAAACCTCGAAGCACGCACCGATCACCGCGAAGACCTCTTCTCGATAAATCAGTTCCATATTTCCGGTATTTGAGAGATTCGTGAGATTCGCCAGATTCGCGGTGCCTCTCATTTCAAACCGCCGCCGCCCCGAGATAGGCCTCAATCACCTTCGGATCGCACTGGATCTCCTTCGGCGTGCCTTCGGCGATCTTACGACCGTATTCGAGAACGGCGATGCGTTCGCAAATGCCCATGACGACCTTCATGTCGTGCTCAACCAACAGCACCGCGAGGTTGTAGCGTTCCTTGATGAAACGGATCAGGCGCATGAGGTCGTCTTTTTCCGACGGATTCATGCCCGCGGCCGGTTCGTCGAGAAGGAGAAGCTTCGGGCGTGTTGCGAGGGCACGGACGATCTCGAGACGACGTTGGTCGCCGTAAGGCAGCGACTTCGCTTCTTCGTCGCGGAACTTCGCGAGGTGGAAAATTTCCAACAGCTCCAACGCGTGCTTTTCGGTTTCGGCCTCGCATTGCTTCCAGGCCTTGCCGCGCCAGAGCGCGCCGAAGTAACCCTGCGGGTTGTGCAGGCGCGCGGCGACCCGGATGTTGTCGATCACGCTGAGCGAACCGAACAAACGGATGTTCTGGAACGTGCGGGCGATGCCGAGTTTGGCGAGCTTGCTGGGCTTGATGCCACGCGTGCAGTCGCCGTGGAAACGGATGTGACCGGACGTCGGTTTATAGACGCCGGTAATCAGGTTGAACGCCGTCGTCTTGCCCGCGCCGTTCGGGCCGATGAGACCGACCAGCTCGTTTTCGCCGACTTGCAAGGAAACGTCGGAGACGGCGGTGAGGCCCCCGAACTTGATCGTCGCGTTCTGAAGTTCGAGCAAAGGCGCACTCATGCCACGCGACGCTTTTTAAGGTTGAAGGTGAACAAGCCACCCGGACGCAGCAGCATCAGCAAAATGATGAGCAGCGCGTAGATGATCATCCGGTATTCGGCGAAATCGCGCAGCAGTTCCGGCAGCAACGTGAGCAGGATCGCCGCGGCCACCACGCCGGCGGTTCGGCCCATGCCGCCGAGGATGACCATCACCACGATATCGATCGACTTCAGCCAATCGAAGCCGGTGGGCGAAATGAACTGTTTGTGGTGGGCATAAAGCCCGCCCGCGATACCCGCGAAAAACGCACCGGTGACGAACGCGATCACCTTGGTACGCGTGGTGTCGACGCCATTCGATTCGGCGGCGATCTCGTCATCATGCACGGCGATGAAGCCGCGACCGTAAGTGGAGTTCACCAACGACGTGATGACGTAAATGGTCACGGCGGCGAGACCGAAGGTCCATCCAAGCGAGGCATACTTGGGAATGCCTTTCAAACCGCTCGCCGCACCGATCGCGTCGGTGTTCTGCGCGATGACGCGGATGATCTCACCAAAGCCGAGGGTCACGATCGCGAGGTAGTCGCCGCGCAATCGCAGTGAGGGCACGCCGACCAACAAGCCGACGAATGCCGCGAGCAAACCACCCGCGAGCAACGATAGCGGGAAAAACCACGCGGCATGAGGAGTGACGCCGATTTTCAGCGAGATCCACGCCGACAGATAACCGCCTACCGCCATGAAGCCCGCATGCCCGAGGCTGAACTGGCCGGTGTGGCCGTTGATCAAGTTCAGGCTGGTCGCGAGGATGATCGCGATCCCCACGTCGATCACCACGCCGAGGTAGTAACGATTGAAATGCGGGGTGAAATACGAAGCGGCGATCGCGAGGACGATGCCGAGGAATAACCAGCGTTTTGCTCCGGAAAACGGCATCAGACTTTCTCGACGGTGGCGCGACCGAGCAGGCCGGCGGGTTTGAACAAAAGGATCAGGATCAGAATGCCGAAGGCAATGGCGTCGCGATAGTTCGACAGCCCCGGAATCCCGCCGGCGAAGGTTTCAAGCACCCCCAACAAAATCCCGCCGAGCACCGCGCCGGGCAGATTGCCGATGCCACCGAGCACCGCCGCGACAAACGCGCGTAGACCGGGTTGCACGCCCATCAGCGGTTCGATGCCGGGCGCTTTCATCGAATAGAGAATGCCCGCGATGGCCGCGAGTGCGGAGCCAAGACCGAAGGTGAAGGAAATGATCCGGTTCACCGGCACGCCCATCAACGAAGCCGCCGATTGGTTGAACGAAACGGCGCGCATCGCCGTGCCGATCTTCGTTTTCTGCACAATGAACCACATCGCCAGCAACAGCACGGCCGTGACCACCGGAACCAGGATGTCGTTACTGCTCACTACGAGCGTGCCCAATTGGAATTGATGCTCGGCGATCAACTTCGGAAACGGCCGGGTCGCCGAATCGAAGACGCGTGGATTTTGGCAGGTGAACTCGATGAAGAGCGAAACGCCGATCGCGGTGATCAACACGGTCAACTTCGGGCGATTGCGCAGCGGGCGATACGCGAGGCGCTCGATCGTCATCCCGATGCACGCGCAAATCAGCGCCGACAACAGGAACACGCCGATCACCGTCGGCACCGACTGCGGACCGAACGCCTGTTCCAATCGCGGTGCGAGGTAGAACGCCGCGAACGCGCCGAGCATGAGCACGTCGCTGTGCGCGAAATTGATGAACCGCAGCACGCCATACACCATGGTATAGCCGAGCGCGATCAGCGCGTAAATCGCCCCCAGCCCGAGGCCGTTGATCGATTGCTGGAGGAAATCCATCGGGTTGATTGTGGATGGTTGATCGTTGATGGAAAGAACCTGAGAGACGCCGCGTCGCGATTTCTTCGCGATCAACCATCAACTCGCAACCAACAACCTCTTCACGGATTCACCGTGGCGGAATACTTGAACTTGCCGTCTTCGATCTTGATGAAGACCAGCGCCTTCACCGCGTCGCGGTCGGCGTTGAGCGAAAGCTTGCCGCTGACGCCTTCGAAGTCCTTCGTCTGGGCGATCGCATCGCGCAGCTTCTCGCCTTCCGTCGTGCCCGCGCGCTTCATCGCCTCGGCGAGCACCATGGCGGAATCGTAGCCAAGCACGGCCATCGCGTCCGGCGTCTTGCCACTGAACTTCTTCTTATAAGCGTCCACGAACGCGGTCATCTTCGGCGTGCCCTGGTCGGCGGAGCAGTGGGTGGAGAAATAGTTTCCGTTCATCGCTTCCTTGCCGATCGTCAGCAAGGTTTCGCTTTCCCATCCATCACCTCCAAAAATCGGGGCGTTGATACCAAGCTGCTTGGCCTGGATGCAAATGAGGGCGACGTCCGTGTAATAGCCCGGGAGGAAGATGGCGTCCGGAGCGGCGTTTTTGATGGTGGTGAGCTGGCCTTTGAAATCCTTGTCGCCACCGTTGTAGTCGAGCTCGGTGACCAGCTGGCCACCGTTCGCGAGATACTTCTCTTTGAAATTGGCGGCCAAGCCCTTGCTGTAGTCGCTCTTCACGTCGGTCAGCACCGCGACCTTCTTCGCCTTGAGTTCCTGCTGGGCGAAATTGGCAAGCGCCGCGCCTTGGAACGTGTCGGTGAAACAGACGCGGAAGATGTAGTCGCCCGTCTTGGTCACCGCCGGATTGGTGGAGGCCGGGGAAATCATCGGGATCTTGTTGTCCTGGCAGATCGGAGCGGCTTCCAGCGAGCGACTGGAAGCGACCTCGCCCAACACCGCGACCACGCCGTCCTTGAAGATCAGCTTGTTCACCGCGTTGGCCGGTTCGCTCGGCTTGCTCTGGTCGTCTTCGGTAAGGAGCTCCAGTTTCTTGCCCAAGACTCCCCCTGCGGCGTTGATTTCCTCCACCGCAAGCAAGGTGCCTTCGTGCGAGGAAGTCCCGAACGTTGCCTCCTTGCCGGTGAGCGAAGCGTATTCGCCGACTTTGATGGTGTCGCCACCTTTTGACTTGCAGCCGGTTAGGCCGAGGCAAAGGGCTGCGAACGAAACGGTGGCGGCGGCGAAAATCGATCCGGGTTTCATGCGGGAATGGTTAGGGAAAATCGGAGCAGACGCTAGAAAACCCGCCCAACGAGCGCAACCGTAAAGCAGTTCGCGTGCCCCGGCGAAGCTGGAGAAACACGGATCGCAACCCCGTCGCGAGGTTTTCCACCTCCCTACCCAGAACGGAACCAGCTCTACCCCAGCGCGGTCGCCACACGGATCACTTCATCCACCACTTTCGTCAGCGACTTCGCCTGCTTGGTGTCTTTCAGTTTTCCACTTTCGTCGAACGCATCCATCGCCTGAGGCACGGCGAGCTGGGTTGGCACCACCAGGACACCGATGTTGCCGAGAATCGAGCGCACGTGAACCAGTCCTCTCAACCCGCCTAACCGACCGGGCGATGCGGACAACAGTCCTGCGACTTTTCCTTTGTAAGCGATCAAATCCGGTTCGTCATCAGTCTCTGGCCGGCTCACCCAATCGAGGGCGTTTTTTAACAAAGGTGTTACCGACGAATTGTATTCCGGGCACGCGAGAACCACCCCTTCCGCGTTCAGGAAACGGTGTTTCAGCGCTTTAGCGACCGCCGGCATCCCTTCCCGCGCTTCGTGATCCTGATCAAATATCGGCAGGTCCCTGAGCTGGGCTCCCGTGGCGTAATCGACCTCCACCCCTTTCGCCGTGGCATGCGCGACCGCCAGCTCGGCCAGCTTGGCATTGAAGGATTCCCGTCGCGCGCTTCCGGAAAGGATGAGAATTTTCATGGAATCCCACCCATAAGCCGGAGCCGTGCGCTTTGCAAGATCACCGCAAATCCTCCCGAGACAACCCTCCCGATCCGTGATTAGATAGGGGTGCTTGGAAGGACAGGGCCGAAAGGTGGCAATCCACCTTTGAGGCACAAAAAAACCGGCGGAGGGACTCTCCGCCGGTTTTCATGAATCGTTGCGATTGGACGATCAGTCGTCGCTCGGGCGCCACTCTTCGGCGGCGGCGGCGGCGAGGTTGAACGCTTGCTCGAGGCCGACCATCTCGGAGGACGGACGGAGGCTTTCGAAGCTGGCGCTTTCCTTCTTGAGCTGGTCGTCGCTGTAGTTGACGGCCTTGATCGAGAGACCGATGCGGCGCTCGACCTTGTCGACCTTGATGACGCGGGCTTCGACTTCGTCGCCGACCTTGATGACGTCCTTGACCTTCTCCACGTGATCTTCGCTGAGCTGCGAGATGTGGATGAGGCCGTCGATGTCACCGTCGAGGCTGACGAACGCGCCGAAGGACGCGATCTTGGCGACGGTGCCCTTGACGAGGTCGCCGACTTTGAAGCGGCTGTCGATGAGGCTCCACGGATCGTCTTCGGTCTGCTTGATGCCGAGCGACACGCGCTGGTTGGCCTTGTCGATGGCAAGCACGCAAGCTTCCACTTCGTCGCCCTTCTTGAGGACTTCCGACGGGTGGTTGATCTTGCGGGTCCAGGACATGTCGGACACGTGGATCATGCCGTCGATGCCTTCTTCCAGTTCCACGAACGCACCGTAAGCGGTGAGGTTGCGGACCGGGCCCTTGATCGTCGCGCCGACCGGGTAGCGGAGTTCGATTTCGTCCCACGGATTCGAGCCGAGCTGGCGGACGCCGAGCGAGATCTTCTGCTCGTCGGTGCTGATGCCGAGAACGACGGCTTCGATTTCCTGGCCGAGTTCGAGAACGTCGGACGGGCGGGTGATGCGCTTGACCCAGGAAAGCTCGGAAACGTGCACGAGACCTTCGACACCGCGCTCGATTTCGACGAACGCGCCGTAAGGAAGGAGCTTGGTGACCTTGCCCTTGACCTGCTGGCCGATCGGGTACTTGCGCTCGATGTCTTCCCAAGGATTGTCGGACATCTGCTTGAGGCCGAGCGAAACGCGCTCTTTCTCGCGGTCCACGTCGAGAATGATGACTTCGACCGATTGGCCGATGTGCAGCATTTCCGACGGGTGGTTGATGCGGCCCCACGACATGTCGGTGATGTGGAGCAAGCCGTCCATGCCCTGGAGGTCGACGAACGCGCCGAAGTCGGTGATGTTCTTGACCGCGCCGACGACCTTGTCGCCGACCTTGACGGTCTGAAGGAAGCGCTGGCGCAGTTCGGCGCGCTCGGCTTCGATGACTTCGCGACGGGAGAGAACGATGTTCTTCCGCTCGTCGTTGACCTTGACGATCTTGAATTCGTAGATGTTGCCGACGTACTCGTTGAGATCCTTCGGCGGGATGATGTCGACCTGCGAACCCGGAAGGAACGCTTCGACGCCGACGTTGACGGTGAGGCCGCCTTTGACGACGGACTTGACCTTGCCGCGAACGAGGCCGCCGTCTTGGTAAACTTTGACGATCTTTTCCCAGTTCTGCTTGTGGGCGGCCTTTTCCTTCGAGAGGACGACCATGCCTTCGTCGTTTTCGAGGCGCTCGAGGAGCACTTCGATTTCGTCGCCGACTTCGATCTCTTCGTCCTCGAATTCGTTGGACGGGATCGCGCCTTCGGACTTGTAGCCGATGTCGACGAGAACGACCTGCGGGCGGATTTCAAGGATCGTGCCTTTGACGATGGTTCCTTCGCGGAACTCGCGGAACTTGGAATCGATCAATTCGCTAAGTTCCTGATTGGTGGGAGCTGCAAGTGCGCTGCTCATGTGGTTGTTGGGGTTAGGGTTGGTTGTGAGTTCGTTTTCCTTCCGGCAATGCCCCGATAGGAATCCTGACAGGCACCGGGGCGCCAACCGCCTGCCAGGGAAAGAAAAACGGGGCCGCGAGACTAGGCGCGGATCGCCCCTTGGCAAGGCGAAACTCAGAACCCCGCCACCATCGCAAAATCGGTTGGCTTCCAAGGGCTTCCGAAAATCAGAGGATCGCCGGAAGCACGAATGAATCCGGCAGCGACTGGAGCCTCCCGCGCGGTTTGTCCGCTAAAACTCCCTCCTCGCCTACTCAACGTTGAGCAATCTGCGCCTTGTCGCTCTCTTCCGCCGCTTTCCATGATGCACGCATGAGAAAAGCCCTGCGCCTCTTCGCTTACTTCGGAGCCCGCGCCCGGTCCTTCCCCCGGCTCCGCTGCCGGCCATTTCTCGTATTCCTCGCGCTCACCCTCGCTTGCCTCGCGCCGCTGCGCGCCGCCGACTACACCATCACCGCCGCGTCTCCCGATTCCGTGGACCTCTCCAACGTCGGCCTCCTCCCCGGCGACACCGTGTTCATCCAGGCGCACACGCGCCAAAAGCTCATCCTTCAAAATCTCACGGTGGGCACCGCGGACAACCCCGTCCTCATCACCAACCTCGGGGGGCAATTCATCATCGACACCACGACCACCGACAAGGGCCTGCACTTCTACAACTGCCGCCACTTTATCCTGCGCGGCACGCCTTCCGCCGGAAACTACGACTACGGCATCAAGATCGCCCGCGTCTCCCAGGCCGGGGCCATCGGCCTGGCGTTCATCCAGGGCTCCACCGATTTCGAGGTCTCCCACCTCGAAATTTCCAACGTGGGTTTCGCCGGCATCATGGCCAAAAGCGACAATCTCAAGCGCGACGTGTTCACGATGCGCAACGTCTCGCTTCACCACCTTTACATCCACGACACCGGCGGCGAAGGCATCTACGTCGGCAGCTCGTCCTACCAAGACACCACCAAAAACCCCCACGAGATCCACGGCGTCGCGATTCACGACAACCGCATCGAAAACACCGGCTGGGACGGCATCCAGCTCGGTTGCGCCACGCAAAACGCCTCCATCTACCGCAATCGCATCATCGGCTACGGCGGTGCCGACATCTCCGCTTCGGATCACTACCAGCAAAACGAGGGCATTCGCGTCAACCCCGGCACCACCGCCCGCGTGTTCGACAACTTCATCCAAGGTGGCAACCCCGGCTCCGGCTCCGGCATTTTCGCCAATCCACACGACGACAGCGTTTATTACAACAACGTCATCGTGACGCCCGGCGAATCCGGCATCGTCATCGGTGCCGACGCCGCGCTCAACGCGGGCACAAACATCTCCCTGCTCAATAACACCATCGTTTCCCCCGCCCAGCACGGCATCGAGCTCTGGAGCACCGGCAGCAGCGGAAACACCGCGACCAACAACCTCATCGTGAACCCAGGCCCGGGCAGCGACTACGTCTTCAAAAAATACGCGTCCGTTGTCCTGCCCGTCACCGCCCCGCTCCACGTCGCGACCACCGCCGAGGCCGGCTTCGTCAACGCCACCACGAAGGACTACCGCCTCGCCGCTGGCTCGCCCGCCATCGACGCGGGAGCCTCCGTGGCCTCGTTCGGCGTCACGACCGACCTGCGCGGAGTCACCCGTCCCTTCGGCCCGTCCACCGACATCGGCGCCCACGAATACGTCGTCTCGCCCACCGGCGTTCCGCTCGTCGTCGGCCAATCCGTCGCCAAGTCCGCCCGCTTGGGTTCGTCCGTCACGCTCGAAGTTGTCGCGGCCGGCAACGAGCCACTCACTTATTCTTGGACGCGAAACGGCACTGCGGTTCCCGGCCCGACCGGCGCCAGCCTCACCTTGTCCAATCTCACGCTCGCCGACGCGGGCGACTACGTGGCGACCGTCACCAACGCCCTCGGCTCCGCCACCAGCGCGCCCATCCCGCTCTCCGTGATCGTCCCGCCCCCGGTGATCGCCACCCATCCGGCGAACAAAACCGCGATGACCGGCACCGACGTCACATTCACCGTGGCCCTTTCCCCCCACGCCGTGCCGCCCTTCACCTATCAGTGGAAAAAGGGCGGCACGGCAATTCCCGGTGCCACCACTTCGATGCTCAGCCTAACCAATGTACATACCGGCGACGCCGGCGACTACACCGTCACCATCACCAACCCCGGCGGCTCCGCGACGAGCAACGTCGCCACGCTCACCCTGACCGCCCAGCCCCCGCTCCCGACGACCATCGCGATCACCACGCTCGCCTCCGACGCCACCGCGCGGCCGCACGTCAACACCGCCAACACCTACACCCACGCGATCAACCTCAACGCCTCGTCGACCGTCACGATCAACGGCGTGCCGTTCGGTTTCGGCACGGGCAACGGCGGCGGCGCGCAAGCCGCGAAAAACTACACGCTGAGCGCGTTCAGCCACACCTTCACGACCTTCAACTCCACCGCGACCGGTCCCATCCACACCCTGCTCGCCACCCACGGCACGAATACCAGCTCGGCCATCTACACCCTCACGTTGACCGGCCTGACCGCGGGCAAACGCTACACGCTCGCCCTCTTCACCAACTCGACCCACGGCACCGGCCGCAACTGGTATCGCGTTTCCCAAAACCTCGACACCATCACCACCGACGTCGATTTCTCCGCCGCCGGCGCGAACACCTCGCGCATGCTCACCATCGGCTACTCCGCGACCGGTCCCTCGGCGACCTTTACCTTCAGCCGCCGCGACGGCATGGGCACGACCAGCAGCTCGTCGTGGGTGGGCTTCGCCGGATTCGCCAACTACGAGGTGCGCCAGACCGCGCAGCGCACCACCTCCGCCGGCCAATTCGATTTCAATTACCTCCTGACTCTCCCGCCCGGCTACGATCCGGCCGGTTCGACCGAATGGCCGCTCCTCGTCTTTCTTCACGGCATCGGCGAACGCAGCCACGCCGAAGCCGACCCGATGAACCCGGTCCACTTGGATAAAATCCGCGCCCTCGGCCCGCCCCTACGCATTGAGCAAGGCGACACGTTTCCCTTCGTCGTCGTCGCGCCCCAGTGCTCCGCCGACTGGTGGAACGGCGCCCAACTCGAGGCCTTCATCGAAGATCTGAAAACGCGCCACCGCATCGATCGCACCCGCGTTTACCTCACCGGACTGAGCATGGGCGGCTTCGGCGTCTATGACCTCGCCCAACGCCAGCCGTCGCGCTACGCCGCCATCGCTCCGATCAGCGCCGCGCCCCAGATCGACGCCGCGAACTCCGCCGCCGCGCCGAAGCTCCGGGATTTGCCCATCCGGGCGTTTCATGGCGCGAACGATCCGCTTTATCCGGTGAGCGCGCTTCAAAACTACCTCGATCTCATCCGCGCCGCCGGAGGAACTCCGGACGTCACGACCTACACCACCTCGCCCGGCAACGCGCACGATTCTTGGATTCCCGCTTACGCCGATGACTCGCTTTATTCGTGGTTGCTGTCGCACTCCGCGCCGTCCGCTTCGATCGCCACTCCGCCGCAGCCGGTCGCCACCACGGAAGGCAGCCCCGCGACTTTCGCCGTTACCGCCGCCGGCCGCTGGCCTTTCAGCTACCAATGGACGAGAAATGGCATCGCCATTCCCGGCGCCACCGGCCCAACGTTCACGTTGGAAAACACCTCTCTTGCCGACGCCGGAGAATACGCGGTGACCGTCGCCAACGGTGTCGGTTCAGTCACCAGCATCTCCGCCTCTCTCAGTATCACCCCGATGGAGCCCTTCCTCGCTTGGGTCGACGCCTCCGGACTGCCAACGGGCCAGCGAGGCGCGACCGATAATCCCGACGCCGACGGTTTGCCCAACCTCCTCGAATTCGTCTTTGGCACCGACCCGGCCGCCTCCAACTCCTCTGGCGGCCCGGTCGCCAACACGGGAGAGTTCGAAGGCGCGACCTATCCGTTAATCACCTACACGCGACGCCGCGATCTGGGCGGAGTCGTTCTAGACGTGATCGTGACCAACGACCTCGACATCGCGCACGACCTTGGCACGGTGGAAGTGTCCGCGACTCCTCGTGACACCGAAACCGACACGGTGGTCGTCCGCTCCACGCAACCGATGAGCGCGCAGCCGCGCCAGTTTTTCCATCTTCTAGCAAGGCTTCCGTAAGCCAGCCCGCCCGATGCCCGCGAAGAAAAAGCAGCCCGCCGGATCCACTCCGCCCACCCCGGTTCGTCTGGCCGATGTGGCCCGCGCGGCCAGCCTTTCCCGCTCGGGCGTTTCCCGGGCTTTGCGCAACGATCCCTCCATCCCGCTCGCCACCTGCCGGAAGGTGCAAAAGGTCGCCCGCGAACTAGGATTCGTCCCGGACCCGAAAATCACCCGCGCCTTTCAACTCGTGCGTCGCTCCACGGGTGCCGTAACCGCCGGGACACTCGGGCTGATCGATGCCTGGCCGACGGCGAATCACTGGCGCGACCGGCCTGACAGTTACCCCTTCCGCCTTCATGCCGCCGCGGCCGAACGAGCCGCGGAGTTGGGGTATAAGCTGGATGTTTTTTCCCTCCATGAACCCGGCATGTCCCTGCGCCGGCTGCAATCCATCCTCGATGCCCGCCGCGTGGCCGGCCTGATCCTGCCGCCAATGCCGGACGACACGCCCACGCTGCCGATCCGTTGGGAAAAATATCCGTGTATCGCCCTGACCTATTCGCTCCATCACCCGGCGCTCCACCGCGTGGTCCCCCATCAGTTTCAAGCCGCCTCGCTTGCCCTGCATCATCTCCGGCTCGGCGGCTACCAGCGCATCGGCTTTCTCACCTGGGAAGACATCGACGTGCGGGTGAATCATCATTTCCACGCCGCCTACCTGGCATATCAGGCGACGATCCCGCCCGAGGATCGCCTCCCCATGCTCGCGCCGCATGGCGAAACCGATGACATCCTCGGGGCATGGCTCGCCCGGCACCGCCCCGACGCGGTTCTCGCGACCTTGTCCGGCTTCGTGGAACTGCTTGAGCGGGCGGGCTTCAACGATTTCCCGCGCGTGGGTTTCGCGAGCTTGGGCGGTGCCTTCGTTCGCCCCGGTCACCCGCGGCATCGACAGGTCGCCCACATCGACCAAAACGTCGCGCTCGTCGGCCGTTCCGGCGTCGACCAGCTCGTGGCCAAAATCGATCTCCGCGAACACGGCATTCCCGCCGTGGCGAACGTTCTCATGGTCGAAGGCACCTGGGTTCCCGGTGCCACCGTCCGACCCGCTTCTCCGGAAACGCTTGGCTCCTGAGGCTTGCATGAGGAAACCCATCCCGGTTTTCACCAAAACTTCCCCTTGCCTCCCCGTCCGCGAACCGCTATCAGCGCCGCCCCGCGCCATGCCGGACGACACCCGCACTCTCAAAATCGCCATTCCGAAAGGAAGCCTCGAAGGTCCGACCATCGAGTTGCTTTCGAAGGCGGGCTATGAGGTCTATGTGTCCTCCCGCGGCCTCCGCCCGGCGTCGAACGACCCGGAGCTGGACGTTTACCTGATCCGCGCTCAGGAAGTCGGCCGCTACATCGGCCAAGGATTCCTCGACTGCGGCATCACCGGTTACGACTGGGCCTACGAAAACGGTGTCGATCTGGTCGACCTGGCCGAGCTTCCCTACTCCCGCGCCACCGTTCGCCCGACGAAATGGGTGCTCGTGGTGCCGGAAGATTCGCCGATCCAGAAGCCGGAAGACCTCGAAGGCAAACGCATCGCGACCGAAGGCGTGGGCATCACCAAGCGCTACCTGGAAGAACGCGGCATCAGCGCCGACGTCGAATTCTCCTGGGGCGCGACCGAGGTGAAGGTGCCGGATCTGGTCGACGCGATCGTCGACGTCACCGAGACCGGTTCGTCGATCAAGGCGAACCGCCTGCGCATCGTCGATACCCTGCTGACCTCGTTCCCGCACTTCTACGCCAGCCCGGAAGCGATGGCCGACGACTGGAAGCGCGAAAAAATGGAGCGCATCGCCCTGCTGCTCAAGGCCGCCCTTGGCGCCCGCGGCAAGGTCGGCCTGAAAATGAATCTCCCGCAGCCGCAACTTGAGGAATTGCTCACGCTTCTCCCTTCGCTGCGACGCCCGACGATTTCCCAGCTCGCCGAAGACGGCTGGGTCGCGGTTGAGACGATCATTGACGAAACCGTCGTCCGGGACATCATCCCGGCCCTCAAGCGCCTCGGCGCCGAGGGGATCATCGAGTATCCGCTCAATAAGATCGTCCCCTGAAACTTTCCTAGCTAACCACCAACCCCAACCAGAAGAAGGCCATGGGCTCCATCAAGAAACGTCGTAAGACCAAGATCAACAAGCATAAGCGCAAGAAGCGCATGAAGCAGAACCGCCACAAGAAGCGTCTGCGTTACAAGTCTTAACGCGGCCTTCTTCAGGTAACGTTTTGCATAAAGGGATCCGGTTCGCCCGGATCCCTTTTCTTGCGTACGGCATTTGGCTTTTTTAGCCGCAAAAAGCTCAAACCATTTGGAAGAACCGCGAATCAAACGAATCTCGCGAATCTCTTTTCCCGATTCGCAAGATCTCGCCGAATTCGCGGTGCCTCAACTTTTGCGTCCTCTTGCGCCTTTTTGCGGCTAAACCTCTTCCCACGTGAAAGCCGCCGCCATCACCCTTTTCGCCGCTTTGCCCGCCTTCGCGGTGGAAAATCCACGGCTGGAATTCGCGAAGGGACTACTCGATCAATCGCGCGGAAACATCGGCTCGGCCAATGAGCGCTTTGAAAAAGCCCGCCTCGCCGATCCGCTTGCCCGTCCATTGCTGGAACGGGCGGCACAGCGACGCGTGACAGCGGGCGATTTGGCCGGAGCGGTGACGCTTTATCGCGAGTGGGCCGCCGCGACTCCCGATCGCCTGCCGAACCAACTGGCTTACGTGGATTTCCTGCGCAACCAAGGGCACGGGGACGCGGTGGCGGAAAAACTCGCGGCCTCTGTACTCGAATCGGCCTTACAGCGTTTTCCACACCACCCGTCGCTGCTCGATCGCCTGTTCCGAGCCAGCGAAGCTCGTGGCGACCGAGCCGGTTCGCTCGCGTTGTTCGAATCCCTTATCAAACCGGAAGCTCTCTCGCCAGATTCGACCCTTATGGCCGTCCGCTGGTCGGCGGTCCTATTTCCCGCTGCCGACACGGCCGCACGCGAACGACTTGACCGGCTTTTCTCGTCTGCCTGCGCGGCATCGCCCGGCCATCGCTCTCTTGCCCGCGCGGCCTCGGAACATTTTCGCAAAACCGGTCGCACGGACCGCGCAATCGAGCTGCTCGTCCGTCACGCGGAAGCCAGCCCCGCCGATCTCGATTTGCGCACGCGCTTGGGTGTCCTGCAGTTCTCCGCCAAACGCCCGACGGAAGCGATCAAGACGCTCGAAGCCGTCTTGGAAATCGATCCGAACCGCGCGCTCGCCCACGAGTCGCTGGCGAAGTTTTATCGCCAGGAAAACCAACCGGATCTCGCCCGGCGGCATGCCGACACCGTCTTGAAAATCCGCGGCGGCTCGCAGGACGAATTTCTCGCACTCGGTGAAGAATGGCTCGCGGCCAACGAGCCCAAAAAGGCCCGCATCCTTCTGGAAAAAGGCCTGTTCGATCATCCCGATTCGTCCGAACTCGCGGAAAAACTCTCAATCGCCAGCCGTCGCGATCCCGAAACGCGGGCCAAAGCTGCGCGTTTATTCCGGGAAGCCGAAGCGCTGCGAAGCGCCGACGCCAAACCGGATCCCGCTTTCCTCGTCGAATTCGCTGAAGCTCTGATCCAAGAAGGCCAGCCCGCTCCCGCCGAGGAACGCTTGCGCCAGGCGATCCGAGCCTACCCGGCGACCGCGAAAAAAGAATCCGCCACCGCCATGCGACACCTCGCGGGATTGTGGGAAACGCAGGGCAAGAACGCCGACGCCGCCCGCTCCCTGCGGCAGCGGGCCGACGCGATGGATCCGCCCGGCCAACCTTGAGTCCTATTTACTCACCAGATCGTAAACGCGGACGTAATCGACGACGAAATCGTCCGGCAGCTTCGCCTTGCGGATGTCGCCCGCCCACTCGCCGATCTCGGTGCTGAGTTTCAAATAAAGCGGCACCTGGCAAACGCCCCCTTCCTTGGTGCGCCAGACCTCTTTGCCATCGACATAGAAGACGTATTCCTCGGGCGTCCACCACAGCGAATACGTGTGCCAGTCGCCATCGGTCACTCCCGGCGGATTGGAAACGTGGCCGGCCGAACGATGCTCGGGGCCGTAGCCGTCCCAATGCAATGTGTGCTGAACCCGGCCATCGCGCCACGGCCACTCGAAGATGTCGATTTCCGTGCCGTCCCGACCGGCATCACCCACCCGGTTGACGGGATCGGCATAGAGCCAGAACGCCGACCAGTGGCCTTCGGACTTGGGAACTTTGCAGCGGGTCGTGAAGAACCCGAACGCCTTTTCGTATTTCCCGCGGGTGCGCACGCAGGGCGAGTAGTATTTGCCGTCGATTTGCTCGGTGCGCAGGACGAGGTGGCCTTTGCCATCGAGAAACGCGCTTTTCGCCCGCCACCAGTGGTCGCGGCGCTTCTGATCGGGGATGTTCCATTTCGTCGAATGGATTTCCTTGCCGTCGAACTCGTCCGCCCAAACCCGCTTCCAGGCTTTACCCACCGGGGCTTGGGGCAATTCCGCCGCGGCGGAATTCACCGTCAGCAGGGCGAAAATCCATTTCAAACGCATCACTGCCGATCCTTCGAAAAATCCTCCGGCCGGGAAGGTGAAAACCGCGCGAAATGAGCGATCCTTGGAATTCTTACGCTTCCGACGTGCCGTTTCCCTTGCAAGCCGTTCGAAATCACGGCATAGCGCCCGCCCCGCACCGCCACTGCAAGCCGCTCATGTCACTCAAGATCCGCAACCTCGCCATCATCGCCCACGTCGACCACGGCAAAACCACGCTCGTCGACCAACTCCTGCAAGCCGGCGGCACCTACCGTGAAAACCAAGCGCAGCAGGAACGCGCGATGGACTCGATGGACCTCGAAAAAGAAAAGGGCATCACCATCAAGGCGAAGAACACCTCCATCCACTGGGAAGGCTACACGATCAATATCGTCGACACTCCCGGCCACGCCGACTTCGGCGCGGAAGTGGAGCGCGTGATGAAGATGGTGGACGGCGTGCTGCTCGTCGTGGACGCCTTCGGCGGCCCGCAGGCGCAGACCCGCTTCGTGCTGCGCAAGGCGCTCGCGGAAGGCCTTAAGCCGATCGTGGTCATCAACAAGATCGACCGTCCGCTCGCCGACCCGATGAAGGTGCACGACCAGGTGCTCGAACTCTTCCTCGACCTCGACGCGACCGAAGACCAGTTCAACGCACCGTTTTCCTACGGTTCCGCCCGCGACGGCTACTTCATGGACAAGCCGACCGACGAGAAGGTCGACTGCATCCCGCTTCTTAAGAAGATCGTCGAATTCATCCCCGAGCCGAAAGCCGACCCGGAAGCGCCGTTTTCGATGCTCGTTTCCAACATCGAGTGGGACAACTTCGTCGGCCGCGTCGCCGTGGGCAAAGTCCTCGGTGGCAGCGTGAAGAAGGGCGATGACATCTGGCTGATCCGCAAGGACGGCAGCAAGGTGAAGTCGAAGGTGATGAAAACCTTCAGCTACTCCGGCCTCGCCACCACCGACTCCGAAGGCGGTTCCGCCGGTGGTATTGTCGGCGTCGCCGCTGGCATCGAAAGCATCGACATCGGCGAAACCCTCGTCGGCTCTCCCGACATGGAAGCGCTGCCGTTCGTCGAAATCGACCCGCCGACCGTGTCGATGCAGTTCTCGATCAACGACGGCCCGCTCGCCGGCAAGGAAGGCAAGCACGTCACTTCCCGCGCGATCCGCGACCGTCTGATGCACGAGCTGAAGACGAACATTTCCATCCAGGTGGAAGACAGCGACACCGCCGGCGTGTTCAATGTTTCCGCCCGTGGCGCGATGCAGATCGCCGTCCTCGTGGAAACCATGCGCCGCGAAGGCTTCGAGGTCTGCGTCTCGCGTCCGACCGTGATTTACCGTCGCGACGAAAAAGGCACGTTGCTTGAGCCGTTCGAAACGCTCTACGTCGAAGCGCCGGGCGATTACGCGCAAGGCATCCTCAAGGGCATCTCCAACCGCAAGGGCATCCTCGAAAACATGGACACCGAAGCCAGCGGCCGCGTGTTCATCCAGGCCAACATCCCGACCCGCGGTCTGATCGGTTTCGAAACCGAACTGGTCAACCTGACCTCCGGCCACGGCATCATGTCGCACCTCTTCAAGGAATACGCGCCGCACGCCGGTGAAATCGTGACCCGCACCACCGGCACGCTCGTTTCCATGGCTCCCGGTGCCGCCACCACCTACTCGCTGCAGGCGCTCGAAGACCGCGGCATCCTCTTCGTCGGCCCGGGCGACGCCATCTACGGCGGCATGCTCGTCGGCGAAAACCCGCGCGTCGGCGACCTCGAAGTCAACCCGGTGAAGGAGAAGCACCTCGACAACATGCGCTCGTCCGGCAAGGACAAGACGTCGAAGCTTTCCCCGCCTCTGCGCTTCTCGCTCGAGCGCGCGATCGAATACATCGACGCCGACGAACTCGTCGAAGCCACCCCGCAGAACATCCGCCTGCGCAAGCGCATCCTCGACGGCAACGCCCGCAAGCGCGCCGCCAAAGGCCCGAACGTCGAAGACCGCAGCAACCGCGGTTGAGGTAGCGCGGCCTCGCCGAGGCCGCTTCGAAGCCTGAATGGCTGAAAAAATCCACGGGCGAATCGAGGACTTCGATTCGCCCGTTTTTTATAATGGCTTCACCGCCTGGCGAAGCGCTCTCGGCGAGAGCGCACCACCTTTCAACGGCCCTTCAACCACGCCTTAAACGCGGCTTCGTCCACCGCCATCTGCACCGCGACTTTCTCGCGGTCGGCGAGGATGGCGAGGCGCTCGGGGACTTCGATCGAACCTTCGCCAAGCTCCGCTTCCATCACATCGAGGAACTTCGACGGATGGGCAGTTTCAAGCGTGATCGTCGCGCTGCCCGGATGCGTCGCACGCCATTGCTGGGCGGCGAGCCAGCCGACCGCACCGTGCGGGTCGAGATCGTAACCGAGCGTCGCTTTCACCGTGCGGATCGCCGCGCGGGTCTTGTCGTCGCTAAAGGTCGCGCCGGAAATCTTTTCCTTCATCGCTTCCCATGAACCACCGAACAGCGCCTGCATGCGGGCGAAGTTCGAAGGCGCGCCGACATCCATCGCGTTGGAAATCGTGGCCACGCTTGGACGCGGCTTGTAGTCGCCGGTTTTCAGATACTCCGGCACCACGTCGTTCGCATTGGTCGCCGCGACGAAGTGATCCACGGGCAAACCGAGCTGCACCGCGAGCAAACCGGCGGTGAGGTTGCCGAAGTTGCCGGAGGGCACGACAAACACCGGTTTCACGCCTTCCGGCAACGCGCGGGCGGCCTGGAAGTAATAGAAGCTCTGCGGCACGAGGCGTGCGAGATTGATCGAGTTCGCCGAAGTCAGATTGAGCGACTCCGCCAGTTCGCGGTCGAGGAAAGCCGACTTCACCAAGCGCTGGCAATCATCGAAGGTGCCATCGATTTCGATCGCCGTGATGTTGTCGCCGAGAGTGGTGAGCTGCTTTTCCTGCAGGCCGGAAACTTTGCCCTTCGGATAAAGGATCACCACGCGGGTGCCGGGTACGCGATGAAACGCAGAGGCAACCGCGCCGCCGGTGTCGCCCGAAGTCGCGACGAGCACCGTGAGCTCACGATTATCATCGCGCACCAGCCAGCCCATCAGGCGAGCCATGAAACGCGCGCCGAAGTCTTTGAAGGCAAGCGTCGGACCGTGGAAGAGCTCCAACACATAATCGCCCGGCGCCAGACCCACGACCGGAGCGTCGAATGCCAGCGTGCCGTCGACGATTTCCGAGAGCGCTTCCTCCGGCACATCCTCCCCGAAGAACGCCTCGGCCACGGCGTAACCGATTTCCTGGAAGCTGAGCTGACGCCAGATCTTCCAGAAATCCTCGCCGAGCACCGGCAGGGTGTCGGGCATGTAAAGGCCGTTGTCCGGCGGCAGCGAACGCAGGATCGCTTCCTTCAGGTCGACTCGGTGGGCGGGGTTATTGGTCGAATGGTAGAGCACGGCGGTTAGAGAAGTTTGAGAAGATCGTCGCGAGTGAGATCGAGATCGCGGAGAATTTTCAACAGGATGCCCGGGCCAAGCGTTTCTTTGCCATGCACCGGCACGGTCGTTTTCCGCCCATCGGGATGTTCGAGACGATGGTGGCTACCTTTGATCCGGACGACGGCAAAACCGATCTTTGCCAATGCCTTGATCAACTCGCCTCCGGTGACGCTTGGAAACTGGCCCATGGAACGACGGCTTAGACCTCCACGGCCACCTGCTGGACTCCTACGAATTCAGGCTGGGTGAAATCCTCCGCGTCTTCCAGGCAAAGCGAGATCGCTTCACGGATGCGTGCGTCCAGCTCGTCGAAGGAACGCGCTTGGGTGTGGCAGCCCGGCAACGACGGCACGCTTGCCACAAGCCAACCCTCCGCATCGCGCTCGATCACGACGTTGAATTTCTGCTGCATGACAAGAAACGGATAACCGATCCGGACGGGTTGCGCACTTTTTATGCAGGAGGATTTTCCACCACCCGCACGCCTTGGTTGTTGATCCGCGAAACGTAGGCCTGGTTGCCGAGATTGATCGAGGTGAAGACTTTCGACACGGCGTCGGCGACCTTGCGAGCGGTTTCCTCGCCTTCGCACAGGGCGAAAACCGACGGACCGGCACCCGAAATTGAGAAGCCGAGCGCACCGGCGGCCTGGGCGGCGCGCTTCGCCTTGTAGAACTCGGGGATGAGCTTCTGGCGGCGCGGTTCGGCGATCACGTCGTGGATCGAGCGGGAAATGAGGCCGTAATCTTCCTGGATCAGACCGCAAAGCAGGCCGCCGAGATTGCCAATCTGCTGGGTCGCGTTTTCGAGCGGGATTTCCTTCGGCAGGATCTCGCGGGCGACCTTGGTGAGCACCTCGATGTCCGGGTGCACAACGGCGGCCCAAAGGTTCTTCGGCGCGGGCAATTGGGCGACGTCGAGCTCGGCGTTCGACCGGATGAAAACAATGCCGCCGAGCAGGCAGGGACCGACGTTGTCGGCGTGCCACGCGCCGTCGGCGGACGCTTCGCCCGCCATCGCGAACGGCAGGAGCTGTTTCTTGGAAAGCGGTTCGCCGATCAGCTTGTTGACCGCGTAAACGCCGGCGACGGCGGAAGCGGCGGACGAACCGAGGCCGGAGCCGAAGGGCATCTTCTTGTGAATCTCCATCTCGATGCCGCGGTCGGTCATACCGAGGTGCTTGAGCAAATCGAGAGCCGCCACGCCGGCGGTGTTCTGCGCCGGATTTTTCGGGAGCTTGCCGTTGTCGCCGGTGATCTTGGTGATGTGCAGGCCGGGTTTGTCGGAATGACGGACCACGACTTCGTCGCCGGGCGCGTCGATGGCGAAGCCAAGGACGTCGTAGCCGCAAGCGACGTTCGCCACGGTGGCCGGGGCGAAGACACGAATTTCAGGAGAGGCGCTCATGGGCGCGCGGAGTCTGTACGGCCACGGCGCGACGGCCAACCTCGCAATTGCCACAAGGTTAGAAAAATCAGCTAACGCCGCGTCTTCAGCTCCGGCTCCTGCGACAAGACGGGTTTACCCTTCGCCCGAGGGCGTCTTCGTTCGGCAAAACGGCTCTGTCGCAGCGCCAAGGGCATTCCCTCATAGCTCACCTTCACCAGCTCCTCGACCTTCTTCGCGATCAGACTTTTGGGATTCCATTGATAGAGGCGGGTACGACCGACCTCGCGCGAAACCAATACGCCAAGCCGTTCGAATTTATCGAGCTGCCGTTGCACCGATAACAATGAAACACCCATGTCTCCGGCTACGGCTCGCCCATAGGTTTCACCATGGTGATACAAATGCAGTAACGCCGCCTCCGCCGCGCGGCTCCCGAACAATTCCGCGAGCAGGCCATCACTCATGACTTGCAACGTAGACCATTTGACTTATATTTCAAGTCAAAATGACTCCCCCTGATTGGATTACTTGCACGGAAGAAGAATTCTGGAGCTACATCGCTTGGCATTTGGACAAGGCAGGAATCAGCTCCGTGCTGGTTGGCGGAGCGGTAGTGGCGATCTATACGGAAGGTCTTTACCACTCGGGCGATGTCGATCTGGTGCTTGAAGGCTTTCCCGCGAAAGCGGTGGCCGATGTGCTCGTCCCACTCGGGTTTCGCCCCTCGCGGCGTTATTGGGCACACCCGGAATGCCCTCATCTCTATGTGGAATTCCCGCCAGGCCCCGTTTCACTGGGTGAGGAATTTCCCGTGACTCCTGCGGAAATAGAAAAGGACGGACGGATGCTCAAATTGCTGTCGCCCACCGACTGCGTCAAAGATCGCCTCGCCGCTTGGATCCACTGGAAATCCCGCGCGACTCTGGATCAAGCCGCTCTCGTCGCGACTCGACAGCGAAACGCGATCGACTTCGACCAAGTCCGCGAATGGTGCCGACGCGAGGGAACGCCAAAAGCTTTCGACGACCTGTTGGAGGCTATGGACGGCCTCCGCTGATCAATGAACCACATCATAAACCACGATCTTCTTCGTCAGCGGCTTGAGCACCGAGTTCACCTTCGCGACGTGCCGGGGATCCATCTCGTAAGCATGCAGGTCCGCGGGCGAATCGAAGCGCATCACGAAGCCGACATCGAACGAGTCGTCGACGATCGGGCGTTCGCTGGCCAAGGCGGTGCCGTGGCTGATTGATTTCACCTGCGGGATCGCTTTCAACTCATCGGCGGCTTGTCGCAAAGCCTGACGATCCGCCGTGTTGCCCGGGCGCTTGAGCCAAATGAGCACGACATGATCGACGCTACCGGACTTCGGCGCCGGAGAAATCGAGGCGCAGGAAACGAGCGCCAAACCGGCGAGTGAAGCGAAAAGGGCTCTCATGGTTAGAACAGGCCGAAAAACCATTTGCGGCGACGGGTGCGTTTGTAGTCGCCATCGCCCACCGAAATCACCTCGACCCGCACCGTCGCGAGTCCCTGATCGTAAAAGCCGAGTTTCTTCGCGGCGCGGGGCGAAACATCGAGCAGGCGGCCGTCGATGAACGGTCCGCGGTCGTTGATCCGGAGCTTCACGCTACGGTCGTTTTCGACGTTGGTCACTTTCACCATGCACGGCAGCGGCAGAGTTTTGTGCGCGCCGATGAGGTGCCACGGCATGACCTTTTCGCCCAAGGAAGTTTGGCCGCGAACGAGGCCGAGAAACTTCGACTCGTTGTACCACGACGCCACGCCGGCTTCCTCGTAGTGGAGCGCTTCGTCGACGCTCATCGGCTGATAGTAGCCGCCGCGGACGTGGTAGGACTTGGTTTGGTAGCCGCGGTAATCGCCTGGATAAGCGCAGGATGAAACGGCGGCAGCGGAAAGCAAAGCGAGCCAGCAAACCGCCGGGCGACCCGTCCGCGAGGTGGAACGGGCCGGAACGGCGGTCTGGACAGCGGCTCTCACGCTTCGCGTTCGCGGATGACTTGGAGGGTCGCGGCGACCTTGTCCTTCATTTCCTTGCCCGGCTTGAACTTCACCGCGGCGCGGGCCGGAATCGGCACGTCCTTTTCGGGGTTCTTCGGGTTGCGGCCGATCTTGGCCTTCATTTCGCGAACTTGGAACGCGCCGAAATTGCGCATGACGACGGTGTCGCCTTGGGCAAGGCAATCGGTGATTTCATCGATGAGCGATTGGACGACATCGAAAACGACCTGCTGGGTGACTTCGGTGCCGCGGTCGCCAAGTTGGTCGGTGATTTTGATGACGAGTTCGCGCTTGGTGATAGTGGCCATGGAAAAAACGAAACTGGGTGGTGCGGATCGTGCCGCGGGCACTGGAACTACATGAGAGCCGCGGATTGTCCCGCGAAAAATCGCGTAAAAATCATGCGGATTCCATGCCACCGGCCGCGGATTCGTCGTCGGAAGCCGTTGAATCTCCGAGAACCACGCCGGAAGTCCGAAAATGTAGCTTCGCCACCTGCCCCAACTTTTCCCGGCCATGACGTTCGATCAACTCCCGCCCCGCCGCCACGACGGCGGCACTGGCGCCCAATGGAAGCTTCACCCCGCCCGCGGCCGAGGCCTTGTCGATCCACTCGACGAACCGCTCGCGCGCCAAAATCGACGCCGCCGCCACGGCGATGTCCGATTCGCCCTTCGTCCGCTGGTCGAGTTGAATCCCCAGCCCCTTCTGTTTGAGTGCGCGTTGCAACACTTCCGGGCGAGCGAACTGATCGCTCAGCGCGCGCGGGCAATCCGGCCGGCGTTCCAACAATTTCTCGATCACCCGCGCGTGACCCCACGCCAGCAAGCGGTTGAGATTGCCAAACGACGCGTGCATTTCGTTGTAGCGCTCCGGGCCGATGGAAATGACTTCGCTTACGCAGCCGGGGGTCTCCCGGATGAGCGCGGCGAGCTGACGAATCCGCGCGGCGCTGGAAATCCGCTTCGAGTCCATGATGCCAGCCTCGAGTAGTTTGCGGGCGACCGCGCCGTCGGTGAACACCCCGGCGATGACCAGCGGGCCGAAAAAGTCGCCCTTGCCGCTCTCGTCGATGCCGAAATGGGGTTCGAACATCGCCGGATCGGCCACTTCCTCGTAGCCGAGTTTCACTTCGCCGAGAATTTCCGGCTCCAAAGTGAACGTCACGAAGTCTTCGGTGTCCTTGCCTTGGACCAGCACCTTTGGCCCCTTTTCGTAAACGGTGACGTTGAGTTTGCCCTTTCTGGCGGAAAAGCGGGCGTAGGGTTTCGGTTCGAAATCGAAGCCCTGCGCTTCGAGCACCGTGCGCAATTTTCCGGCTTGAGCGTCGGTGAGCGGAGCGGTGAACGAAGTGAGCGGCATCGCACGCAGTTGAAATCCGAAATTGGAAATTCGAAATCCCAAATTTCCCACTCATCGTCCGCCCGTGCTGAAACCCCGCCAGACCCGCGATCCCCTCGACGCGCCGCAACCCTTCCGCGACGCGTTGGCCGGTTGGTTCGCCCGCGAAGGACGCGATTACCCCTGGCGGCGCACGACCGACCCGCACGCGATCCTCGTTTCCGAGGTGATGCTTCAGCAAACGCAGATCGCCACCGTGCTCGGTCGCGGCTACTACGGGCGATTTCTGGAAACTTTCCCCAATCCCGCCACCCTCGCGGCAACCGACGACACCACCCTGCTCAAAGTTTGGGAAGGTCTCGGCTACTACCGTCGCGCGCGGATGCTGCGGGAAACCGCCCGCGCGGTGACGTCGGCGGGCGCATTCCCCCGCGGCCTCGACGCCTTGCAGGCTTTGCCCGGCGTCGGCCGCTACACCGCGAACGCCCTGCGCGCCTTCGCCTTCGACCTGCCCGCGGCGGTGGTCGACGGCAACGTCGCCCGCGTGCTCTCCCGGCTGCTCGATTTCCGCGAAGCGGTCGATTCGCCCGCGGGACTGAAATGGCTGTGGCAGCAGGCCGAAATCCTGGCCGATCCGGCCCGGTCGCGAATGTATAACTCCGCCCTTATGGAGCTGGGCCAAACCCGGTGCCGCCCCGGCGTGCCCGACTGTCTCGACTGTCCGGTCGCCGGGTTTTGCCGGACGCGTTCGCCCGAAACCCTGCCCGTCAAGACCCCGAAACGCGCGATGGAAAAGGTCGACACCCACGTCCTGTGGGTACGCGACGGGGCCGGGCAAGTCCTTCTTCATCAAGAACAAGGCAAGCGACGGCAAGGCCTGTGGAAGCTACCCGAGCGTACGGCGGCGGACGTTTTCCCGCTGCCCGAAATCGCCACCCGCCGTTACACGATCACCCGTTTCCAGGTCACCCTTCACCTCCATTCCGCCGAGCCGGACCATCCACTGGCGGCCACGGGCGACGGCGAAGCGTGGCATTCCCCTGCGGCGATCGGAGCCTTGCCCATGCCTTCGCCCTATCGCCGGGCGGTGGAGGAGTTGTTAGGGATCGACTGAATTACTTGTGAATCAGTGGGAAATGCGTGTATCGGTTGAGTCGGATGCACCGTCTTTTCCTCCGGTTGATGGCGATGGCTTTGCCCGCGACGCTCCTCGCTTGTGCCCCGCCAGCCCCCACCCGCTCGATTCCGCGCTCCGCCGTGCCCGGCCAGGCAGCCCGTCAAATGGCGCTGCAACGCGTCGCCGCGGTGGTCATTTCCGATCGCGCCAGCTTGCCCAATCGGAATGGCAGCGTGCTCGACATGGCTCATGCCGCGGAAGACACCGACGGAGGCTCCGCGACGCCCATCACGCAGGATGGTTATTTCCTGACCGCCGACCACGTCCTCGCCCAATCGGCGGGCCGCCATGTGTTCGTGCTTTATGGCACCGGTAGTCACCGTCGCACCGCCAAGGCGCGCATCGTCTGGCGCACGCTGAAAGGCGATCTCGCGCTCTTGCACGCGCCCATTTCCACGCCCGCGCATTATGCCTGGACGCCCGCGTCCGAGTGGTTGCCCGCAGGCACCCCGGTGATTCACGGCGGGGTATCCACCGGCTTTCGCACGCAGCCGGGGAAACTCACGAGCGATCTTTCGCCCCAGGGTCCGTTCACCGGTATTCGCGCGTTCAAAATCGATATGCCGCTCCAACCGGGCGACAGCGGCGGGCCGGTCCTCGATGCCACCGGCCGCTTGATCGGCGTGAATTCCGCCGTGGAGTTCCTGGTCCCGATGGAAACCGCGTTCTTCATCGACTCCGAAGGCAACCGGCCAAACCTCGGAAAAATTCAAGCGATCATCGATCGCGACCGCGCCGGCTCAGCGGGTCAACCATGAATCTCCTCCGCCACGCCGTGGGACTGACCGCGCTTGGACTCGCCTCCTGCGCCTCCGTTTCCGACGCGTGGATGACCGGTCGCACCGCAACCGCCGCCGATAACCGGATCATGCTGGTCCGCGCGCGTCCGCCGAGTTTCGGGCAAAAGCGGCTCAGCTATCAGGCGGGGCTTTATCCGGATCTCGGGGTTTTCCTGACCAAATTCGGCTCGCCCGATTTTCTGGCCGAGATGACGAACAAGGGGCGGCATTATCTGATCCTCTATTATCTCGAAGCGCACCAAGCCTTCGCCTGCCGGACCAAAGAACCCGGCCGTCGAGAGGTCGAATTCGCCGGTCCCTATCCGATCAGCGCGCGCGAATCCCAATTGCTGGAGGGTTTCCGTACGCAATCCGACCAAGTGAACCAACAACTTCGACCGCGCAACCAAGCCTTACGATGAAGGTTCTTCCTTTGATGAAAACGTTCGCCCCCTTCCTCGCCGCCGCCTTCGCCTTTTTGCCGATGGCTGCGTTCTCCGAACCAGCCAAACCGCTGGTCGCCCTCACCGTCAAAAAGCAGGTGATCGACTCCGATCACGATCTGCGCGGCAGACAGGGCAGCTCGAAAGAGCGGACGCTCACCTTGAAGGTCGAGATCGTGAACGTGAGCGACGCCTCGATCGAAAACGCACAGCTCTCCGGTGATGCCTTGGTTTCCCGCGCCGGCGATGTTCAGGAAAAAATCCTCAAGGAGTCTCTTGGCACAGTGAAGGTGCCCGCGATGAAACCCAACGAACGGCTCACACTCGATTTGGGCAAACTCCGCCTGACCGAACTCGAACTGCGTGGCCGCGAGTTCAAGGAGACCCTCGAAGAATGGAAAATAGTCTGCACGCGAAACGGCACCGAAATCGGGCAAGCGGTGAGCAGTGATCGATACGCTTCGTTAGAGCAACAAGTCGTGAAGCCGCCACTGCGTCCGGGTAATGCGCGGAGACGGAGCGAGTGAAGTAGCTGCGTTGGTAACAACGCTGGCGAGCTACGACAAAAAAACGGGAGCCTCTTTCGAAGCTCCCGTTTTCGTAGATCGGATCGTTTCGCCTGAATCTCAGTAAACGTCGCGCAGGTAGCGCTTGTCCTTCTTGAGCTGGGCGATGAAGGCGACGGCTTCTTCTTTCGACATCTTGCCGTGGACTTCGGCGACGGTGTGAAGCGCGGCGTCGACGTCCTTGGCCATGCGCGAGGCGTCACCGCAGATGTAGAAGGCGGCGCCTTCCTGGAACCACTTCCAGAGCTCTTCGCCGAACTGGATCATGAGGTTCTGGACGTAAACCTTTTCCTTCTGATCGCGCGACCAGGCGACATCAAGGCGGGTCAGCGTGCCATCCGCCTGGTAGCCCTTGAGCTCTTCTTCATAGAGGAAGTCGGTCTTGCTGTAGGGGTTGCCGAAGAACAGCCAGTTCTTGCCCTTGGCGGCGGTCGCCTTGCGCTCTTCGAGGAAGGCGCGGAAGGGTGCGATCCCAGTGCCCGGGCCGCACATGATGACCGGCGTGTCGCCATTGGCGGGAACGCGGAAGGCGTTGTTCGAGTGAACGAACACGCCGGGCGCGAGGCCATTCGAGCGATCGGCGAGGAAGGTCGAGCAGATGCCGCCGCGCTTCCGGCCATACGCCTGGTAGCGGACGATGCCGACGCAAAGATGGACTTCGCCAGGATGGGCCTTCGGGCTGGAAGCGATCGAGTAAAGGCGCGGCTGAAGCTTTTTCAGCACGGACACGAACTCATCGGCGTCGGTGAAATCGGCGGGGTGGTCGAGGATCAGGTCGATCAGGTCGCGACCCCAGCAGAAGTCGTCCCATGCCTTCTTGTCGTCGGCGGCGACGAGCGAGCGGAGGAACGGCGAACCACTGCGCTCCTGCCACTTCTGGACGATCGACTTGTTGAGTGTGCCGATGTCGTAGTGGCAAATGAGAGCTTCACGCAGCGTGATTTCCTGGCTGTCGGCGAGGGTCACGTTGCCCGCCTTGAACGGCAGCGCGGCGAGGATTTCGTCGACCACGCTCTCCGGGTTGCGCGGGTAAACGCCGAGGGCGTCGCCGACTTCATATTCGAGACCGGAACCTTCGAGCGAGAACTCGATGTGATGGGTCTGTTTGTCGCCCGGGCCGTTGAGGTTGTAGTTGTTGAGGATCGGCGACGGGAATGGGTTCTTCTTCGAGTAACCGGCTTCCGTTTCCGCCGGAGCGGCCGCGCCATTCACCGCCGGAGCACCGGCCGGGGCGAGCAGTTTGAGCACGCCGTCCGTCCACTCCTTGAACGGACCGTCGAAATCGACGTCAGAATCGATGCGCGGGTGCAGGCGGTTCGCGCCCAAGGCGGCGAAACGGGTGTCGAACTCGATGCCGCACTTGCAGAAATCCGGGTAGTTGGTGTCGCCGAGCGCGAGCACCGAGTAGCTGACACCTTCGAGGCGCGGAGCGGCATCGCTGTGCAACCAGCCGTGGAAATCGGCTGCATTGTCCGGCGGTTCGCCGTCGCCGTAGGTCGACGTGATGACGAGCAGGTTCTTTTCCTTCGGCAGGCGCGAGCGGTCGTAAGCGCCGATGTCGTGGATTTCCGGCTCGAAATTGCCCTTCTTGAGCGTTTTTAGCAGTTTTTTGGCGAGGCCTTCGGCATTTCCGGTTTGGGAGCCGTAAAGAACGGTCACGGGCACGGCCGGGCCGCTCGGGGCGCCGGTGCCGGACAGGAGTTTGCCAAGGAAGTCGCTAAGCCAGACCCGCTGCTGCGGGCTAAACGGCGCGTCTTCGGGGATGACGATCGGGCTGGTCATGGTCGAAAATAGGCCCCCGGGGTCGGGCGGGGCGCGGAAGATGGTGGGAATCGGAGGGCGTTTCAAGCGCGGAACGTGCCACGCCTCGGAGGAAATCGTTGCCGCTCAACCGGCAAGGAGGCCGAGGAACCGCGGCAAAACTTTGCGGAACAACGTGTTTTTGCCACCGCGGCTGAGTTGGGAACCCACCAAACCGGCGGCGTCGTCCGGATCGGCCGGGGCTAGCGACGTGTGACTGACTCCATCGCAAATCAACTCGCGCACGAGGTGGCTCGCGCCCGCTTCGCGGGAAATCCGCAGGGTGACCGACGGCGAGGAAAGCTCCAGCAAACCCAGCGGCTCCGCGTTTTCATCGGCTTCCACCGTGACCGCCACCGGCGTGCCAGCGGGGGTGTCGAAGGAAAACGATTCCGTCGCGCCAAGGCGGCGGCCGACCGAGAGGTCGAGTTCATGACTGGTGCGCCAGCCCGCCTGAAGCGAAAGCCAAGCGAGCAATTGCAACGCCGACGAACGGTGGCGCGGGTGATGGACGATGCGGACCGATTGCATCGCGCCCAAAGCGTCGAGGGCAACCGGCTCATCGAACAACGCCGCGAGTGCCAGACGGAACTGCCACGTGCGGGACCAAGCCAGATCGTGGACGGTCAGCTTCAGATTCGAATCCTCGACCACTTCCTGCAGACGGGCGTAGGAAGAGCCGGGATCGCTCCACGACGAGCTATCGACGACCAAGCGATCGATCACGCTCGAAAGACGTTCGGTCAGCACCGAGGTCAATTCGCCCTGCCACCACATCACCAAGGGCAGGTCGCTGTTGAGGTGGGCGAAAACGGTGTTGCGGAAACGACCGGTGACGCGGCCGGTGAAGGCGAAAGCGATTTGCTCGCAGCAGACTGATTTTTGCCCGGCGTAAAGGTGGCAATGCGCCGTGATCCAAGCGCGGATCGACGGCTCTTCCACCGCGCGATCGAATTCGACCAAGATCGCCCGGCAGGCGTGCTCCTGGGTCAGTTTGCTGATGATCGCGGAGTTTTTCCGCAGCGAGCCGGGCTCTTCCGAGCACGTCACGAGGTTGATCAGCGACGCGTTCGAGCGGGCCTGATCGGCTTCCCAGAGCTTGCGCAGCTCTTTGTCGATGGAAGCCACCGGCACTTCCTGGCCCAACTCGGGGTCCATGGTGAGGGCGGACATGAAGAGTGGATGGTTGAAAGTTGATAGTTGATGGAAAGAGACCTGAGGCGGAGTCGATCGTTGGAGCGTTCTTCGCTATCAACCATCAACTATCCACCATCAACTCCTTCACAGCCTGCGCCAGACGTGACCGTCCTGCTTGAGGAGGTCGTCGGCCTCCTTCGGACCCCACGAACCGGCGGTGAACGTGGCCATCGGCGGCGGGTTGTCGCTCTTGTGCCAGGCGTTCTCGATGTTATCGATGAACTTCCAGGCCTCTTCGACCTCGTCGCGGCGGGCGAAGAGGGTGGCGTCACCCGCCATGCCGTCGAGCAAGAGGCGCTCGTAGGCTTCCGGGCTGCCTTTGCCGAAGCTGGTGGCGTAGTGGAAATCCATCTTCACCGGCTCAAGACGAAGCGTGGTGCCGGGGAGTTTGGAAACCATGCGCAGCGAGATGCCTTCGTCCGGCTGAATGCGGATGACCAGCACGTTGCCGCCGGGCAGACCGCCTTCGAGCGCGTTGAAAAGCACGCCCGGAGCGGATTTGAAATGGATCGAAATCTCGGTCGACTTCTTCGGCAGGCGCTTGCCGACGCGGATGTAGAACGGCACCCCACTCCAGCGCCAAGTATCGATCTGCAGGCGCAGGGCGACGTAAGCTTCGGTCATCGACTCGGGGTCGACGCGGTCTTCCTCGCGATAGCCGGGAACCGGTTTGCCGTCGATGTGGCCGGCGACGTATTGGCCGCGCACGACGTTGGCGGCGACCTTCTCCGGCGTATCCCACTGGCGGAGCGAGCGGATGACCTTCACCTTTTCGTCACGGACGCCATCGGCCGAAAGATCGGTCGGCGGCTCCATCGCGACGAGGCTGAGAAGCTGGAGCAAGTGGTTCTGCACCATGTCGCGCAGCGCGCCGGACTTGTCGTAGTAACCGCCGCGACCGCCTTCCATGCCGAGGTTTTCGGCGCAGGTGATCTGGACGTGGGAAATGAAGCGGCTGTTCCAAAGCGGTTCGAAAATCGCGTTGGCGAACCGCAGCACCATGAGGTTCTGGGCGGTTTCTTTGCCCAGGTAGTGGTCGATGCGATAGGTGTCCTTCTCGTTGAAGGTCTCGTTGACCACCTGGTTGAGATGCTTCGCGGTGGCGAGGTCGGTGCCGAACGGCTTCTCGACGATCGCGCGGGCCCAGCAACCATCCGCCGCCTGGTTAAGACCGGCCTTTTTCAGGTTGATGAGAATGTCGTCGAAGAACTCCGGCGCGGACGCGATGTAGAACAGGCGATTGCCTTTGCCGCCGCGCTCGCGGTCGATCGCGTCGAGGCGCTCGGCGAGGCGCTTGTAGCCATCGACATCGGTGAACTCGCTGGTGTGGTAGTGAATGTTCTCGGCGAACGGAGCCCAGACCGCGTCGTCGTGACCGGAGCGGGAAACCTTGCGGTTCAGCTCTTCCAGACCGGAGCGGAATTCGGCGTCCGATTTTTCGCGACGGGCGAAGCCGATGATTTTCACACCGGACGGAAGTTCGCCATCGACGGCAAGGTTGTAGAGAGCCGGCACCAGCTTGCGGTGTGTGAGGTCGCCGGTGGCGCCAAAGATCACGACAGAGCAAGGCTCGGGGCGGGAGCGGGAAACGAGGTCTTCGCGGAAGGGATTCGTCATTGGCGGGCGGGGATTCCAGCGGAGTCCACCCCGCAGGCAAAGGCAAATCCCGTGCCACCGGACAAAAGCCGTGCATCACGCCCAACAGGCGGGTTCATCGAAACGGCCGGTTTTGTGGCGGTCCACCTGCCTCGCACGCCATTGAGTGGCCAGTGGCCAGGATTCAGGGGCCAGAAAAGAGAAGCCCCGCACGCCGGTTAGGGCATGCGGGGCTTAGAGGCTGTCTGAAAAATCGATCGTGGGCGGATTTTGACCTGTACTAGCGGGAGAAGGTATTGGAGAAGCTCGCGATGCGCGAGTATCCAAGCAGCCTTACCGATTCTGAGTGGCAGACGATC
>Ga0307408_100000174_pt1 | contig 72297 bp, 54 predicted proteins | sample 322Cmetagenome_FD_202116 | JGI IMG/M metagenome (GOLD analysis project Ga0307408, IMG submission 202116) | Maize rhizosphere microbial communities from greenhouse at UC Davis, California, United States - 322HYB-C-3 | ecosystem: Host-associated > Plants > Roots > Rhizosphere > Soil | place... | reverse complement strand
TACTAGCAAACGCGCAAGTTTGTTTGTTATAATCCGGGCTCTTTGCCGGTGTAGCTCAGTTGGTAGAGCAGCTCATTCGTAATGAGAAGGTCGGGAGTTCGATTCTCTTCTCCGGCACCAGGACGTACAAAAGCCCTGTCAGGTCATTGATCTGGCAGGGTTTTTTCGTTCAGCGTTGGGCGAATAGTGCAATCAGCGCGAGAAAAATCGCGACTTGAAGTGCGATCATTTGATGATGCTGGGCGTCCATGCGGGCATGGAGTTTTTCTACGGCCTCGTGCAGCTTTGCCTCGAATTCTGCTCGCAACTCAAGGCGGAGGGAATTCAATCCGGTCTCGATTTGCGTTTCGATTTCCTTGAACCGGCAATCGATATGCGCACGTAGCGCCTTCAATTCGCATGAGAGATTGACCATTGCGTTCTCCAGCCTGGTTATGCGCTCCTCGTGGTCAGCGAGCTCTGGTGGTGGCGTGACGTCCATGGCGGCTCCTCGAATGATCCTATCATTTTCGCCATGCCGCCAAGCGCCCGCCTGATTTATGTCAAACGTGCATTGTGCTGAGTTACTTCTCGTTATTAGCGAGGACGCCGTGCATCAGCTTGCTGCTCTACCCACCGTCTTTACCAGTGCGGAATGGCAGTGTTGTTGCGAAGGAGTTCGTGAAGCCCCTCATTTCACCGAAGGGTATCGAATTCGAGGTAATAGTTGACTTGCCTGATAAATTCTTGCGAACCCTCCGACTTCCAATCAATGGAATTCGAGATATGAGCAAGGACATTAACAAGCATCCATTCCTTCAAGTTTTTATCTTTCAAAGCAAGTGGAAGTTCCATGCCATCGTCGTCCACGAACACGTCGCCGTCATCCAGGCTTTGCATGTAGTCCCAAGGCAAATAATGAAAGTCTGCTTTTTCTGGGTTTGTCAGCCAGACCTCCATATCCGTATGAATCCATGCTTCTTGCTTTAACCGCTTTAAGCTTGGGATCAGGTCCGGAATAGATTTAAAGTACTCAGTCATCGATACTTATCCGAAGAAGAAGTTACCTCAGTCATGAAACCCACCTCACCATCTGTGCCAAGCACGCGTAATGCAATGGCACTGACTGCATGAGACATTCGGTGGGCGTCCGATTGAATCGTCACGGCCTCAGCCATGACCTGGAAGAAACTGGAAGTCCTACCGGATCGCATCTGGGTTTGGCTCTAGAATTTCGAGAAAATGCTCGAATGACCTCGCAACGTGTCTTTGTGCCTTCCTGTAATTCTTCGCTTCGCTGAGCGCCGGATCGAGCACATCGGTCGCGTAGTAGGCAACTGCCTCATCACGAAGATCAAGACCGAAGAAGTTTCCGCCCGGATCCCAAGCAAATGGCAAGAAAAAATCTGGTATGACTCTCTTGGCACGCATGGCCTGGAAGTGATTCAGCATTTCCGATGTGCTGTCCTGCCCGGGCAGCGGGTGCTTAATCGAATAAAACATTGCGACGTCTGTTGGCTCCCACGCGTCGTCACCTGGTACTTGGGTGTCAGCGGGTGCTCCGCCGTTGTAGCGAATGTAGTGCTGTTTGAACGATTCGGGCAAAAGATGCCCCAATGCTTGTTCGAGATCGCCGAAATCTGCCATAGAAATTGCGGGAGCCACTGTGTTAAAAACGTTGCTATCAGCCATATCATTCTTCGCTAACATCCGGGCCTTAATCGCCCTGTTGGACTACCTCGTAGCCGCCCTTAAGGCTGAGCCTCACGAGCAAATTCTGGCGGTTGGTCAAAGCGAAGTGATTCTTAGCGGGCCTGATCGCGTTGACGAGCCTTCGCGGTCAGGAATTTATCGAATATTGCGACCAGTCTGGCGGGCGTACCTCGCGCGTTTCCTCACTTGGCTCATCCAGATCTAGGTCAGCGCACCACTTTTCCCACCCGGCCACCGCCTGGAAAAACTCAGTTGCCACGGCCTTTGCATTTTCTAATCCACTTTTTTCTATCATCTTAGGTACCAATGTTCTGGCCAGTTGCCGGGACCGAGTTGGTCCATGGAGCAAGACGACGTTCTAGCAATTCGTCAGTGGTACAGATACTGTGTTTTAAAGATCCAGATACCGTTTCCATTTTCCGGTATTCGCACTCCTTCAACGCCAGCTTCCAGGTGCCGCCTTCGTTTTCCATGAGAAAGCGTGCCCGTCCGTTCATTGCGCCAATCGGTTTATAAACCCAAACTTTCCCCCCCATCTGCTGGCTCAACATCGGAAATGCCACGAGAGAATTCAGGAGGCGCCTTGAAGTCAAGAAATTCGTAACGCGATTGTTTGGTGCTTGCGCGCCTTTGAAGTGAGATATTTGTCAAATATCGCTTCTAGGCGGGCTAGGCGTAATTCGTGCGTTTCCTCGCTTGGTGTACAGGGGCTTCCGTTCTTTCGCGCTGTATCGCGAGGCCGAGCTGTCGCGTTCAGGCGGCCATACGGGATTCCGTCACGCATTTCGACTTACAGGAACAAATACCTATCCCATTTACCCACGTTCGCGATATCACGTTCTGTTAGGTCTACTTTCCACGAATCGCCTTCTTTTTCCATCAGATAACGTGCTCGTCCATTCATCGGGCCTATGGGAGTATAGATCCAGACTTTTCCCGAATCAGCCGGCTCGACACTCGAAATCCCCCGTGCAAATGCGGATGGCCTCTGAAAACTGAGAGTTTCATAACGCGCTTGTTTGCGTTTTAGAGCTTTGCTGCTGAGGTACTTATTAAAGATTGCAGTCAGCTTTGTGAGTCGAACCTCGCGGGTTTCTTCACTCGGTTGATGAATGTCAAATTCGGCGCACCAATTTTCCCAGTCTGACATCTCTTGGAAAAATTCTTTTGCCACTGCTCTTGCATTTTCAAGTTCTTCTGCTTCGATCATTTTTTCTCCTATGGACAGTTTCTAGGGTTTTCAAAAACTCGTGTTTCTGTGTGACCATTAATGGTGTAACTATACGCAATCCTGTCAGGCCGGGTTGATGCGCCGTTATATATAAGCCTTATGTCGAGGTGGGCAGTGGCCCCATGTCGCACCAATGTTGCAATATCGCTTTCCCACTGCGCAAACTCCCCGCGGTTTTTCCCCAATGTCTGAGGGAAGACATATTTTTTCCCTCCACGCCCACCTAGCTGATTACCGACCACGTGACCAGCATCATCCAGTGGACAGCCCAATTTGCGCGCCCATCGTCGAGATGTAGCGTTGGTATTGCTGCCAGTATTAAGGTCTGATGGCGTAATAGTAGCCGTTGCGCTTTCAATTCGATTGCCCACACCGTAGACATACGCTGCCGTGGCAAATAAGCCAAGCGGGTCGACATAAGTAGTCGGCGAGTCGACATAGCGATAGAGGTTCGTACCTCCAGCCAAACCGATAGGATCTTGCGTGATGTAGCGGGCGCAATCCGGATCGTAATAGCGATAGCGGTTGTAGTAAAGGCCTGTCTCTGCGTCCTCGTATTGTCCCTGGAAGCGCAATGGTTGCGCGACGATTGCTCGGTCGGCGGAGAGCACGCGGCCCCAAGTGCGGTAGATGGCGGACCAGACTAGCGTGCCGTCGTCGGCATGCAGCCTTTGCGGGGTCCCCAGTCGATCGCAGCTATAGTGATAGATGCGGTCAGAAGCGGATGTTTCAGCTGCCTGCTGGCGGCGCGCGTTCCAACGTTCCTGGTGTTGTAGCTCTTCGAGCCTTGCCAAATGCGCTTGCCAGTCCTCCAAATGCGCTGTCGCATCCCCGACATCCGGCAGGCGCCATGCGGAAACCGGCGTCCTGAACGTTTGCCGGGATGCATACTCCTTGCTGCCGACCGGCGTTTCGACCATGGCTAATGGCACAAAGCTTTCCGGCTCATACAGGTAGCTGACGGACTTATCGTCCCGCACTTCGTGGCACAACTGATCGCCGTCCCAAACGTAGAAGGTCACGCCACCTTGCTCAACGTGCTTGGCGATCCGGCGCCCAAAACCATCGTACCGGTAATGGACAATGGTAGTGGAGTCGGCGTCGGCAAAAGTGCGGCTGACATGCAGGAGCCGGTTTTCCGAATCATAAGCAAAGGCCAGTTCGCCCGCGTCATTAGCGCTGGCAAGGCGATGGATGGACTTGCGAATGGTGTTGCCTTGCTCATCGTATTGATAAGCGAAATTCATGTACTGGCGCAGCAAGTTATGCGTGACTTTTGGCAGGCGCGGACGGGGAGCCGCTGCCAGTGGTTGTTCTTGCAGGCTTGGCGTGCCGTCGTTGCTGCCAGGGTCCAGCAGGTTGCCAGCAGGATCAAATTCAAATAGCTCAGTAAGGCCCGGCTGTACCGCAGAGCGAATTTGCCCCACAGGATCATAGGTGTAGCGTGTAACGCCACGCAACTCGTCGTCAACCTGGCTTAGGTTGCCGGCCCGATCGTATCCATAATTTTGCTTGTGTAGCACTTGCCCACCTTTGTGCAGGGAGATGGCAGTCAAGCGGGATTGCGGATCGTAGCGCTTTTCAGTCCGCATGCGTTCATTGCCGTTGCCGGCCAGCCGCTCGGTTTCGCGGTGCAGCTTGTCGCGCTCAATATCTACGATGGAATTGCCATTCCACAGGGTTCCGTGCCAGTGACCCGAGCCGTAGCGCTGGGTCTCCACCAAGCGGCCATTTGGCAGGACGGTGTGGATCCTGTTCCCCAATTCGTCATAAGCGTGCGTCAGCGTGAATGCTGCGTCGTATTCCACTTCCTGATCGGGCAGGGCGACATTGTGCAGGGCATAAGCGGTGCGCTCGTCAATGAGTTGGCCCACTGGATCGTAGGCGTAGCGAATATCGGCACCGGCATTGCGGATGGCAGTCAGGCGGCCCAGTGCATCGTAGGCATAGCGCACACTGCCGTCTACGTCTACTTTGGCATCGAGCTGGCCCAGCGAATCGCGCGCGTAGCTGGTGCGTTTGCCGGCAGTTTCGCTGGCGCTCAAATAGCCGGCGCGGTCATATTCGTAGTTGGTTGTTTTGCCATCGAACCCGGTTTCGCTGGCGAGCCGGCTCTCCGCGTCATACGTGAAACGATAGCTCTCATTATTGGCGTTGACCAGCTCGATAACGCGCAACGCGTCGTCATGGACGTAGCGCATCGTCTGGTTGTTTGCATCCGTTCGTTCGACAGGCAAGCCGTGACCGTTGTAGGCATAGCGTGTGCGCTGGCCTTTCGGATCGACGTAGTCGATGAGGCGTCCTTCTGCGTCATAGGTTAGTTGCTCGCTTGTACCATCTGGACGGGCGATTTCCGACAATTCCCCCGTCACGCTGTAGCGGTAGGTGGTGCGCTGGCCGGCAGCGTCCTCGACCTGCGACAGCCGGCCACGGTTATCGTAGCTGTAGCGCGTAGTCAGTTGCGAGCAGTCCGTATAAGAGGCCAGCCTCCCTGACGCGTCATAGTGGAGCTGTTTGACGCCGCCGCGCGCATCGACAATCTGGATAAGTCGGCCGCTGGAGTCGTAACGGTAGCGGGTGCTACGGCCGAGTGCGTCCTTACTTTCAATGGGGTTGCCCTGACCGTCGTAGTCCATCGTGGACGTGTGGCCCAGGGCGTCGGTTTCGGCGACCAGCTGGTTTTGCGCGTTGTAGGCGAGGGTGGTGACGTAGCCCAAGGCGTCGGTCACTGTCAGCAAGTTGCCTTTGGCGTCATAGGTGTAGCGGCTTGCGTTTCCCATAGCGTCGATGTCCGCAAGCAGCTTGCCGTCTTTGTCCCATTCACGCTTGCCCAGTGATACTGGCGTCCCTGTGGCGTCAATGCGCCGGACCTCCGTAATCAGCCAGTTGTGGTCGAAACTGTATTCGAGCTTTCCGCCATCAGCTTCCGTCACGATGGTGGTGTCGATATCGCGATACTCAATTTCCACCTGGTCACGGCCATCAGCGGTGGTGGTGCGGACTGCGCGCGCGCTGTAGCTGTTGGCCAGCGTGAGTGGGTGGCGTTGGGCAAGTTCGGCATCGCTTAGCTTGCTGCCAGCCCAGCGTTCGCGAATGTGCGCCAGGCTGATCCATTCCAGGCCGTAGGAGAAACCGCTGTAGGTGGTGCATGCGGTAAGCAAGCCGTGGGAATAGGCATAGGTGCGTGCATTGCCGGCGATGTTGGACTGGCGTACCAGGCGCCAGCGTTGCGGTAGCGCCGCATCGGTGGCAGGCTCCACTTCGAAGTCATAACGCGCATGGCAAAGGCGGGTTTCCTCGTCCAGTACTTGCTCGACGCGCCCGATGCGCGCGCTGGCGCGCTGTGGGCCGGAGACGACCTCGCCCGGCAGCAGGGGACCGCGGAAGGCTTCCACCTGCAAACCGTCGTCGGTCACTACGCGCAGCAGGATTTCATCCGGCGCAGCGTCGAAGAAGCGCTGGATGCTGGTGCCGCGCCCATTCCGGCCAACTGCGCGCGTCAGGTAGTAGCGTTGTGTCACCGCCGGGTCGCGCGGCTTGAGCATGGCGTTGACGCCTTGATAGCCATGCGGCAGGACGCCGTCCGGGCCGCGATGGAAGGTGTCGACGTTGCCGTTGCGCCATGCAAGGGTGAACATCGCTTCGCTCTTGCGGCACAGGGTAAAGCCTTCGCCCCGGTGTTCGTGTTCGGCGCCAATCTCCAGGTAGGGCAGGCGTACCGCACGGCCGGTGTCATCGTGGTAAACGATGCCTTCGCGGCAGACCGAGACGCCAGAGTTGTACGGCAGGGCCCAGCGTCCGCCCATCACGCTCCAGTCCTCAGTCTCAGATCCGGAGCGGTAGGTGCGGCTCCAGATGATGGGAATCGGACCGCTCAGTTCGAAATCCTCCTGATACAGGATTTCTTCGCCAGTGCCGAAGTGAACCGGTTTGTTGCTGCTGGCTTTCTTTTTCCCGGGACCTTTATCTTTGGGGCAGCACGATGCCGGCTTGTCCTGCTTCTTCGGCTTTTCCTGTTTGGTCTTGCCGCCATCCCTGCCGTCGCCGTCGTTGCCGCCCTTTTTCGGCTCGGGTGGCTTTTTCGGTGGCGGGGGCGTATGACCGGGTGCCTGCTTCTTCTTGAAGAGGCGTTTCAGGAGGCCGCTTGCGCCGGGAATCTTTTTCAGCACGAAGTTTTCAGCGGCATTGGCTGCCATGCCTCCCAGGGTGCCCATCACGTCCGGCGTTTTGCCGCTGAGGATGTAGTCAGCGGCGTTGTCCAGCATGGTGGCCGATGAGTCTGCAGCGAAACCGGTACCGGCCACGGCGCCTGCGGTGATGCCGCCAGCGACAGCACCGGTTTCCATTGCGGCGGCAGCGGGCAGGCCGACACCGGTGGCTGCGACGCCGGCGCCTGCAACACCCAGCGCTGCGCTGCCAGTACCGATCTTGCCGCCTACGTCCATGGCCTTATTGCCGAATTCGTGCAGCGGTTCGGAGATGTTGTCCTTGTACTCCTGCGCTGCCTCCTTCAGCGTCGGGACTTCGACGCCGAAGATCTTCAACCGTGGACGAGCTCCTTGCACCTTGCGTTCCTGGATGCGCCCGACCGTGTTCTTGTCGTTCATGTAGACCAGGCGTGATTCCTGGATTGTCTGCGCTCCATTCGAACCCTTGGTGGAGCTGAACTCCATCGGTTGCGCGCGTTTGAGGTAGGTCTGGCTTTTGATGCCGCCCAAGGTGCCCCGTTCGTCGCCCGTGATACTGGGGATGTAGCTCTTGTTGTGCAGGAGGACCGGTTCGCTGTGCGTCTTGACGCTTTTGGAAACACTTGCCGCACCCTTGAACTCGCCCTTGATGTTATAGGGAAGCACGGCGACGCTGCTGCCTACCGGTGTTTTGCAAAAGTCCGGCGTCATGCTGACGCAATAGAAGCGCTCGGATTTGGTGACTGTTTCGTGTGCCATGGGGTGTCAATGGACCGGTTATGCAGGCTGCAGGGCGTTCGTTGTGGGCGCAGGGCCTTCTTCCCCGGACTGCCATTCATTCAGGCGTGCCAACTGAGCTGGATCCGTTGCGTGCATCAGCCTCACTTCATCGAATTCGCCATCGGCGACGATGGCGATGCGCCACACAAGTTCCACCTGCTCTGCTTCCATGTCAATCAGAACGGTATCGATGGACAGTGGCATGACGGCCACTGCGCCTTCTTCATTTGCCCCGAGCGCAAACAGTGAATGGTGCGGCAGGCCGAACGTGAGCTTGCGGTTGCCGCTCGCATCGGCCAGGCCCAACACCGAGTCCGCGCGACCCAGATTGGTCAACGTGAACTGTTCACTGCCGGTGAGGTGAGGGCATTGCTGGTCGTCGGGAGCGCCATTCCAGTAACGGAAATCAAATTCTTTCGGTAGTTGCGGGAATTCGTCCTCGCCCCAGTCGTTTTTTTCCTCCACTTTGCCAACCAGCTGCCGGCGCGGCAGCCAACCGCGGCCTACGAATCCCAGGCCGGCCGCGGGCATGGCTTCCCCGCCATTGGCGGTTTGCCAGAATAGCTCTGCGGTAAACGGAGCATGGGCGTATTCGATGCAGGGTGCAGGCAGTTCGGAAGTGCGCGTCGCATCCAGGTACCAGCGCCGGCTGAAGCCCTGGCCCACCGGATTGCGCTGGCTGCTGTCGTGTGCTTCGGGTGGCCCGGGGGGAGTCGGGTAGTTGGCAGCTTGTTCCTGCTGCAGGCGATGCTTCTTCGGTATGCGCTTTGACAGCCCGCTGCTGCGCTCGATGCGACACTCGCCTCCGGGCGCAGATTCGTATCGCAAGGGGGTTGCCGTTGCCGTTTCGGCCGAGGTTAGGCGCCAGGGACAAGGTTTGACCAGTCCCAACGACCCGACGCGCAGCACGCTACACAAGGCGCGCAGCAGGGCAGGGCGGCGACGCAAATAGCGCTTGCCGCTTACACGCAGGGTTTTGTCCACCAGGACTTTGCCGGGAATGCGCGTATTTTCGGCAATGACCAACTGTTCCTGCCACTCTTCGAAAACGGCCGGTGCCAATGCCTGCATAGGGTTCAACGGCCGAGGGCGTTCAGGCAAAGGCGCCTTGGAGTCGGGAAGCTGGACACGCAGGCCAATATTGAATTGACGAACCTTTGCATTTGCCGGAGGGCAGGCGTCGCCGATTATCACGACGTCGCAAACGGGCTTGTATGGGGCCAGGTCACTCTCTGCGCGAACGCTTTGGTCCAGGTCATTGTCGTAGTAGTGATCCTGGTCGTACAGGGGGAGCGGGTCGTCGGTTGGGATGAGCGTCGCCTGTCCGGCCTCGCCGGGGACCAGGCGGTATCCGGTTTTGGCCACAATCACGTGGAACGCTACACCGTTCTGGTCCAGCGTATCGAAGTGCAGCGCGTCAAACTCGGTGCGATTGTCGAGTCGCAGTGTCGGCAAGGATGGGATCAAGGCGGCATTACCCTTTTGGGTTGGTGTCGACGTCGTCACCGTGCAGTTCAATCTTCTTCGATGCCCGAATGATGATTTCCTTGCCCGTGATCTCGATTCGCCCGTCTTTCTTCATCACAAAGACGCTTTCGCCTACTTCGATGCGGAACTCTTCGCCCGCGGTGAACGAAGTTTTCTTACCCACGATCACCGACTTGGAAAGGCCAACCTGCTCCGCCTGCATCAGTGCAACGGTGGTGTTCATGCCGGCGCCGACGGTAGTCTGGTAGGCACCGCCGATCGTCAGCATTTTTGCCAACGCCACGGTCTCGGTCTTGATTATGCCGACTGTCACATGGCGGCTGCCGCCAATTGAGACTTTTTCGTCTTTGCCTACGTCCTCGCTCCGATTGTCGCCAATGCTGATCGTTTCATTGTGGTCGACCCGCTCGCTGCGATTGTTATGGACCGTGATGGTCTCATCCCTGCCGACGGTCTCGGTGCGGTCACGCTTTACCTCGGTCGTTTCGTCGCGGTCAACGGTTTTTCGGCGATCATTGCCTACCCACTTGTCTTCATCGTTTTCTACTTCTGTGAGCTGGTCTTTCTCGGCATGGAGCCACAACTGCTCCTGCCCTTTTTTGTCCTCAAAGCGGATGGCATTGGCATGGTCGTAACTTCCACCGGGCGATGAGCGCGACAGGATGCCGCTCTGCGTCTTATTGGCAGGCAGATCCCAGGGCGGCATGGTGTCGGCGTTCGGCACCATGCCCATGATCAGAGGACGATCGGGATTCCCATTGAGGAACTGGATGATTACTTCCGTGCCAATGCGGGGAATGCTCGTCATGCCGAAATTCGATCCCGACCAGGCAGTGGCAACCCGAACCCAGGCCGAACTCTTATCGTCGTATTTGCCGTCTCGGTCCCAATGGAACTGGATCCTCACACGGCCATACTTGTCGGTATAGATTTCCTCGCCCGGTGGCCCCACAACCAGCGCTGTTTCCATACCGTAGGCTTGTGGTTCCTCGCTGTTGAAGCCACGCCCCGGACGCCATGGAATCGTATTTCGGATGCAGCGAATCGAGTTTTCGTAGCTGGAACGCGCCTGCTTGCCGCCTTGGTAGTTATTATTGGCCTTATGCCGCGCCTCCAGGATCAGAAAGGTCATTGCAGCTGCATCGCCGCCGGCTGCGCCATCGAAATGGCCTTTGAGCTCGAAATGCCGGCCGGGTTGTACCGTACGGTCGTTGCCGGCCCCTTCAAAGTGCTTGGCATCTGCTTCGATTTCCTCCATGCGAAGGCGCGTCGCCGCATCGCCTTCTCCCTGGTTGCGGAAGCCATAGGTCCCAGCGAATTCGTACATTTCCTTGTTCAGGACTTTGCCTTGCCGGTTGATGCTGGGCTGGTCGGTAAACACCGGGCGCGGATTCTTGAAGTCGAAGCTCGACATGGCGTAGCTGGCGGGGACCAGGCGGCGCACTGCACTCCATTCTCCCAAGGCGTCGTCTTCAGTGGCGCCAGCCTCTTTCTGGAACGGAATTTCGGCGTGCTGTCCGTCGATTGCCGCGGACTGTGTGGAATCATCGGACACGACCAGGGTGTGGCCATCGGCCCGATGCTCATACCAGTACATCCATCCATGCTGCTCCCAGCGTCGGTGCAGGTAGTTGTAATCTGTTTCGCCGTATTGGCAGGCATCGGTGTATGCGGGATCCTCGCCGTTGATGCGGAATTCAACGTCGCGTAGAGGGTAGTCTGCCAGGATGTCGTCGCTTTGCCCAAGCAAGGATTTGTCGTGAAACAGGTAGTGATCCCGCCTCAGCTTGAGATAGCTCAGCCAGGGCCGCAGGACCAGTTCATAGAAAACCAGGCCGCCATCGGCACGTAAGAGCCGGAACTCGAACACATAACCATTGAAGTAGCGCAAGCTACGGTCTTCACGCACCAGCTCAATGGTGACCATTTTCCCCAGCACGTCCTTCAGCGCGATGCCGGGATCGCTCGAGATAGCTTCGACCGTGAATTCGAAATCGCGCGAGACACCCTCGGCAGCATCAAGGCGATTTGCCAGCAAGCTGGCATCAGGCCCGTCTTCATGGGGGAAGCGCAAGCGAAGCAACCGGTTGGTTTGGTGGATCTCACCGGTTGCTAATAAGGAATCGGATATGGTGTTCATTCAAGGGGTCTGCAAAGATTGCTTTATGGCATTAAGGCCATGGCCGAATTAAATATTAAAAAAGCATTTAAATATTTGCAACCATCGTTTCAATCGTGCGCAGCCCCTTGCATACCGCTACTTAGTCTTGCGCGCCAGAAAATCACGCATCAGCTTGCCGATCTGCTCGCCATCTTCCTCGAGGGCGAAGTGGCCGGTGTCCAGCAGGTGCAGCTCGGCTTCCGGCAGGTCGCGCAGGTAGGGCGCGGCGCCGGCGGCGGGGAAGATCTGGTCGTTCTTGCCCCAGGTGATCAGCATCGGCGGCTGGTGTTTGCGGAAGTAGGCTTGCCACTCCGGATAGCGCGCCGGATTGCTGCCGTAGCTGTAGAACAGTTCGAGCTGGATGTCCTTGTTTCCTGGGCGGTCCATGTAGGCCTGGTCCACGGTCCATGCGTCGGGACTGATCTTGCTGGCGTCGCGGGCGCCGTGCGTGTACTGCCATTTGGTCGCGCCGATTTCGAAGAACGGTTTCAGTTTGGCGGCATTCGCTTCGGTCTTGTCGGCCCAATAGACCTTGAACGGCGCCCAGAATTGATTGTCGATACCTTCGTTGTAGGCATTGCCGTTCTGGACCACGATGGCGGATACGCGCTCAGGGTGGGCGGCAGCGAGGCGGAAGCCGATCGGGGCGCCATAGTCTTGCACGTAAAGGGCATATTTCGAAGCACCGACCGCAGTGGTGAATTTATCGACTACGTTCGCCAGATTGTCGAAGCTGTAGGCGAATTTATCGATGGCCGGCGCATCGCTCTGGCCGAAACCCGGATAGTCGGGGGCGATCACGTGATAGCGCTCGGCCAACTGCGGAATCAGGTTGCGGAACATCTGGGAAGAGGTGGGGAAGCCGTGCAGCAGGAGCACGGTGGGCGCGTCTTTTGGGCCGGCCTCACGGTAGAAGATGTTGACGCCATCGACCGTGACAGTGCGATAGCTCACGTCCGTGGTGGCTGCGGAGGCGGCGGCTGCTGCAAAAGCCAGGGCCAGGGATGCGGCGATGCGGGTGGTTTTCATGATCGCTTCCTTCAGAAGTGGTTTGGATGGGATGGATTGTAGGAAGCGGCCCTGTCCGCCGGAACCACGCGCGGCGAAACAATCCATTTCGCTGGGCGTCGTTCCGCCCGACGCGAGGCGCCGATAGAGTGGGGCCATCGACAACCCACTGGAGAACAACATGAAAGCATTCGTAGCCGCAGCTGCCATCGCACTGGCCGGAGCTGCGCAAGCCGCCCCGGTCGCCTATCGCTCCGTGGCCGTGGACGGCGTCAATATCGCCTACCGCGAGGCCGGCGACGCCAGCAAACCAACCGTCCTGCTGCTGCACGGCGTGCCAAGCTCCTCGCGCATGTATGACGGCCTGCTGCGCAAGCTGGGAGACCGCTACCACATGATTGCGCCGGACTATCCCGGCTTCGGCAACAGCGATGCGCCCGACCCTGCGAAGTTTGCCTACACCTTCGACAACCTGGCCGCGGTGTTGCAAAAGTTCACCGACGCCGTCGGCGCGCAACGCTACGTGCTGTTGATGCAGGACTACGGCGCCCCGGTCGGCATGCGCATGGCGCTGGCGCGGCCGCAATCAGTGCAGGCGCTGGTGTTCCAGAACGGGAATGTGTACGAAGACGGCCTGGGTGCGATGTGGGCCAAGCGCAAGCCGTTCTGGGCGGACCGCGCGGCGCACGAGAAGGAGGTTATCGCCGCGCACCAGTCGGTGGCGGCGACGCGCGCACGCCATATCGGCAGCGATCCTGCGATCGAAGCCTACGATCCGGATTTGTGGATGGATGAATATGCCTATCTCAACCGCCCGGGCCAGGCGCGCATCCAGGCCGATCTGATTTACGACTACCAGCACAACCTGGCGGCTTATCCGGCATGGCAGGCCTGGTTGAAGCAGCGCCAGTTGCCGACGCTGGTGGTCTGGGGCAAGCACGACCTGGCGTTCACCGTGCCGGGCGCACAGGCCTTCAAGCGCGACAATCCTGCAGCAGAAGTGCATATCCTGGACGGTGGGCACTTTGTGATGGATACGAGACTGGACGATGTCGCTGCCATCACGGGGGCCTTCCTCGCCAGGCTCAGTTCAGGTGCGGGTGCGTCCGCAGGTGCTGCGCCAGCAGGTCGATAAACTTGCGGACCTTGGAGGAGCCGTATTTGCTTTCGCGGTGGAGGATGTGCACCGGCCACGGCTCCTCTTCGAATTCCGGCAGGATGATTTTCAGTTGGCCGGCCGCCAGTTCGTCGGCCATCTGGTAGGACAGCAGGCGGCAGATGCCCAGGCCATCGACGGCGGCGCGGATGGCGGCGTCGTTGCTGGTGACGGTGAAGCGCGGCTTCATGCGGACCGTCAGCTGATCCTCTCCCTTGCCGAACTTCCATTCGACGCGCGGCGTGATATGGCTGGCGGCGATAATCGTATGCCCTTGCAGCTCCTCAGGGTGTTGCGGCACGCCGTTCCTGGCAAGGTATGCAGGCGAGGCGCACAGCACGCGCCGCATCCGTCCTACGCGCAGGGCCTTCATGCTGGAGTCGGGCAGGGGACCGAGGCGCACAGCGACGTCCATGCCTTCCTCGATCAGGTTGACCACGCGGTCGAGGAAATAGGCGGTGACGTCGACACCCGGGTACTGCTTCAGGAACTGAACGATGCAGGGCGTGACGAAATTCTTCCCGAACAGGACGGAGGCGGTGACGGACAGGTTGCCTTTCGGTTCGGCGTTGATGCCGGAAGCGGCGCCATTGGCCTCTTCGATGCTGGCCAGGATGTTGCGGCAGTCGTCCAGGTAGCGCTGGCCCGTTTCGGTCAGGCGTACATTGCGCGTGGTCCGCTGCAGCAACTGCGCGCCCAGCTTTTCCTCCAGCGCCGAAATGGCGCGCGTGATCGCCGCCGGCGACATGTTCAAGCTGCGCGAGGCTGCGGCAAAGCTCTCCTGCTCGCCCACTGCCACGAATACCGTCATCAGGTGCATGTGATCCATGAATTTCCTCCTGGCGAGGATGGTAGCCGTTAATAATTAAGACAGATTAACTTTTTTGCCTTATACTTCTTGCACCATTGAATGCGAATGATTATCATTTGCATTCAATTTAATTCCTGAACCTTGTTTATGTCCCTTTCGAAATCTCTCATCGCGGCAAGCCTTGCCGCCATCGGCCTTCCTGCGTTTGCCGATGATGCCGGCGGCGTCGGCGACGGCAGCGTCGTCGTGGTGACCGCCTCCATGCGCGCCCACACCGTGGCCGCCGCCCCCGCCTTCACCACGGTCATCACGGCCGAAGATATCGCCAGGTCGCCGGTCAATGGCCTGGCCGACCTGCTGCGCGAGAGCGTCGGCGTCAACAACCAGACCGACGATAACGGCCGCGACGAAATCCGCATCCGCGGCCTGGGCGGCAAGTACACGCTGATGCTGGTGAACGGCAAGCGCGTTTCTTCCGGCGGCGCCCTGTGGCGCGGCGGCGATTTCGATTTCAGCTCGATTCCCCTGTCCAGCATCAAGCGGGTTGAAATCGTGCGCGGGCCGATGGCGGCGCTGTACGGCTCCGACGCGATGGGCGGCGTGATCAACATCATCACCTGGCCGGCCAGCAAGGAGTGGAAGGGCAGTGTCACCGGCGAATACCGTACGGTCGCCAGCGGCTATGACGGCGACCAGTACCGCGTGGGCGCCAACCTGTCGGGCGCGTTGAGCGACACCTTCAGCCTGTCGCTGGCAGGCGAGCGCTACGACCGCGACGCATGGTGGGGCGCCCCGGCCAGCGACGCGACGCGCACTCCGCGCCTGGAGGAGAAAAAGGCCGGCAACCTGACCGGCACGCTGACCTGGCAGCTGGCGGAGAACCAGTCGCTGGACTTCGACCTGGGCTACAACAAGGACAAGCGCCCGCGCGTGATGTACTACTACGCCTTCTACCCCGAGTGGAATTTCGAATCGAAAGACATTCGCGACCAGGAAATCGAGCGCAATACCTACGGCCTGACCCATCGCGCCAACTGGGACTGGGGCAGCACCACTGCCTACATCACCCGCGAGAGCGCTGAGATCCATGATTTCAACACGCGCTACGACGCGCCGCAGCAGCGCACACTGAAGGAAGAGAACACCTACGCCAAGTTCTATGGCAATACCACCCTTGGCATCCACGCGCTGACGGCCGGCGTCGACCTGCGCCGCCAGGTGATCCGCGATGCGGTCAGCTACCAGGATACCGGCAAGGTAAGCACCGACAGCAAGGCCGTTTTCGTCGAGGATGAACTGGCCCTGGCCAAGGACCTGCACCTGACGCTGGCCGGCCGCCTGGACGACCACAGCGTGTTTGGCAGCCACTTCTCGCCTAAGAGTTACCTGGTATGGCAAAGCAACGATTCGCTGACCGTGAAAGGCGGCATCAGCAAGGCCTTCAAGGCGCCGGACGCCTACCAGCTCGCCAGGGAATACCGTATCGTCAGTTGCGGCGGCAGTTGCTTCCTGGCCGGCAATCCGGAACTGTCGCCTGAGACCAGCACCAACTACGAGCTGGGCTTCGAAGTGCACCGGAAGGGTTGGGACCTGACCGCCGTCGCCTTCAAGAACGACGTGGACGACATGATCGTGGCGACCTACGATGCGCCGACCAACTCGCGCCGTTGGGTTAACGTGGCGCAGGCCAAGACCAAGGGCCTGGAAATGGAAGCCAGCGTGCAGCTGCATCCTGCGTTGACCCTGTCCGGCAACTTCACCCACCTTAAGGCCGACTACGTCAACGAGAACGGCAAGACCACGGTGCTGGACAACCGTCCGGAAAACGTGGGCCGCGTCGCACTGGCATGGACCGCTGTGCCGGGCGTGCAGGCTTCGCTGTCGGCGCATTACACCGGCAAGCAGTTCTACTCGGAGAAAGAGCTGCCGGGCTATACCCGCGTCGACCTGGGCATGTCGGCCAAGGTAGGCAGGCACTGGACGCTGCGCACCGGCGTCAAGAACCTGACCGACGTCGACCTGTCCGAGAAGAGCAAGGACTTCAGCTTCTTCGAACTGGGCCGCAATTACTACGTCAGCGCCACTTACGGCTTCTGACCCCCGCAGGGCTTGCCCCTGAACTCCTTAGCCAGCGTAAAGCCAGCGAACCATTCAAACAGTTTGCGAGGTAGAACATGGCTACAAGCTTATTCCTGTCGCCCCACCGTTCGCTGCGTGGCAGCGGCGTTGCGGAACGCATCGAAACGCCGGCTCACGACGCCGGCCGCCTGCAGGCCGATGTCGCGGCAGCCTTGCGTCGCGCACGAGTGCGCGGCAATCCGCATCCGGTGGCGCTGGGCGCCATTCCCTTCGATACGCGCCAGCCGTCCGCGCTGGTGGTGCCGCTGGTGTCAGAATTCGTCGAGCGTGGCGATGCGATGCCGGGCGAAGCGGCGGAGCTGCCGCCCATCCTCCATACGCAAAGCATTCCCGGCGAAGAGCGCTTCAAGCAAGGCGTGCGCCAGGCTGTCGCCAACTTCGGCTTGAGCGATATCCGCAAGGCCGTGCTGTCGCGCCTGCTGGATGTCGAGCTGGCCGGCCAAGCCGATGCCGGCGATATCTTCCGCCGCCTGGTGTCCCGCAATCCTTCCGGCTTCCAGTTCCGGCTGCCCCTGGCGGACGGCTCCGAACTGGTGGGCGTCAGCCCGGAGCTGCTGTTGCGCAAGCAGGGCGCGCGCATGGAGTCGAATCCGCTGGCGGGTTCGGCACGGCGGGATACTGATCCGGCGCGCGATCGCGAGGTAAGCGAAGGGCTGCTGCGCTCTTCCAAGGACGCCTACGAACACCGCCTGGTGACGGACGAAATACGCCGCGTGCTGGCGCCGGTCTGCCGCGACCTGAAAATTCCCGAGCGGCCGTCGCTGCTCTCGACCGCCGCCATGTGGCACCTGTCAACGCCGATCGAAGGCGAGTTGCACGATCCGGCGATGGGTGCGCTGGAGCTGGCCTGCCGCTTGCATCCGACGCCCGCTGTCTGCGGCTTCCCTACACGCCTGGCGCGCAAGCTGATCGACCTGGTCGAACCGTTCGACCGCGGCCTGTTCGCAGGCATGGTGGGATGGTGCGATGACGAAGGCAACGGCGAATGGGCCGTGACCATCCGCTGCGGCCGGGTGGCCGGCAACCGCGTGCAGCTGTTTGCCGGCGCCGGCATCGTCGCCGATTCCTGCCCGGACGCCGAGTGGGCCGAGACCCAGGCCAAGCTGCAGACCATGCTGGGCGCCCTGAGCGCAAGGGAGGCGGCATGATCGAATTCACCAAGTGGCCGCGGGACGCGGCACAGCGCTACCGTGAGCAGGGCCTGTGGGCCGGCCTGCCGCTGACCGAGATCCTGGAGCGCCAGGCGCGCGAACATCCGCAGGGCATTGCGGTCATTTGCGGCGAGCGCATGCTCAGTTACCGCGAACTGGACGAACAGGCGGAACAACTGGCGCAAGCGCTGGCCCGGCGCGGGCTGGGCGTGGGCGATACCGCCCTGGTGCAGTTGCCCAATGTGGCGGAGCTGTACATCGCCTTCTTTGGCTTGCTGAAGGCCGGCGTGGCGCCGGTGAATGCGCTGTTCAGCCATCAGCGGCTGGAGCTCACCGCTTACGCGCAGCAGCTGCAGCCAAAGCTGCTGGTGGCCTCGGCCAGCCATCCGCTGTTTGCCGGCGATGCGTTCGTGCGCGAGCTGGCTGTGCCGCACACCATGGTGCTGGGTACGGACGGCTTCCGCGAGCAGCCGCAGGGCATCGGGCCCCGCCCGCAGCACGCGCCGGCCTCCGACGTGGCGTTCTTCCAGCTGTCCGGCGGCAGCACCGGCACGCCCAAGCTGATCCCGCGCACCCATGACGATTACTACTACAGCGTGCGGCGCAGTGCGGAAATCTGCCGGCTGGACCGCGGCACGCGCTTCCTGTGCGCGCTGCCGGCCGGCCACAACTTCCTGCTCAGCTCCCCAGGCGCGCTGGGCGTGTTCCACGCCGGCGGCACCGTGGTGCTGGCGCCGGCGCCGGAGCCGCTGGCCTGTTTCGCATTGATCGAACGGCATGGCGTGAACATGGCAGCGCTGGTGCCGTCGGCTGTCACCCTGTGGCTGCAGGCGGCGCAGCAGCCGGAGCGCCGCGCCCAGCTGTCCTCGCTGCGCCTGTTGCAGGTGGGCGGCGCCAGTTTCGCGGAAGCGCTGGCGCGCCGCGTGCCGCAGGAGCTGGGCTGCGCGCTGCAGCAGGTATTCGGCATGGCCGAGGGCCTGGTCAACTACACGCGCCTGGACGACCCTGGCGACGTGGTCTACACCACCCAGGGCCGTCCCATGAGCGACGCCGACGAGGTGCGCGTGCTGGATGCAGGCGGCCAGCCGGTTGCCGACGGCGAACCCGGCATGCTGGCCACGCGCGGACCCTACACCTTCCGCGGCTACTACCGCGCGCCCGAACACAATGCGCGCGTGTTCGACGCGGACGGCTTCTACCACACGGGCGACTTGGTGCAGCGCAGCGCCGACGGCAACCTGCGCGTGGTGGGGCGGGTGAAGGACCAGATCAACCGCGGCGGTGAAAAGATCGCCGCGGAGGAAGTGGAAAACCTGCTGCTGCGCCATCCCGGCGTGCTGCAGGCGGCCCTGATCTCGGTGCCCCATGCGCTGCTGGGCGAAATGAGCTGCGCCTGCATCGTGCCGCGCGGCGACAGCCTGCGCCCGGTGGAATTGCGCAAATACCTGCGTGGCCTGGGCGTGGCCGACTACAAGCTGCCCGACCGCTTTGAAATGCTGGACCGCCTGCCGCTGACGGCGGTCGGCAAGACCGACAAGCTGGCGCTGCGCGCCAGCATCCCGAATTGAGATGGAGCCTGGACCATGAGTATTCCTGTGATTTCTTCCTACCCGATGCCGCAGCCGGACAGCCTGCCCGCCAACAAGGTGGCGTGGCAGCCCGCGGCGGGCCGCGCCGTGCTGCTGGTGCACGATATGCAGGATTACTTCCTGCGCTTCTACGGCCCGGACAGCGCGCTGCGCACCGCGCTGGTGGCCAATATCGCCGCCCTGTGCGCATGGGCGCGGGCGGCCGGCGTGCCGGTGGTCTACACCGCGCAGCCGGCCAGGCAGAGCCCGGAAGAGCGCGCGCTGCTGAACGATATGTGGGGCCCGGGCCTGACCACCGCCGATCCGGCGCTGCAGCAGGTGACCGCCGCGCTGGCGCCGCAGCCAGGCGACACGGTGCTGGTCAAATGGCGCTACAGCGCCTTCCAGCGCTCCGAGCTGCAGTCGCTGATGCGCGACTGGGGCCGCGACCAGTTGCTGATCGCCGGCGTGTACGCCCATATCGGCTGCATGACAACGGCGCTGGACGCTTTCATGCGCGACGTACAACCGTTCATGGTGGCCGACGCCCTGGCCGATTTCAGCGAGGAGGAGCATCGCATGGCGCTGCGCTATGTGGCCGGCCGCTGCGGCAGCGTGACCCACACGGCGCAGGTGCTGGCGGCGCGCCCCCGGCTGACCATCGACTGGCTGCGCGCCAGCCTGCTGCCGCGCCTGGAAGAGGGCAGCTTCGGCCCGGACGACAACCTGGTCGACTACGGCCTCGATTCGCTGGAGGTGATGGCGCTGGTGGCCGCATGGGAGAAGCTGGGCTTGCGCGTCAGCTTCGAGGAACTGGCCGGCACGCCGACGCTCAATGCGTGGTGGGACGTCCTGCAGCGCAAGATCGCCGCATGAGGTGAGTCATGTTCCTGGCTGACCAGCACAACCTCGCTTCGGCACTCCCGCAGGCGCCGCCGCGTCCTCCCGGCTTCCACTTCGAAGGACGCCAGGTGTGGGTGACCGGCGCCGGGCGCGGCATCGGCTACCAGGCGGCGATGGCGTTCCGCCAGCTGGGTGCGCGCGTGATCGGCATCGACCGCTGCTTCGATTCGGAGCTGGGCTCGCGGCATGGCAAGAAGTATCCGTTCAAGACCGTGCAGCTCGATATCACCGACCGCGCGGCGATCGCGACGGCCTGCGACCAGCTGCTGCTGGAAACGCCGCGGGTCGATGTGCTGGTCAATGCGGCCGGCGTGCTGCGCCTGGGGCGGCTGGAAAATACCAGCGCCGAGGACTGGCAGGCCTGTTTCGACATCAACGTCAGCGGCGTGTTCCATATCCTCAGCCGGCTGCTGCCGCAGTTCAAGGCGCAGCGTTCCGGCAGCATCGTCAACGTGGCGTCGAACGCGGCGCACGTGCCGCGCCTGAACATGGTGGCCTATTGCGCGTCCAAGTCGGCGCTGGTGAGCCTGAGCCACTGCGCGGGGCTGGAACTGGCGCAGTACGGCGTGCGCTGCAACCTGGTGTCGCCCGGCTCCACCGATACGCCGATGCTGCGTTCCATGCTGCCGGACGAGGAGGGCATGCAGCGCACCATCGCCGGCCTGCCCGAGCAGTTCAAGCTCGGCATCCCGCTGCGCAAGATCGCCACCGCGCGCGAGATCGCCAACACCATTGTTTTCCTGGCCTCCGACCTGGCCAGCCATATCACCATGCAGGACCTGGTCGTCGACGGCGGAGCCACGCTGGCCGCATGACCGAACTGGAGCAATTATGCAATTCATGAAGTACCTGCCGGCCCTGTTGCTGCTGGCCGCCTGCGGCGCAAAGAAAGAGAAACCGCCCGCGCCGGCGGTGCCGGAAGTGGCCGTCGCCACGCTGGCGCTGGAAAAGCTGCCGCTGAACAGCGACCTGGCGGGCCGCGTGGCGGCCGTGCGCGTGTCGGAAGTGCGCCCGCAGGTCGACGGCGTCATCGTCCAGCGCTATTTCGAGGAAGGCGCCGACGTGCGGGCCGGGCAACTGCTGTACCGCATCGACAGTGCCAGCTATGCGGCGCGCCAGGAGCAGGCCAGCGCCGAGCTGGCGCTGGAGAAGGCCAGCCTGGTCAACCTGCGCGTGATCGCCGAGCGCCACGCGCGCCTGCTGGACTCGCACACGGTGACGCAGCAGGACCACGACCTGGCGCAAGCCAACTACCAGCAGGGCCTGGCCCGCGTGCGCGCACGCGAGGCATCGCTGCGGGCGGCGGAAATCGACTTGCAGCGCACCGAGGTGCGTGCCGCCATCGCCGGCCGCATCGGGCGCGCGGAAGCGACAGAAGGGGCACTGGTGTCGCGCGCCCAGCAGGAACCGCTGGCGCGCGTGCAGCAGCTCGATCCCGTCTACGTGGACGTGGTGCAGTCCAGCCAGCAGATGCTGGCCTTGCAGCGCGCGCTGCGCAGCGGCAGCCTGAAGCCGGGCGCGCGCGCCGTGACGCTGGCGCTGGAAGACGGCAGCCAGTACGCGCATGCCGGCGAGCTGCAGTTCGCTGACATGCAGGTGGACCAGCAGACCGGCATGGTGACGCTGCGCGCACGCTTCCCCAATCCGGAGCGGCTGCTGGTGCCGGGCATGTACGTGCGGGCGCGCGTCGAACACGGCGTGCAGCCGGAAGTGGTGATGTTGCCGCAGCAGGCGGTGCGCCTGGGCGAAGGGGAAAAGGCCTCGGCGCTGGTGGTCAACGCCAAAGGCGAGGTCGAGCCGCGCGAGCTGGTGCTGGCCGGCAGCCACCAGGGGCGCTGGGCCGCGCTGTCGGGCGTGCGGGCCGGGGAACGCGTGATTGTCGAAGGCGCCATGAAGGCGGCGCCGGGTACGCGCGTCAATGCGGTTGAATGGAGCGGCGCGGCGCTGGGCGCAGCTTCCGCTCCGGCCCTGCCAGGGCACGAGGGCTAAGCGGTGGTGGCGCGATTCTTCATCGTCCGGCCGGTGCTGGCCTGGGTCCTGGCGGCAGTGATCATGCTGGGCGGACTGCTGGCGCTGGCCTTGCTGCCGGTGGCGCAGTATCCCAGCATCGCACCGCCGGCGGTACGGGTGTCGGCCAGCTACCCGGGCGCATCGGCCCAGGTGGTCGAGCACAGCGTGGTGCAGGTGCTGGAGCAGGAGCTCAAGAACCTCAAGCACCTGATCTATTTCGATGCCAGCAGCAGCTCGGCGGGCGAGGCGGAGATCATGCTGACCTTCGAGCAGGGTGCCGACCCGGCGCTGGCCCAGCTTGAAGTGCAGAACAAGGTGAACCAGCTGGCCTACCGCCTGCCGCGCGCGGTGCAGCAGAATGGCCTGAACGTGACGGCCATGCAGAACAGCTTCCTGATGGTGGTGGTGTTCAGCGACCGCCGGGGCACGCTGGGCGAGGCGGCACTGGCGGACTGGACGAGCAGCCAGGTGATCGATGCGGTCAGCCGCGTTCCCGGTGTCGGCGAAGTGCGCAATTTCGGCTCGCCGTATGCCATGCGCGTGTGGCTGCATCCGCATAAGCTGCACAGCTTCGGCCTGATGCCGGCCGACGTGGTGCGCGCCATCGAAAGCCAGAATACCGAGGTGCCGGTGGGCGAGCTTGGCGCGCGTCCGGCGCCGGCGGGGCAGGCGCTGAACGTGTCGGTGACTGCGCTGTCGCGCCTGAAGACGCCGCGGCAGTTCCGCGACCTGATCGTCAAGACCCGCCCGGACGGTGCGGTGGTGCGCCTGGCCGATGTCGCGCGGGTGGAGGTCGGCAGCGAATCCTACGGCGCCGCGTCGCGCCTGGATGGCCAGCCGGCCTCCGGCTTCGCGGTCACGCTGGCGCCGGGCGCCAACGGCCTGGCCACGGCTGCCGGCGTGCGCGAGCGCATCGCGGCGCTGCAGCCATCCTTCCCGGCGGGCGTGGAAGTGGCCTATCCGGAGGATGCCACGCGTTTCGTCAAGCTGTCGATCCGGCAGGTGGCGGTGACGCTGGCCGAAGCGGTTCTGCTGGTGGTGCTGGTGATGTTCGTCTTCCTGCAGGGTTGGCGCGCCACGCTGGTGCCTGTGATCACCGTGCCGGTGGTATTGCTTGGCACCTGCGGCGTGCTGGCCCTGGCCGGCTTCTCGATCAATACGCTGACGCTGTTTGCGATGGTGCTGGCGATCGGCCTGCTGGTGGACGATTCCATCGTCGTGGTGGAAAACGTCGAGCGCATCATGGCGGAACAGCGCATCGGCGCGCGCGAAGCGACCCTGCAATCGATGCGCGGCATCACGGGTGCACTGGCCGGCATCGCCATCGTGCTGGGCGCGGTATTCCTGCCGATGGCCTTCTTCCCCGGTTCGGTCGGCGTGATTTACCGCCAGTTTTCCGTCACGCTGGTTACCGCCATGGCGCTGTCGGTGCTGGTGGCGATCAGCCTGACGCCGGTGCTGTGCGCGGCGCTGCTGCGTCCCGCCGCGGCGCACGGTGCAGACGGGCGATTTGTGCGCGCCATGGCGGCGCTGCAGCGGCGTTACGACGGATTGCTGCAAAAACTGCCCGGCCGCCGCTGGCGCCTGGCCGCGGTGTACGCCGTGTTGCTGGGGACGGCTGCCTGGGGGTACCAGCGCCTCCCGGCATCCTTCATCCCCGTCGACGACCAGGGCACGGTGATGGTGCGTTTTGCGCTGCCGGCCGGCGCCACCTATCCGCGCACGGCCGAACTGGCGCGCCGGGTCGAGCGCCACTTCCGCGAGAACGAGAAGGACAACGTCGCGATGGTGTACACCATTGCCGGCATGGGCATGGGCGGCGCCGGCCAGAATGCCGGCATGGCCTTCGTCAACCTGAAGGAGTGGTCGCAGCGCAAGGGAGCGGAGAACTCGGCGCAGGCCATTGCCGCGCGCGCCACCGGCGCGCTGGGCAAGCTGCGCGATGCACGGGTGTTCGCCATGGTGCCGCCGCCGATCGACGGCCTGGGAGAGGCCAGCGGCTTCGAATTCTGGCTGCAGGATACCTCCGGTGCGACGCCGGAGGTGCTGGCAAGGCGTGCCGCCGAGCTGGCGGCCAGGGCCGGTGAACTGCCCGGCGTGATGTATGCGGAGGCCGACGGCAGCGAAAGCAAGGCCCAGCTGCGCATCGACATCGACCAGGCCAAGGCGCTGACCCTCGGCCTCAGCCTGGACGACGTCAACAGCACCCTGGGCGCAGCCTGGGGCGGCGTGTACGTCAACGACTACCTGCACGAAGGCCGCGTGCGCAAGGTGCTGGTGCAGTCGGATGCGCAATGGCGCGCCGCGCCGGGCGACCTGCAGCACTGGTCGGTGCGCGGCAGCGGCAATGCCATGACGCCGCTGTCCGCGTTCGCCGCTACGCGCTGGGACAGCGGCCCGACGCAGCTGCGCCGGTTCAACGGGCTGCCGGCGGTGCACATCGGCGGCGCCGCAACACCCGGCGCCAGTTCCGGCGAGACGATGGCACGCATCGAGGCGCTGGTGGCGCAGCAGCCTTCCAGCCGCCTGGCATGGAGCGGCTTGTCCTACCAGGACCAGCTGTCGCGCGGCCAGGCGCCGCTTTTGTATGCGGTATCGGTGCTGTTCGTGTTCCTCTGCCTGGCCGGGCTGTATGGCAGCTGGTCGATCCCGTTCTGCGTGCTGCTGGCGATTCCGCCGGGCGTGCTGGGAGCGGTGGCGGGCGCCGGCCTGCTGGGTCTCGAGCGCGACATCTTCTTCCAGGTCGGCGTGCTGGCCACGGTCGGCCTGTCGGCCAAGAACGCGATCCTGATCGTCGAATTCGCCGAGGCGGCGGTGCGTGCGGGGCAGGGGCCCTGGGCGGCCGTCACGGCCGCCGCCAGCCAGCGCCTGCGGCCGATCCTGATGACGTCACTGGCGTTCGGCGCCGGCATCGTGCCGCTGGTGCTGGCCAGCGGGCCCGGCGCGGCGGCGCAGCAGGCCATCGGCGCCAGCGTGCTGGGCGGCGTCCTGGTTTCCACGGCCCTGGGCGTGTTCCTGGTGCCGCTGTTCTATCTCTCCATCCTTGAACTCGGCCGACGCCGGGCATTTGCACATGATCCTGTTCCTGCTGCTTGACCTCGCGGGCTGCTGCCTGCTGTACCTCGGCCACCGCCACCAGGGCTGGCTGGCGCAACCGGTTGGCCCGCTCGGCGTGGCAGCCGGCGCGCTGGCCCTGCTGCTGGCCTTGGCCGCCGCCTGCATCGCGCTGTCGCAGCTGGCGGCGGTGTTGGCGTGGATTGTCGTGAGCATGCTGGCTTTCAGCCTGCTGCCATTCGCCTCCCTGTTGAAAGGAAAACCATGAGCGCCAAACCCGATGCGATCCGGCCGGACTGGTGGAGCAAGACCTTTGCCGGCGCGGTGCTGGGCGCCACGCTGGCGCTGGCACTCGCCGGGCTGTTCGCCTGGGCCGGGCCGGGCGGCATCGATGCCCGCGAGAAGGCGCAGTTCGTCATGTGGATCATGGCGCCGCTGTGGATGGCCGTTTTCTCCACGGTCTACCTGTTCCGCAGCGGCCGGCGCGCCGTGCTGTGGCTGGGCGGCGCCAATGTGGCCGCCTACAGCCTGCTGTTCTACATCCGTTCCACCCAGGGGTAAGCCATGAAAGTCCGCAGCGATATCCTTCGCATTTACCAATCCCTTCACACCTGGACCGGCATCTGCGCCGGCATCCTGCTGTTCATCGGCTTCTTTGGCGGCGCGCTGACCATGTTCAAGCACCCGCTGGAGCGCTGGGTCAGCGCTCCATCCGCCCTGGCCGGCGCGCTGGCGCCGCAGCAGGTCGACAGCGTGGTGCGCGAAGTGCTGGCGGCCCATCCCGCTGCGCGCGAGGAATTTACGCTGCACGTGGTGCGGCACGAGAACAATCCGGCGCCGCTGACCTGGAGCGCGGGCCATGCGGGGCGCGACATCGACCTGAACGCCATGCGCTGGCAGGCAAGCCTGGACGAGCAAGGCAAGCTGGCGGCGCAGGAGGTGCGGCCATCCCTGTTCGGCGAACTGGTCGACATGCTGCACCGTACCGGCGGGATTCCCGGCACGCTGGGCGACGAATACCTTGGCGTGTACCTGATGGGCGTGGCGGGCGTACTGTACTTCCTGGCATTGGTGTCGGGCGTGGTCCTGCTGCTGCCGACACTGGTGAAGGACTTCTTCGCCCTGCGCAAGGGGAAGAACCGCAAGCGCTTCTGGCTCGATGCCCACAATGTGATCGGCATCGCCAGCCTGCCGTTCCACATCGTGATCAGCCTGACGGTGATCGTGTTCGCCTTCCACGACCAGTTCTACGACAGCCTGCAGCACGTGGTGTACGGCGAGCAGAAGATGTGGGTACGCCCAGGCGGAACGCCGGGGCCGGGCGACGTGAGCAAGCTGGCGCCGGCCAGCGAGCTGGTTCGCCTGGCGCAGCAGGAAGCGCCGGGTTTCGAGGTGACGGAAATGCTGTTCATGGACCTGGAAAGCCCGCGTCCCCTGGTTCGCGTCGGCGTGGCAAATGAGGACTACGTGGTGCGCGGCGCAGTCTCCGGTTACCTGCTGATGGACCCTTACACCGGGCAGGTACTGAACACCAGCATGCTGCCTACCAAAAGCGATACGTGGAGCAGCGTCGTGGCGCCGTTCTTCGCCCTGCATTTCGGCAGTTACGGCGGCGACTGGATGCGCTGGGTCTATTTTGCCTTCGGCCTGTCCGGGGCGTTCCTGTTCTACTCGGGCAACCTGCTGTGGGTCGAGAAGCGGCGCAAGAACCAGCTGCGCGACCAGGCGCCGCCGGTCCAGCCGCGCCGCACGGCCGTCCTGGCCGCTGCCACGGTAGGCGTCTGCCTTGGCAGTGTGGCCGGCGTGGCGGCAGCCTTGCTGGCTGCCAAGTGGCTGCATGCAGCGGCGGGCAACCTCAACGCTGTGCTGATGACGTCCTACTACGTCGTATTCCTGGCTTGCGTGGCCTGGGCCTTCCGGCGCGGCGCCGCCCGCGCCGCCCCGGAACTGCTGGCGCTGTGCGCCCTGTCCGGCTTCGCGATTCCCGCCACCTCGTTGCTGGCGCGCCTGGCGCCTTCGCTCGGCATGTGGGCGCACGGCAGCATGGGCGCGCTGGGAGTCGACCTGACGGCCCTGGTGCTGGCGTTGCTGCTGGCATGGGCGGCGCGCCTGGCAGCGCGCCGTGCCCGCAGCGGCCCGCAGGACAGCGTGTGGGCGGCGCCTGCCGCTGCTTCGCCGGAACCGGCATTTCCGCGGGAGCGCCAGGCATGATGGATCGTTCCGATCTCGGCAGTCCGGCGTGGTGGGACGAGGTCGCCGCGCGCGGCACCCCGCTCATGGAGTTTGCCGAGGATTGCAGCATCACTTTCTTGTGGCGTGCGCCGGCTGCGGCGCAGACGCAAACTGTCTACATCGACGTGTATTCGCACACCCCGCACCCGAGTGCCGGGCCGGCTGCCATGCGCCACCATCCCGGCACCGACGTGTGGAGCTGGAACACCCGGTTGCCGTCGGACTGGCGCGGCAGCTACTTCCTGATGCCGGTGGGTGCGGGACAGGAAGCGCCGCAAGGGGGCGGTGGCGCAGCGCTGCGCCGCTGGTGGGTCGGGCTGCTGGAGTCAAACGCCCAGGCCGACCCGTTGAATCCCGCCCCTGCCCATGGCGGCAACTGGGGCCTGCCGCTGTCGCCGCTGGTACTGCCTGGTGCCGCCAGCCATCCGGCCTGGAGGCGGGCAGGCCCGCCGCAGGGCCGCCTGCGCGAGCATCGCTGGCACAGCGCCGCGCTGGATATCGGCCGGGATACCTGGATCTACCGCACGGCGCCGCAAGCAGCAGGCGATGCGCCGCTGGTCGTCCTGTTGGACGGCCAGTACTGGGCGCGGCAGATGCCGCTGTTCGGAGCGCTGGACATACTGACTGCGCGAGGGGCGCTGCCGCCCGCGGTCTACCTGCTGGTCGATGCCGTGACGCCCGAACGGCGCGCGCTGGAGCTGCCATGCCACGCCCCGTTCTGGGTAGCCCTGCAGCAGGAGCTGCTGCCCGCTGCGCACGCGCTGGAACCCTTCAGCGCCCTCCCGGGCCGCACGGTGGTCGCAGGACAGAGCTTCGGCGGCCTGGCAGCGGCCTATGCGGCGCTGCACTGGCCGGCGCGTTTCGGCAATGTGCTGAGCCAGTCGGGCTCCTTCTGGTGGCCCGATCCATCCGATGCCACGAGCGGCGGCTGGCTGGCCGGTTCGGTGGCGCAAGGACCGGCTGCCGGCCGGCCATTGCGCTTCCTGCTGGAGATCGGCTGCTACGAAAGCGAGATGCTTGGTCCGAACCGCTCCTTCCACCAGGCGCTGTGCGCCGCCGGCCACCGCGCCGTGCTGCGCGAAGTGCGCGGGGGCCACGACTGGCTGTGCTGGCGCGACGGCCTGCTGGAAGGGCTTTGCGAATTGATGAAAGACTTTTGACGAGACCCAACAACCATGAGCAACGAAAACACGACCAATCCTTTTGACGACGAAAGCTACCAGTTCACGGTGCTGCGCAACGGCGCGGGCCAGTTCAGCCTGTGGCCCGAATTCGCCGCGCAGCCGGCCGGCTGGCAAGTGCAGCACGGCCCGGCGCCGCGCAGCGAGTGCGTCGATTTCATCGAGCGCCACTGGCACACCATCAACCCGTTCGCAGCGCGCGCCTGAGGAAAGCCCATGGACCAGCAATACCTGCCTCTGAACGGCAGCCAGCTTGGCATCTGGCTGGCCGACCAGGTGGCCGAGAACAAACAGGGCTACGTTATTGCCCACTGCATTGAAGTGCGCGGCGCCCTGCAGCCGGAGCTGCTGTCGCGCGCGATCAGGCTAGGCCTGGCCGAAGCCGACACGGTGACCGCCCGCTACGTCGACACCGACGCAGGCGCCCGCCAGCAGCTGCGTGCCGCCTCCACAGCAGACGCCATCGAACCGCCGGTGCTGCTCGACCTCCGCGGCCATGCCGGTGCGCGGCAGCAGGCCGATGCCTGGATGCGCAACGACATGGCCGCGCCGTTCGACCTGTCGGCCGGCCATGCGAACTACCGCCAGGCTTTGTTCCAGGTCGGCCAGGATCACTGGCTGTGGTACCAGCGCTTCCACCACATCATGCTGGACGGTTTCAGCTTCCTCGCGCTGACGCGGCGCATTGCCGCGCACTACACCGCACTGGCAACCGGTGGCGAAGCCGCGCCGTCGCCTTTCGTGCCGGTGGCTGTGGCGGTGGAGGAATACGAAGCCTACCAGCGCAGCGATGCGCGGGAGCGCGACCGGGCCTTCTGGGCCGGCTTCTGCGAAACCCTGCCGCCGGCGACCAGCCTGTCGCTGCGCAATGCGCCGCCGTCCGGCCAGGCGCGCAGCGTGGCGTGGGAATTCCCGGCCGTTACGGGCGACGCGCTGCAGCGCCAGGCCGCCGCTGCCGGCCTGGCCGTGCCGGACCTGCTGCATGGCTTGCTGGCCGCTTACCTGTACCGCATGACAGGCCAGAAGCGGCAGGCCATCGGCATGCCGTTCATGCGCCGCATGGGTTCGCGAGCCATCAACGCGCTGGCGCCGGCCGTCAATGTGTTGCCGCTGTCGGTCGAGATGGACGGCCGCATGGACTGGTTCGCGGTGGCGCACGCCTTCCGCGCCGCCGCCCAGGCGGTGCGCCCGCACCAGCGCTACGAGGCGGAGCAGATCCAGCGCGACGCCGGCCTGGTCGGAACCGGCCGCAAGCTGTACGGCGCCCTGGTCAACTTCAAGATGTTCGACTACCGGCTGGACCTGGCTGGCCTGCAGGGCCTGACGCACCACCTGGCGAGCGGACCGGTGGACGACCTGGAATTCAACCTGCAGGTGGCCGAGCAGATCTCGCTCGAACTGCGCGCCGATGCGGCACGCTACGATGTGGCGGAGCTGGAGCAGCATGTGGCCCGGCTGGCCGGCATGTTGCAGCAATGGCTGGAGCACCCGCAACGCGAACTGCAGGCACTGGCGGCAGCCACCGAGTCTGAACTGGCCTCGATCGGCGCCTGGTCGCGCGGACCGGAGGTCGCGCCGCCCGGCGTGGACCGCCTGTCGGCCATGCTGGCGCGGCAAGCGGCGGCGCAGCCGGACGCGCTGGCGCTGGCTTGCGGAGCCGATAGCCTGAGCTTTGCCGCCCTGGCGGGCCGTGTCGCGCAGTTGGCGCGCCTGCTGCGCACCCAGGGCGCCGCTCCCGGCCGCGTGGTAGCGGTTGCGATTCCGCGCTCGGCCGCATCGGTGGTTGCGATGCTGGCGGTGATGGAGTGCGGTGCAGTGTTCCTGCCGCTGGACCTGGACTACCCTGCGGACCGCATCGCCATGATGTGCCAGGATGCCGCGCCTGTCCTGCTGCTGTCCACCGCTGCGGCCGCCATCGAGCTGCCGGCGGGCGTTGCCCGCATCGATATCGACAGTACCGCCGCGCGCGCTGCGTTGGACCAGCTGTCCCGCGCACCGCTGCGCGCGGAGGAGCGGGGCGGGCCGCTGCCGGCCGACAGCGTGGCCTATATCATCTTCACTTCGGGCAGCACCGGGCGGCCGAAAGGCGTCATGAACACGCACGGCGCCCTGCTCAACCTGTTCCTGGCGCACGAAGAGTCGGTCTACGGCCCGGCGCTGGCCGCAGTGGCCGGACGCCATCCCGGCCGCGCCCTGCGCGCGGCCCATACGCATTCATTCTCGTTCGATTCGTCCTGGCTGCAGCTGTTCTGGATGCTGCGCGGCCAGGAACTGTATGTGTTCGACGAGGAGATGCGGCGCGATGCTTACGGCCTGGTGCAGGAAGTCGAACGCATCGGCATCGACGCGATGGACCTGCCGCCGTCCTTCCTGGCGCAGATGCTGGGCAATGGCCTGATGGCGCCGGGCCGGCACCAGCCCACGCTCCTGCTGATCGGCGGCGAAGCGGCGCCGGCGGCCCTGTGGCAGCAGCTGCGCTCCTTCCCGGGCCTGCAGGCGCACAACCTGTACGGGCCGACCGAATACACGGTGGATACCCTGCGCGCCGCGCTGGCCGACAGCGAGCAGCCGGTGGTCGGCCGCCCGATCGGCAATACAGTGGCGCATGTGCTGGACGCGCGCCTGATGCCGGTACCGGTCGGCGTGGCGGGCGAGCTGTATATCAGCGGCGCCGGCCTGGCCCAAGGCTACCTGGCGCGAGGCGGCCTGAGCGCCGCGCGCTTCGTGGCGTGCCCGTTCGGCGAGCCTGGCAGCCGCATGTACCGCACCGGCGACCTGGTGCGCTGGAACCACGCGGGCCAGCTGGAATTCCTCGGCCGCGGCGACGACCAGGTCAAGGTGCGCGGCTACCGCGTCGAGCTGGGCGAAGTAGAGAACGCGCTGTCGCTGCTGCCAGGTGTCGAAAGCGTGGTGGTGCTGGCGCAGGCCGTCAACAACACACACCGCCTGGCCGGCTATTGCGTGGTCCCGGGCCTGGACGAGGCGGCGCGCGCGCATCGTGGCGCCGAGCTGTTGGCGGCATTGCGGCAGTCCTTGCCCGATTATATGGTGCCGGCCGTGCTGGTCGTCCTCGACAAGTTTCCGCGCAATGTCAGCGGCAAGGTGGACCGCAAGCAGCTGCCGTTGCCGCAGGCCGCTGCCGCGAGCGGGCCGGCGGCACTGGACGATGCAGCCGGCCCGCTGCCCAAGCTGGTGGCGCGCGCCATGGCCGACGTGCTGAAGCTCGCCCACGTTTCGGTTGACGACGACTTCTTCGCTCTCGGCGGCGACAGCATTTCCGCCATCATGCTGTGCACCGCACTGCGCCATAGCGCCCATCTGCTGCGCCCGGCCGCTGTGTTCGCACAGCGCACGCCGCGTGCCATGGCCGGCCAGCTGGCGCCATTTGCCGCAACGGCGGCCGCCGCTTTCCCGGCGCTGCCGCTGCCCGACGTGACAGGGCAACAGCGCGCGTTGCTCGAGCGCCGCTACGGCGCCCACGGCGCTGTCCTGCCCGTGCTGCCGCTGCAGGCGGGCATGCTGTTCCATGCGCAAACGGCGCAAGGGCAGGGCAGCTACAACGCGTTCACCTTGCTGCACCTGGAGGGCGAAGTCGACGCGGCCCGCCTGGAAGGCGCGCTGGGCGCGGTCCTGCGCCGCTATCCGCAGCTGGGCGGCATGTTCGACCTCGATGCGGCAGAACGGCCGTTGTTCCTGATGCCGGCGCCGGAGCCAATGCCGGCCTGGCCGTGGCAGCAGCACGACTTCAGCCACCTGCCGGAAGCGCAGGCCCAGGCGCAGTTGCTTGCACTGCAGTCCGCCTTGCTGGCGCAGGACGGTTCGACCACGCGCTTCGGCGGCATGCTGCAGGCCGCCCTGGTAACCCTGGCGCCGCGCCGCCACGTGCTGCTGCTGATTGTGCACCACCTGGTCATCGATGGCTGGTCCACGCCGCTGCTGCTGCGCGACCTGCTGGCGGCCTATCGCCAGCCCGGTATCGGATTTGCCCCGCTGCGCGCAAGCTATGCGAGCGTGCTGGAGCGCCTGGCGCACCGCGATACCGCAGCCGCGGAAACCGCTTGGCGCGAGGACCTGCAGGGCGCGGAGCCCTTGCTGCTGTTCGAAGCCGCTACGCAAGCCGCGCCGGTGCAGGAATATATGCTGCAGCTTCCGGCGTCGCTGACGGCAAAGTTGCAGGGGGAGTTGCGCGACCGAGGCATCACGCTGAATGTGCTGATGCAGGCTGTCTGGGGCCTGGTGCTGGGCACGATGGCCGGCCGCGGCGACGTGCTGTTCGGCAGCCCGGTTTCGGGCCGCCATGGTGAGATCGACGGCATCGAGGAGCAGGTTGGCCTGTTCCTCAACACGGTCCCGGTGCGCACCCGCCTTGATGCGGCGCAGCCCCTGTGGGACCAGCTGCCGGTGCTGCAGCGCCGCCATATCGCCATGATGGAGCACGACGGCCTGGGGCTGGCTGCGATCCAGCGCGTGGCCGGCGCCGCGACCTTGTTCGACACCTTGCTGGTGGTGGAAAACTACCCGGATAACGGCTACCTGGCGCAGGACCTGCCCGGGTGCGACGGCCAGCCGCTGCGCATCGGCGAAGTGGTCAACCGCGGCTACAGCCATTATCCGCTGGCCCTGCTGGTGCTGCCGGGCGAGCGCCTGACGCTGCTGGTCGAGCAGCGCGGCGCCGCCGTCGACGCCGCCGCCCTGGCCCAGCGCGTGGCCCAATTGCTGCGCACGGCGCTGGAACGTCCGCTGCTGCCGCTGTCGCGCTACCCGCTGCTGACGCCAGGCGAGGAGCGCTCGCTCGCTGCCGCCAACGACACCGGTGTCGATCTTTCGGCGCTGACGCTGCGCGACGTCCTGGCCGCACAGGCGCGGCGCACGCCGTATCGTCCAGCGCTGGCCGACACGCACTGCGAACTGGATTACGCCGAAACGCGGCGCCAGGTCTGCATCCTGGCAGCGCAGCTGGTGCAACAGGGAGTACAGGCGGGCGACATTGTGGCGGTGGCGTTGCCTCGCTCGGTGCGCCTCAGCATCGCCATCATGGCCGTGATCGAAGCAGGCGCCGCCTACCTGCCGCTGGAACTGGGCTATCCGGCCGACCGCCTGGCCTACATGCTGGCCGATGCCGCGCCGCGCCTGCTGGTCACCGACAGCGGCCACGCCGGGCGCTTCGCGTCGTCTGCCGCGCCGCTGCTGTGCTTTGACGAGCTGGCCGGCTTTGGCGTGTATGCGCCGCAGCTGGATGTGAAGATCACGCCGGCGCATCCGGCCTACGTGATCTACACCTCCGGCACCACTGGCCGCCCGAAGGGCACCATGGTGGCGCATAAGGCGATCTACAACCGGATCGCATGGATGCAGTACGAATACCAGCTGCGCGAAGAAGATGTCGTGCTGCAGAAGACCCCCTGCGGTTTCGACGTCTCGGTGTGGGAGTTCTTCTGGCCGCTGGTGCAGGGCGCCTGCCTGGTGCTGGCAGAGCCGGACGCGCATCGCGACCCGTCCGCGCTGGTACAGGCAATCGAGCGGCATGGCGTCACCTGCCTGCATTTCGTGCCGTCCATGCTGTCGGTGTTTGCCGGCCACCTGTCGGAGCTGGAAGGGCGCCGTTGCGCCAGCCTGCGCCTGGTCTTCTGCAGCGGCGAAGCGCTCGGCAAGTCGCTGGCGCGCGAATTCGCGCAGCACAGCGAGGCGGCGCTGCACAACCTGTACGGCCCGACGGAAGCGGCGGTGGACGTCAGCTACATGCCTGCCTTCGGCGGCATGGGGCAGGGCGGGGCCGGGGTGCCGATCGGGCGTCCGGTCTGGAATACCCATCTGCGCGTGCTGGACCGCTGGCTGCGCCAGGTCCCGCCGGGGGCGACCGGCGAGCTGTACCTGGGCGGCATCCAGCTGGCCGACGGCTATATCGGCAAACCGGGGCTGACCGCAGCGCGCTTCGTGGCCGACCCGTTCGTGGCCGGCGCTCGCCTGTACCGCACCGGCGACATCGTGCGTTGGCTGGACGGCGGCATCGTGGAGTACCTGGGCCGTGCCGACGACCAGCTGAAGATCCGCGGCCAGCGCATCGAGCTGGGCGAGATCGAGGCGGCCCTGCGCGAGCAGCCGGGCGTGGCCGAAGCAGCAGTGCAGGCGGCAGTGCTGGGCGGCGACAGCGGCGGCGCGGATGCGCGCCAGCTCCTGGCCTATGTGGTGGCGGCGGCCGATGCCAAGCCGGACGGCGAGCAGTTGCGCAACGCCCTGGCGGCACGCCTTCCGTCGCACATGGTGCCGGTGGCGGTGATGGAGCTGCCGGCCCTGCCGCTCAGCGCCAACGGCAAGCTCGATCGCAAGGCCTTGCCGCTGCCGCCGCGCGGCGGCAAGGCTGCCGGCCGGGCCCCCGCGCGCGGCCTGGAGGAGCGGCTGGCCGAGGTGTTCGCGCGCGTGCTGGGGACCGGGGCGGTCGGCGCCGACGACGACTTCTTCGCCATTGGCGGCCATTCGCTGCTCGCCATGAAGCTGGCGGCGGAAGTGCGGCGTACGCTGCAGCGGCGCATCACGGTGGGCCAGGTCATGACGGCGCCGACGGTGGCGCGCCTGGCGGCCCTGTTGAACGGGCAGGGCATGGTCAACGATTTCGGCAACGACGGCTTCGATGAAGTGATCCAGCTGCGCCAGGGCGAAGGACCGCCGCTGATCTGCTTCTATCCCGGCTCCGGCTTCGCATGGCAGTACAGCGTGCTGTCGCGCTACCTTGGCGGCGGCCGCGCCATCGTCGGCCTGCAGTCGCCGCGTCCGCATGGCCTGGTGGCCGCCAGCCGCGACATGGAAGCGCTGCTGGACCGGCAGGTGGAGATCGTGCGCGGCGTGCAGCGGCAGGGGCCGTATTACCTGCTGGGCTACTCGCTGGGCGGCACAGTCGCCTACGGCGTGGCCCGGCGCTTGCGGGCGCTGGGCGAAGAAGTCAGCTTCCTCGGCCTGCTCGACACCTATCCGGCCGAGGTGCATGACTGGACCGATCCGCAAGGCGCCGAGGCGGCGCTGGGTGCGGAACGCGAACAGGAACGCCTGCTGGGCGATGCCTACGACGGCGAAACCGACGACGTGCTGCGGCAGGAGAAGGCGGCCATGCTGGAGCAGGTCTTTGCCAACTACCGCGATGCCGTGCGCCTGCTGGCGCAAACGCGCACGCCGGACTATGACGGACCGGTCACGCTGTTCGTCGCCGGACAGTCCCTGCCGGAGTACATCCGCCCGGCGGAGGCATGGCACAGGCACGTGACGGAGCTGGAAGTGCACCACCTGGCGCACTGCTCGCATGAAAACATCCTGTCGCCGCAATCGCTGGAAACCCTTGGCCCGCTGCTGGACCGCGCCATCGGCGGCGCAGAGCAGCGGCACCGGCTGCGCCAGCGGCGCAGCGCATGAAAGGAGGAATCGAAATGAGCATGAAATTGTTGGTCGACCTTGGCCTGCTGCGGCGCAACCGCGACTTCCGCAGCGTCTTCATTGCCCGCACCATCTCGCTGCTGGGACTTGGCATGCTGTCGGTGGCGGTGCCGATGCAGGTGTACGCCCTGACCGGCGACAGCCTGCAAGTCGGCCTGGCGCTGGCGCTGGAAGGCGGCGGCATGTTTGCCGGGCTGCTGCTGGGCGGCGTGCTGGCCGACCGCTACGACCGCCGCAGGCTGATCCTGCTGGCGCGCGCCATCTGCGGCCTGGGCTTCGTCGGCCTGGCGGCCAATGCCTGGCTGCCGGCGCCGTCGTTGTGGGCGGTTTGCCTGCTATCGGCCTGGGACGGCTTCTTCGGCGCCCTGGGCGTGACGGCGCTGCTGGCCTGCATGCCCGCCATCGTCGGCCGCGAGAACCTGATGCAGGCGCGCGCCATCAGCATGGTCTCGATGCGGCTGGCAACGGTGATCTCGCCTGCCATCGGCGGCGTCCTGATCGCGGCTGCCGGCGTGGGCTGGGCCTATGCCATCGCCGCCATCGGCACCGGCCTGACGCTGTTGCCCCTGTTGCGCCTGCCCGCCATGTTGCCGCAGCATGCGGGCGACGAGCACCCGCTGCGCGCGCTGGTTGACGGCGTGCGCTTCCTGTCGACCAGCCCGGTGCTGGCGGCAACAGTGCTGGTCGGCACGCTGGTCACGCTGACCACGGCGGTGCGCGTGCTGTTCCCTGCCATGGCGCCGGGCGCGCTGGAACTGGGCCTGATGTATTCGGCAGTGTCGCTGGGCGCCACGCTGGGTGCCGCGGTCAGCGGTTGGACCGAACAGCTGCAGCGGCCCGGCCGTGCCATGATAGTCGCCAGCCTGGCGGCATTCGCCTGCCTGATGCTGCTGGGCGTGCAGCCTGCGTTCCCCTTCGTGCTGGCGCTGCTGGCCTGTTTCGGCTACTGCGTATCGATTGCCTCGCTGCTGCAGTACGGGCTGGTGCAGGGGCATACGCCGGACCATTACCTGGGCCGCGTCAACGGCCTGTGGGCTGCACAGGATGCGGCCGGCGACTCGCTGGCCACGATCGGCATCGGCTTGCTGGGCAAACTGTTGTCGGCCACCGCCGGCATCTTCGTCCTGGGCGCCACGGCGGGCGTGCTGGGCCTGGCCATGTTCGGCCTGTGCAAGCGGCTGCGCAATGTACCGCTCAACGATCCTGCCCTGCATGCTGCCTGAGAAACTGGATGCGCCGCTGCCGGCCGGCTTGCGCGGGTGGCGCGTGCGGCTCGACGGCGCGCTGGAACGGCCATGGGCCTTGCTTGACGGCGCCGAACGCAGTCGGGCGGAATAATTTCGCGCACCGGCGGCGCGCCGCCGCTACGTGCTGGCACGTGCCGCCCTGCGTCGCCTGCTGGGCGAATCACTGGCTTGCTCGCCTGCGGAGGTGATGTTGCGTACAGGCCGGCACGGCAAGCCCGCTTTGGCTGGCGTGCAAGGGCTGTGGTTCAACGTGTCGCACTCCGGCGAGCATGCCCTGATCGCCTTGTCCAGCCAGGGGCCGGTGGGCGTCGACATCGAACGCCAGGACCAGCGCCTGTCGTGCGTGGAGGAGGAAGCGCTGACAGTGCGCGAGCGCGCAGCGCCGATGGATTTTTTCACGCGCTGGGTCAGCGCGGAAAAGCCTGTCGGCGGCAGCCCGGCAGGGCCGGACTGAGTCAGAACTCCGCCCATTCGCCGGCATCGTCTTTCACGATTGCCGTTTTGCTGCGGGCGCGCTGGGGAATCGTGTGCTGGCTGGGCGCCGGTTGCGGCAGGGCGGGACGGGCGCCGGATCTCGCCGGCGGCGCAGGACGCGGGGTTGCTGTACGCGGTGCGGCGGCCACCGCGATGGCGGCGCTGGTGGCTGCCTTGTGCAGGGTGAACACCGCCACCAGCCCGGACAGCTGGCTGGCCTGCGTTTGCAGCGATTCAGCAGCGGCGGCAGCTTCCTCGACCAGCGCGGCATTCTGCTGGGTCACATGGTCCATCTCCGAGATGGCCTGGTTGACCTGGTCGATGCCGGTCGATTGCTCGGCGCTGGCGGCTGAAATGTCCGCCATGATGTCGCTCACGCTGGCGATGCTGGCCACCACTTCGTCCATGGTGCGGCCAGCCTGGTCCACCAGCTTGCTGCCGCTTTCCGCGCAGGCCACCGAGTTTTCGATCAGCGCCTTGATTTCCTTGGCAGCGTCGGCGGAGCGATGCGCCAGCGTGCGTACTTCGTTCGCCACCACGGCAAAGCCGCGCCCCTGGTCGCCGGCACGTGCCGCCTCCACAGCAGCATTCAGCGCCAGGATATTGGTCTGGAAGGCGATGCCGTCGATCACCGAAATGATGTCCACCACGCGTTTCGAGGCTTCATTGATGGCGCCCATGGTATCGACCACTTGCGCCACCACGGCGCCGCCGCGCGTCGCCACTTCCGACGCGGACGCGGCAAGCTGGTTGGCCTGGCGCGCATTGTCGGCATTCTGGCGCACGGTGGAAGTCAGTTCTTCCATCGACGAGGCGGTTTCCTCCAGCGAGCCGGCCTGTTGCTCGGTGCGCGAAGACAGGTCCTGGTTGCCTGCCGCGATCTGCTGGGTGGCGGTGGCGATGGTTTCGGTGCCGCTGCGTACCTGGCCCACGATCTGCGCCAGGCTGTCGCGCATGCGGCCCAGGGCAAACAGCATGCTCGACTTGTCGTTTGGCCTGGTGTGGATGTCGACCGACAGGTCGCCGCCGGCAATGCGTTCGGCAATCGCCGCGGCATCGGCGGGTTCGCCGCCCAGCTGGCGCAGCAGGCCGCGCGTGATCCAGGCGCCCAACCCCAGTCCCATCAGCGCGCTGCCGACCACCAGCATGATCATGAAATTGCGGCTCGAGTGGTACAGCTCGACCGAGGCGCGTGCAGCTTCGGCTGCGTTTTTCTCCTTCATGCGCGCCAGCTCGGACATGCGCTCATCGGCCGAGTTGGAAACACTGGCCATCGAGCCCAGTACATAGTTCACCAGTTCGCGGTTTTCCTGCAGCGGTTCGGCCTTGGCGCGGCGCATCGCTTCCTGCACGCCCTTGTCGTAGGCATCCAGTTCGCTGTTCAGCTTGGCCAGCAGTTCGCGTCCCTTGGGGGAGAAGAAGCGCTTGTCGGCTTCGGCCAGGTTGGCGCGCATCTCGCTGCGGCCGGTTTCGATGCGGGCCAGGTATTTGTCGCGTTCCTGCGCGCTGGAGGCCAGCAGCAAGCCGCGCAGGGAACGCCCGATGAACACCAGGCTGATATTGGCTTCCTTGACGTACGACAGGCCAAGCAATTCACGCTCGTAGACACGCTCGCCCATATCGTTCATCTTGCTCATGTTGACGATGCCGATACCGGCCACCAGGGCGCCCACCAGGGCGATGATGGCAAAGCCGCTGAGCAGGCGGGTGCCGACTTTCATCTGATTCAGTTTCATCTGGGTCTCTCCACGAGTTGGGTTCATGCCGCCTGCGGAAGCGGGGCGGGAACAATGACATCGGCAAGCAGTGTGGACAGGTCGGTCAGTTGCAGCAGTCGCTCGTCCACGGTAGCGTGCCTGACAGGTAGTCTGGGCGGAAGTTGCGGCCACCGGAGGGCGGCGGTTCGAGCTTCATCCAGGAGTCGGCGGAAGCAGGGCCGATTGACGAGTTGCCAAGATGGCGCGGCCGGGGTGGCCGTGCAGCAACTACAGGAAGGAGTCTAGCCGCGAAATTGCGCGATAAATCCTCCAATTGTCACAGTGGAAGATTTGCGACAGTTGGGAACTGCGGCCGGCTGCATCCGGCCGGCCGCAGGCGAAGCGGGTGCTTCTTAGTAGCTTGCGATGGCGGCCGGCTGGCCGTTCTTGAAGCTGAAGATGGTCACCGGCGAGGACTTCATGTCGCCCTTGGCGTCGAAGGCGTACGTGCCGGACACGCCCTTGTAGCTGCCGGCCGAAATATCGGCGCCGACCTTGGCCGGGTCGATTGAGTTCACCTTCTGCATCGAGGCGGCGTACATCAGCACTGCATCGTAGTAGGCCGATGCGTAGACGTCAGGTTCCGCGTTGAAGCGCTTCTTGAACTTGGCCTTGAAGGCCGGGCCGGAAGCGGCTTTCTCCAGCAGCGCGCCGCCCTGTGCGCACAGCACGTTCTCGCCGACTGCATCGCCGCCCAGCTTGCCCATCTCCGCGGTGCAGATGGTGTCGCCGCCCAGCAGCTTGGCCTGGATGCCCAGCTGCTTCATCTGGCGCGCCATCGGTGCGCCTTGCGGCGCGTAGCCGCCGAAGAACACGGCCTGCACGTTCTTCGATTTCAGCTTGGTCAGGATGGCGGTGAAGTCGACCGCCTTGTCGGTGGTGTATTCGTGGCCGGCGACCTGCAGGCCGGAAGCGCGCGCCTGCTTCTTGAATTCCTCCGCCAGGCCCTGGCCGAAGGCGGTGCGGTCGTCGATCACGGCGACATTCTTGACCTTCAGCTCATTGGCGGCGTAGAGCGCCATCTTGGAGCCGAGCTGGGTGTCGCTGGCGTTGATGCGAAAGATGCCTTTGTAACCCTGTTGCGTTAACTTCGGGTTGGTTGCCACCGGCGCGATCAGGGCGCCTGCTTCGTTATAGATGCGGGAGGCTGGAATGGCGACGCCGGAGTTGTACGGGCCGACCACGTATTTGACGCCGGCGTCAGCCAGCTTTTGCGCGGCGGAGACGCCGGCTTTCGGGTCGCCCTGGTCGTCTTCCGACATCAGTTCGAATTTGATCTTCTTGCCGCCGACGGTGATCGGCTTGGCGTTCAGCTCTTCAATGGCCAGGCGGGCGCCGTTTTCATTGTCCTTGCCGGAAAACGCTTGTGCGCCGGACAGCGGGCCACTATGGCCGATCTTTACCACCATGTCCTGCGCGCAGGCGCCAGCGGCCATTGCCAGCAGCGCCACTGCGCCAACCGAGTGCTTCAGCTTCATCGAAGGGTCTCCCTTTATTTGTCGATGGCGTGATTATCCACAATCCGGGCGGCGCGGCAAGCCGCAGCGCATCATGAAGCACGCGGAGGCCTGGCGAGATTGGCGCGCTTTTGCTGCCTGGCGAGGGCGGCGTTGATGCGGTCGATCAGGCCGTCGTCCTTGCCCTTCGAGATTGCGAAGAACAGCTGGTTTTCTACCTGGACAGGGCGAGGCAGTACGCTGAGCGTCAGCTCCGGCGGCAGCTGGAGTTCGCGCACCAGCGGTGCCGCGAAGGCGCGCAATTCGGCTTCCACTTCTGCTGCATTCTGCCAGCTTGGCTGGTAAAGCAGCACAGCGTCCACGCGCTTCAACAGCAGCCGCCGCAGGCGTGTGGCGCGGGAGGGGATGTCGTCTTCCACGCGAAACAATTTGTTACGCGATTGTTCGAATTCTTCGCCGTATCCGTAACCGTGGACGGCGCCGATGGTCTTGCCTTTCAGGTCGGCCAGCGATTCGAAGGAAAATGTGGCGTCGCTGCGCGTGACGATCCACAAAGTGGTGCTGGCAACCGGTTCGCTGTAATGCAGGTCGCGCAATCGATCCGGATTCTTGGGCAGGCCGAAAACCAGGCCGGCGCCGTTGCGGGCATTGCGTTCGGCACGCGCCCACGGGTACATGCGGAGCCGGAACTTCACGCCGAGTTCAGTCTCCAGGTATTCGAACAACTGCTGCTGCCAGGGGCGCAGCGGTTTCACTTTGCCGTTCGGGTCCAGCGCTTCGCCGACGATCAGCGTGACCGGCCGCGGCTCGGCTTGGACCGGCACGCCGAGGGTGCTGGCCAGCAACAGGGGGAAGGTGCGCAGCAGGCGGCGGCGGGCGGTGGAAAACATGCATCTGATTATGCGACCGGCTGGACCACGGGGTGAGCACGATACAGATCAGTTAATGTGCACGGGCAACGCCCCTTTGCTTTCAGGCATTGTTGTCAATACGGCTGCCAGGAACTGGTGGGGCACCGGGCGCGGGCGGGGTACCGGGTGCCGGGCGGCCGCCCGGGGTGCCTGCGCCGGTAGCACCGCCGCCAGGACTGTTGCCCGGCTGTCCACCCGCGCCGGCATTGCGGCCCGCAGCCGACTCTGCTGAACGCTGGACGGGACGCGACTGGACCGGTGCGACGGGTGCGGTGGCTGGTACGGCCACCGGGCCGGGTACCGGCTCGATGGCTGGTGCGGCGGCAGGCGGACGGCCAGCTGCGGCGGCAATATCGCCGGTGCGGTAGGCTGCCACGGCGGCGGCAATGGCGGGGTCGGCGGCTTGGAGGCGTTGGGCTTGCGGCGCAGTGGGGGCGGCGGCACGGCGCGCTGCCTCGGCAGCCAGGGCGGCGGCTGCGCCGGCTTCCTGTGCTGCAGCGGCGGCGGCGGTCGCGCCGGCGGTGGTGGCGCCCGGCTGGCCGATGCCGGTGCCGGCGGCCGGGCCGGGGCCAGGGCCGGCGGCAATGCCGGTCGCCGTTGCGCCGCTGACTTGCGGGCCGGCCGCGCTGAGCGCTGCCTCCGGTGGGCGGATCGCGGTATTGCCTGGCGGGACTGCGCCAGGCGGTGCAGCTGGCGCGCCTGCGGTGGCCGGGTTGGGCGGCGCACCCGGCGGGGCAATGGCAGCGTTGCTGGTCAGTGTGGCCGCAGCTTGCGCCGCGGCCTGGGCTTCGCGCAGGACCCGACGGCGGGCTTCGAGACGGTCTTCCGCCTGCCCGGCAGCCACATCGCGGGCGGTGTCGCGGGCTTCTTCCAGGCGCTGGGCGGTCAGCCGGTCTTGCAGGGAAAGGGCATCGCTTGTCGCGGCGGCAAGGGCGCGCTCGGTTTCATCGGCGGCGCGCCTTGCCTGGGCTGCAGCAGTTTCGGCCTGCACCTGTCGCGTGCGTGCGGCGCTTGTCGCGGCCAGTTCGGCCCGCAATTCTTGCGCGGCAGCTGTCGCGGCCTGCTCAGGCGTAGGCGCTGCGGTGGCAGTTGCTGGTGCGTTCGCGGTTGCGCCGGCCTGCGCCGGCGGCAACGCTTCGCCAGCCGTCACCGAAGGCGGGGGATTGGCTGCGGTGCCTGCCGGCGTGCCGGCCGGGCCGGGCTGGGCATTGCCGGCGGTAGTGCCTGGGAGCGGGGCATTGGCGGTGCCGGCTGCCTGCTGGCGCGCCAGCGCCAGCCGGGCGGCGACCAGTTCTTCCGCCTCGGCGGTTTCGGCTTGCTCGGCGACCAGGCGGCGCGCGGTGTCGAGCCGGTCGGCCGCCGCACGTTCAGCCCTGGTAAGGCCGAGCTGGTTGGCTTCGGCTTCCTGCAGGGCGGCGCGGCGTGCGGCGTCGAGGCGGTCGGCCAACGACTGTGCGGCCAGGTCTTCTTCCCGCGTGCTTTGCAACTGCCGCGTTTCCGCAGCCTGTGCCTCGGCAACGCGCTGCTGCTGGGTATCTTCCAGCTGGTTGGCAGCCAGCGCTTCGGCGGCAATGCGGCGTGTTTCGGCCGCCTGTTCGGCAGCGATACGCTGCTGTGTCGCCAGGTCCGCCAAGTTGGCGGATGCCGTGGCCGATGTGTCTTCTGCGCTAGCCAGCACCAGCGCACCGGCGCCGGGCTGGGTAGCCGCGGCAGCGTCGGCCACCGCGCCGACAGCGTCGCCGAGTCCTGCGATGGCACGCTGCGGCGCCGCATTGAATGCCGCGGCCAGCGTGCCTTCGTCCGCCGACAGCGTGCCGCCGCTGGCGACGTTGATCCCGGCCTGCCCAAGCGCTGCCTGTTGCGAGGTCAGCACGGCGGCCAGGGTGGCGGGTGCGTTGGCATTCATGTTCTCAACCACCTGCTGGGCCGCTGCTGCAAATGCCGCCGCATCGCCGCCTGACGCAGCCAGCTCGCGCAAGCGCCGCTGCGCCAGCACCAGGTTGGACAGGAACAGCCCAAGCGAGGACACCGACGGCGTCGTATTGGCGGGCGAAGGAGTGGCTGCGGCAGGCGCTACACGGTCTCCCGGCGTTGCCGGCGTGACCGTGGTGGCGCTCGTGACAGGGTCGATAGGAATCACGCGGCACCTTTTAACGGGGACAACCTCAGGTTGCCAGAATTCGCGGGCGCGCATCGTTAGGTGGCGCACGGTGGATGCAGGCGTGCAGCCTTATCTTGACCCTTCCACTGCAACCTGAACGATGAGGAACCAATCATGGACAACAACATCACCCGCAGCGACAACCCGGCCAAAGACCTGCGCGCCGGCATGCACAGCACCATTGATAAAGTCGCCGACAACATCACCAGCATCACCGACCAGGTGGGCGCCAAAGGCGACCAGTTGAACGCTGCCTACAAGCGCTTCACTGAATCCGGGCGCAATTACGTGCGCCAGAGTCCCGGGAAATCGCTGCTGGTCGCGCTGGCCGCCGGCTACGCCGTCTCCAAGCTGCTCGGTTCGCGCAAGCATTGAACCGGGGAGCGCGCCGTGCCCACGACCAAACCTGACCCGGCTAAACGCGGCGCCGGACTGGCCGCGCAATTTCCCTACAATGTCAACAAGGCTGCTGAGCATGGCGCGGGCGTGCCGCCCGCCGGCGCCAACGCCAGCCCTGCGGATCCGCTGGATACCGCCAGTACCGCCAGTGAGGATGCGGCATCGGCCAAGGCCGGCGCCGGCAGTCCACCGCAGGGCGACAATCCCAACAACGGCGCGCTCGACCGGGTCCGTACCGACGCCGGCGGCCGGCCGCTCACCACCAACCAGGGCGTGCCTGTTGCCGACAACCAGAATTCCCTGAAGGCCGGCTTGCGCGGCCCCGCGCTGCTGGAAGACTTCATCCTGCGCGAAAAGATCACGCACTTCGACCATGAGCGCATTCCCGAACGCGTGGTGCATGCGCGCGGCTCCGCCGCGCACGGTTACTTCGAGTGCTACCGCGGGCTGACGGAACTGACGCGCGCCGCGCCATTTGCCGCCGACGGCAAGCGCACGCCGGTGTTCGTGCGCTTCTCCACCGTGGCCGGCGAGCGCGGCTCAACCGATACCGCACGCGATGTGCGCGGCTTCGCCGTCAAGTTCTATACCGACGAAGGCAACTGGGACCTGGTCGGCAACAACATGCCCGTCTTCTTCATCCAGGACGCGATGAAATTCCCCGACCTGGTGCATGCAGTCAAGCCGGAGCCGCACAACGCCATGCCGCAGGCGGCCAGCGCGCATGACACCTTCTGGGACTTCGTGTCCCTGATGCCGGAATCGATGCATATGCTGATGTGGCTGATGTCGGACCGCGCCATCCCGCGCAGCTTCCGCACCATGCAGGGTTTCGGCGTGCATACCTTCCGCATGGTGAATGCGGCGGGGCAGTCGCGTTTCGTCAAGTTCCACTGGCTGCCGAGGCAGGGCACTTACTCGCTGGTATGGGACGAAGCGGTGCGCATTTCCGGCGCCGACCCGGACTTCCACCGGCGCGACCTGTGGGAATCGATCGAGATGGGCGCATACCCTGAATGGGAGCTGGCGCTGCAAGTCTTCACGGAAGAAGAAGCAGCCGAATTTCCTTTCGACGTGCTGGACCCGACCAAGATCGTGCCGGAAGAAATGGTGCCGCTGCAGCCGGTCGGCCGCATGGTGCTGGACCGTAATCCGGACAACTTCTTCGCCGAAACGGAGCAGGTGGCGTTCTGCGCCGCCCACGTCGTTCCCGGCATCGACTTCAGCAACGACCCTCTGCTGGCAGGGCGCATCCACTCCTACGTGGACACCCAGATCAGCCGCCTGGGCGGGCCGAATTTCCACGAGATCCCGATCAATGCCCCGGTCGCGCAGGTGCACAACAACCAGCGCGACGGCATGCACCGGCAGGCGATCCACCGCGGCCGCGTGGCGTATGAACCGAACTCGCTGGGCGGCGGCTGCCCCTTCCAGGTCGGTCGCATGGGCTTCATGTCCTTCCCGGAACCGGTGCAGGAAGACAAGGTGCGCGGCAAGCCGGAACTGTTCGCCGACCATTATTCGCAGGCGCGCCTGTTCTGGCAAAGCCAGACGCCGGCCGAGCAGATGCACATCGCGCATGCCTTCAGCTTCGAATTGAGCAAGGTGCAGGTGCCGGCGATACGTGAACGCACCTTGTCCATGCTGGCCAACGTCGATGCGGCGCTGGCGGACATGGTGGCACTCCGCCTCGGCACCAGCGTGCCCGACCCGCAACCGATGGCCACGACGCGCGAATTGCCCGTCTACCAGCCGTCGCCCGGGCTGTCGCTGATGTCGCGGCCGGGGCAGGCCGGCATCCATGGCCGCAAGGTGGCGATCCTGGTCGCTGCCGGCTGCGACGAGGCCATGGCCTGCTCGCTGCAAGCCGAGCTGGAAGCACGGGGAGCGGTCACGCGCCTGGTAGCGCCCCACGTCGGCATGGTTGGCGGGCTGGAGGCCGACATGTCGCTGGAAACCGGGCCGGCGGTGCTGTTCGATGCCGTGGTGGTGCCGGATGGCGATGGCGCGGCCGAAACCCTGTCGGCCAACGCGCTGGCAGTCGAATTCGTCACGCTGCAATACCGCCACTGCAAGCCGCTGATGGTGGTGGGCGCGGGGGCGACGCTGCTGGCCGCGGCCGGGGTGCCGGCCACTTTGCCTGGCGGCGTGCCGGATCCCGGTCTCATAGGGACTGCGCCGGCCGACCTGCAGCCGGCGCTGGCAGCGTTCATCGCTGCCCTGGCAGGTCCGCGCGTGTTCGACCGGGAGACCGACCCGCCCATCGTATAAAGGCAGGCAGCCCTTCTGGCAGGGTGTAGACCAATCCAATGGATGAGTACGCCCCTCAGAAATGGCTGCCTCATGAGCGTCCGCTGCTGCCGGGCTCTCCCTCCACGCCGCTGCATTCGGCGCCAAAGCGTCTGGCCTTCCTGCTGGTAGGCCTGATCGTGGCGCTGACCGGCGGCCTGGGTAACGCGCTGGTCACGGTCAACCTGGTGTATGCCCAGGGTTCCCTTGGCGTCACAAGCGCGGACATCCAATGGCTGCCGGCCGCCTACGCCTGCGGCACGCTGGCGTGGATGGCGCTGCATTACGCGTGGCAGGTGTGCACCGCCAGCCGTCCGGCGGCGCCCGCACAGAATGCGCAGACCGGCATGGCGCAGGTCTCACTTTCCAACTCGGGGGGCCAATGAGCACATCAACGCCAGCAAGCGAGACTCCCGCTCCGCCGCCAGCTGCGCCCCCGGAACCCGACCGGCGCGCCCAATGGCTGTCCGGAATCGGCTTCGCCCTGATCGCGCTGATTGGTGTGCTGGTTGTCCTGTATGCGTGGCGCCTGCCACCCTTCACCAGTCCGATCGTGTCGACCGAAAACGCCACGGTGCGCGGCCAGGTGACGGTAGTCGGCTCGCAGTTACCCGCATATGTAGCGGACGTGAAAGTGCAGGACTTCCAGTTCGTGCACAAGGGCGACTTGCTGGTCGAGCTGGATTCGCGCATTTACCGCCAGCGTTACGAACAGGCGCAGGCGCAACTGGCGGCGCAAAAGGCGGCGCTGGCGAACTGGGAGCAGTCGCGCGCCAGCGCCAGGGCAGGCATCGACCTGCAGGAGGCGGTGCTGTCGAATGCGCAGGCGCAGGCAGCGCGAGCTTCGGCCGACTACGTCCGCGCGGAGCAACTGGTCGGCGACGGCTCGCTGTCGGTGCGCACAGGACGCACAGCGCGCTGCACGGGCACAAGCAATGGCTGCTGTGGCGCAGGCCCGGGCAAACGTCGATATCGCCCGGCAGCAGGCGCAATCGGTCGCCGTGAATCGTGGCGCTCTTGAGGCAGCGGTGGCGAATGCCGAAGCCGCGCTGAAAGCCGCCAGCGTCGACCTGGAGAACACGCATATCGTTGCGCCCGCCGATGGACCATTGGGACAGGTGAATGTGCGGCGCGGAGCCTATGTGGCGTCCGGCGCGCAGCTGATGGCGTTGGTGCCGCGCGACATGTGGGTCATCGCCAACCTCAAAGAGACGCAAATGAACGGCGTGCAGGTAGGGCAGGGTGCAACCTTCAAAGTCGATGCGCTGGATGGCGCCACGCTGACCGGCCAGGTGGAACGGATTTCGCCGGCCACCGGCTCCGAATTTGCCGTGCTGCCGGCGGACAACGCGACCGGCAATTTCGTCAAGATATCGCAGAGGATTCCGGTACGGATAAAGATCGATGCAGGCCAGAAGCTGGCGCAGCGCCTGCGGCCGGGGCATGTCGGTGACCGTCAGCATCGACACCTCCGCCGTCCTGAATGAAAAAGCACCCGGAGTCCGGCCATGAAGTGCATGGCTGCCGCCGTGCTGGCCGGTTGCGCGGCACGCATCCCGGTCCCAATCGAATCGCAGCTGTCGGTTCCCGAAAGCTGGCGCAGCCAGCCGCCCGACAAGGCAGAGCCCGTGTCCCACCATGGGGTCAGGCCCCATGGTGGGACACGGGCTCTGCTGGAGAAGGAGTGGTGGAAAGCTTATGGTGATCCGGCGCTGTCCGAACTGGTGGGGCGGGTGCTGGCGCACAATACGGATGTGCGGCTGGCACAGTTGCGGGTGGCGGAATTCAGGGCACGACTGGCCGCGGCGGCTGCGAACCGGACGCCTGCACTGGGTGCGACGTTGACGCCGGTGCGCACGCGCACCCTGGCCTACAACGGCGTTCCGTACACGACCAAGCTGTTTGCAGGCGAATTCCAGGCGGCGTATGAAGTCGACCTGTGGGGCCGCCTGGCCCATGCAAGCGAGGCTGCTGCGCAATCGCTGGCCGCAGCGCAGGCGAATGCAGGCGCAGCGCAGCTGTCGGTGGCCGCGCTGGCAGCCAACGGCTACCTGCAGCTGCGCGGGCTGGACGCGCAGCTTGAATTGGCGCGCGCCACGCTGGACTTGCGCGGGCAATCGCGCCGGCTGGCGCAGCGGCAGTTCGAAACCGGCTATACCTCGCGCCTGGAATGGCTGCAGGCCCAGGCCGAGTACGAAGCGGCGGCCGAACAGATCCCGCAGTTGCAGCGCCAGATCAGCGACCAGGAAAACGCGCTGTCGCTGCTGGCCGGCAGCAGCCCCGGCCCGGTCGCGCACGGCAAAACGCTGGATGAACTGTCTCAGCCAGCGGTGCCGGTCGGCCTGCCGTCAACCTTGCTGCAGCGGAGGCACTGGGCGGCGGCTGGACTGCCGACTAAGGCGCATTCCCGCCAACGCTCTTCGCAACGGTGATGGCCCACCACGGGCCTTTTGTCTGTCCCAGTTGCGCCGCCCAATACCAGGCCGAGACATCGCTCCATTGCCCGCCGTCGCCATCGGCAATGCGTTCGCGTACTTCAAGCTGTTGCGCTCCACGCGAGGCGATGAATCCCGACCATCGCTCATTGCCAACGATTTTGATGGGCTGCACGGTGAGCTCGTAGCCGTTCGCCTTGAAGCAGTCGCTGCTCGCATGCAGTTTACGCGTGCCATGGCCTACCCAGCGGATGACGATTTCGCGCTCGCCGTCGCTGAAGCGGCCCACGCGTCCAGGGAAGTTCTGCTGGAAACGTTCCTCGATCGGCGTGAGGGGAAGCGGTGTAATCGGCCTGCCTTCAAAGGTGGCGGGCCACCCCGGAAAGCCGGCTATGGCGCGAGTGTTTTCTCCGATTTCGACAAGTGCCGGTGCGAGCGCGCCCAAAACGCATAGCGCGGCGAAGGCCATGGTGGCGAAAGATTTCATGATGCGCCTTTCCCCATGCGGTGGATGACTAGCAGGATTGCCGCACCTGCGGCAGCAAAACTGAAGATGCCGATAGCGCTATGCGCCGCTTCGGGCAGGTGCACGATGCCGGTTTCCACATAGAACAGCGCTGAGGCGCGGAGCGCGTTAGCAGCTACTACCGCTAAAACAGCCAGCGTCAGCGCGGCTGCCGTGCGGAGTGAGGAAAGCCGGATAGCGCCAGCCATGGCGCTCGCCAGCAGCAGGCCAGTCCACAGCATTTTCACCCCGCTGCATGGTGCGTCAATGGACACCAATTGCCCATGCCATGCCAGCATGGCGCCGTCACGCGCGACAGGTACGCCGTTCATGCGCAGCAGGAAAACCGACAGGTCGCCGGCGACGACTCGCAGCGGATATCCGAGGTAGAACTGCAAGGTTGCGGCGAACGGCAGCGCCAGTATGCAAAGCGCGAACAGGGCCATGTCAAAACGCTTGCCCAGCCTGAAACTGCTGGCCAGCGCAGTGATTGCCATCGCAAGGACCAGTGAACGCGCCGGCACGGGTACCTTGCAAATTGTGGCGGCGAGATATACGGCCAGGCATGCGCATGGCAGCAGTAGCGGTCGTGACACGGTTTGCCGCGCTGGCGAAAAGGCAAGGACGGCTGCTGCGGCGGCAGCGGCCAGCAAGCCTGCACTGTCGTTCGAACCGTCCAGCGTGCCCGTGGCGAACCAGAGCAGGACCGGCCAGCACGCCAGGCACAAGGCGGCCAGCAGAAAGGGAAATGGCGGCGGCTTCATTGGGATCGGAAGCGGAGGCGCCATGCCAGCATGAGGGTCGCCACCAGGATCATCGCCCAGGTTTCCGGCTCGGGGATAGTCGGCACGCTGCCCGGCGGTACGGGCTCCAGGCCCGCTTCCTTGTACTGTTCGCGCGTTTCCAGCACGACGGCGCCGGAGACGGGAGTAACCAGCTGGTAGCGTACGGCCAGGTTGACGGCATCCGCTTTCCGGGACGGGCTCGCGCTCATTGTGGCGACTTCGTTTGCAGCCCACAGCCGCACCAGGTGCTGGGACGTCCGGCTGGATTGCGGCATGTCACCGGAGCTGCGCCGCTCGCGTAACAGGACGGTGCGGCTGGCTCCGGGCGCCCATTGCGCAAACAGCTTGCCTAGATCCTCGTCCAGCTTGCCGAAGCCGGGAACCGTGCTGACGCCCTCGAGCTGCCGCGCTATCGCGTTTGGCCCCCGTTCCACTGCCAGGTCATATAAGGCGACCTGGCTGGCCCGACGCTCCAGCCGCTGCTGCAAGGCGCCGGTTGACTGGGATGCCAGGGGCTGGGCGCCATGAATCCATACAACCGCCCCGCGCGACGACGTGGCGGCCCAGTCCCATGCTTTACCCAGTGCGTCGCTGTTATCGCGTCCACCGGCGAAGTCCAGCTTTCCGATGTACTGGCGCGTGAGGAGCGAATTGGCGCTGTTATGGAGGAACAGCGACGGTGCCTCGTCCCCGGCAAACACCACGGCCATCTCGATGTTTTGAGGGAAGGATGCCAGCGCCTCCTGTAATTGGCGCTTCCGTTGCTGCATTGACGCCGAGCCGTCGATGACGACGGCCACCCGCTGAGGCGTATTGGTGGCGGCTTCGCTGATCTCCTGCACGACGATCTTGCCGTCCCCACCTTTCTCGTCGGTACTCCATGCCAGCAGTGCAGGCCGGGCACCGGGGACCCAGACCGTATGCATTGGCTGCGCTGGCGACGGCTCGGCCAGTTCGCCGCGGACAGCATGGATGCCGCGCGGACCCGCCTGTGCGTTGAGCCCGGGGCTGCCTTTCAAAGGAGCCGCCGATTCAAACCACACTGCGTGGCGCAAGTCCGGCGCCAGGTCGAAGTTGCGTTCGCTGAAGGCCGGCAACTGCAAGTGCATTGCCTCCTTGCCGGGAGGCGCCATCGGAAGCGTGATGCCGAGGCGGATTTTCATGTTGCCGGATGGGGGAATGGGAAACAGTTGCACCTGGATCCGGTCAGCACCGGCCGTGGTGACCAGCAGTGGGTCACGATTCCTGCTGACCACTTTCGCGTAGGCTTCGCGTACTTGCGCGCGGCCGCCGAAGGCAGCTTCGCGCTCCTCGCCGTCAATCCACAGCGTTACGCGCGAAACCACGCCTCCCGGCGGCATGACAATTTCGGCCCGGCCTTCCTGCTGGCTTGGCGAGTTGTTGTGGAAGTCCATGGTCCATTCCATGTAGCCCAGGGCGGCATTGGCATCGATCGATCCATCCATGCGCGAGGCCACCAGAGCGACGTCGTTGACGCGCTGGCCCACACTGGCATTTCCCTGGTCATCGTCGAAGGTGCGCTCCCACTCGCGCATCGACCGGTGAACCGGGGCAGGACGGGAGTTGAAGACGGCTCCCGTCACCTGGTAGAAGATGGTCCGTGCACGCTCCGTGTCGCTCTCCGCCTGGCTTGAAAACAGGGTGCCGAGCAAGTCCGTCGCCTGCCCGCCCTGCCGGTAGCAAAGGCGCAGCATCAAGTCTTCGTCGCCCACTTTGCGCAGTAGCTGGATACCACGCAAGCGCGTTTCGGCGGAATCCGACGCGGCCATCTGCATGCCGATCCTTGTCATGGTGGACGGCGCATCAATCGCCAGCAGCACCAGGAATGCGAGCGCGATGCCCCGCCACAGCTTGCCTGGCGCTTGCCTGCTTCCAGTCCTCAATGCCTTCCTCGAGAATATGGCGCATGCCACGGCAAACATGGGCGAGAGGCCAAGCAGGCCGATGCCGAAGGCGATTACCGCGAATGCCGCAATGGGGGATATCGGCAGGAACACCAGGCTGTAAAACACGGCAACGCCGGTGGAGAATGCATGCAAAAGAGTCCAGCGGGGCGGCATTGCTTCGCCGCGCCTCAATGCGAGCAACAGCCGGCCGTTTGCCAGCGGGATGGTGGCGTACAAGGCGAAGTGAAACGGCGTGGGCAGGGGATCGAAGAAGATCTGGCTGCACATGCCGGTGATCGATTCAAACAGCAGCGCAGCGACGGGCAGGGCGACCCCGAACATTGCGATAAACGCGATAGTCCCGTAGGGCGGTCGGTCTACAGCAGCGGAATTTGTTGGCATTACGCTTCCATGGAGGATGGTGGAAGCGCAATTGTGAATGCCGATTATGCGTTGATTATGTGTTTCCTGTGAAGCTGCGCATTTCCTATGGCGCGTCCTTCCGTTCGTGCAGCAGGTGTCCGTGAACATCTGCTGTCAGCTTGTCCCGTTCGGCCTGGCGTGTCTGCGCGAGCGGGATCAGCGGCGTGCCGAAGAAGAGGGCGAATGCTTCCGCCTTCGGCCCGAAGCTGCCGGCGCCAAAAGTCTTGCTCAGGTATTCATGTTCGCGGTGAAAGCGCAGGTAATCGCTGTCGTGGCCCGGCTGGCTGATCATGATCAGTCGATCGGGATGAAAAGCTCGCAGGCGAATTCGCCCGTTTGCGGATCCGCGCGGAAGTCGGCCGCATAACGTTCGAAGCAGGGGCCCGGGCGGTCTTTCACGCCCGCCTCGGCCAAGCCCCGTGAATAGAAGGCCTGCCACGCGTCGCCAATGCCCGCTGCCGGGCCATAGTAGTCCGCCACCGCATAGCGGCCGCCGGGAATGGTTGCCAGCGCCGCCGGCGGCGGTGCCGGATCGTCGTGGCCGACCTCGACACAGGCGTCGTAACGGCACATTTCCGGCGGCGTGTTGCCTGGATCATCCATCGCCACGCCGTAGGTGACGCGTCCCGTCAGGCCATTCGTCTCCATCCACGGCGCCACCACGTCGCGCCAGAATTCGCCCAGGGCCGGGCCAAAGGGCCCGGTGTGACGCAGGCAGGCAACGCGGGCAGGCTCGATTTCTACGGTGTGGACTTTCATGGCAGGCTCCTTATTCGGCGACAGGCGCCGATGCATGCTTGTGCGGCTTGCGCAGCTTGTGCACGATGCGCTTGATCAGGTGCTCGGCGTCGTCCACATAGGTGAATACGGCCGGCACCACCAGCAGCGACAGCAGGGTGGACGTAATCAGCCCTCCGATCACGGCAATTGCCATCGGCGAGCGGAAGCTCGGGTCGGCGCCCCAGCCCATGGCCAGCGGCATCATGCCGGCGCCCATGGCGATGGTGGTCATCAGGATCGGGCGGCTTCGCTTGTGGCAGGCGTCGACCAGCGCATCGAAGCGGCTCATGCCTTCGGCGCGCGCCAGGATCGCGTAATCGACCAGCAGGATCGAGTTCTTGGTCACGATCCCCATCAGCATGATCAGGCCGATCATGGATGGCATCGACAGCGCTTTCTGGGTGACCAGCAGGGCTACGAAGGCGCCGCCGATCGACAGCGGCAGCGCGGCCAGGATGGTCAGCGGCTGCAGGAAGTCGTGGAACAGCAGCACCAGCACGCCGTAGATGCACAGCACGCCGATCAGCATGGCGATGCCGAAGCTGGCAAACAGGTTCTGCATCTCCTGCGTGTCGCCCAGTTCGGCGCGGGTCACGGTGGGCGGCAGGTTCTTCATCGACGGCAGCTGGCGCGCCTCTTCATCCAGTTCGCCCAGCGAGCGGCTGCCCAGCTCCACGTCCAGCGTCACGTTGCGGCTGCGGTTCAGCCGGTCGATCTGGGCCGGGCCCGATTCCATCGTGATGGTGGCCACATTGGCCAGCATCACCGGGCCGTTGCGGCCCGGGACGGTCAGGCGGCCGATGGCATCGAGGTCGGCGCGCACGCTGTCTGGCAGCTTGACGCGGATCGGCACCTGGCGTTCGGCCAGGTTCATCTTGGTCAGTTCGAAGTCGTAATCGCCGGCGGTGGCCACGCGCACCGTTTCGCCGATGGCGTTGGCGGTCACGCCCAGGTCGGCCGCCCTGGCAAAGTCGGGGCGCACGATGATTTCAGGACGCACCAGCGAAGCGCTCGAGGTGACGTTGCCGATGCCGTGCAGCGTGCGCAGGTCGCGTTCCACCTTGCGGGCCGACTCGATCAGCGCCACGGGGTCTTCCGAACGCAGCACGAGCTGCATCTTGACGCCGGTATCAGGCGGGCCGACGGTAAAGCGCGCGCCCGGCAGGGTGGACAGCTTTTCGCGGATCATGTCGTCGATCTGGGGCATCGACTCCTTGCGGTCGTTGCGGTGCCTGGTGGTGATGGTCAGCACCGCGCGGCGCGCCTCGGCTGCGGCGCCGGGTGCGAATGCGTCGCCCGAGGAACCGCCGCCGATGGAGCTGAACACGTTGGTCACCGGCTTGACTTCCATGATGGCCAGGCGGGCGCGCTCGGCGATGTCGCGCGTCTCGGCCAGCGTGGAGCCGGGCGGCAGTTCCAGGTTGACCATGGTCTGGCCGCGGTCCGCCGGTGGCACGAAGCCGGTTGGCAGCAGCCCCACCAGCATGATCGAGCCGACAAAGAAGGCGCCTGCCGCCAGCGCGGTCTTGCCGCGATTATGGAGGCACCAGCGCATGGCCTTCATATAGCGCTGCATGATCCAGCCGTCTTCCTGTTGCGGCTTGCTGGTCGCTTTCAGCAGGTGCGCCGCCATCATCGGCGTCAGCAGGCGCGCCACCACCAGCGAAGCCAGCACCGCCAGCACGGCGGCCCAGCCGAACTGCTTGAAGAACTTGCCGGGGATGCCGCCCATGAAGGCGGTCGGCAGGAACACGGCCACCAGGGCAAAGGTGGTGGCAATCACCGCCATGCCGATCTCGTCGGCCGCTTCGAGCGCGGCCTGCATCGGCGTCTTGCCCATGTGCAGGTGGCGCTCGATGTTTTCGATTTCCACGATGGCGTCGTCCACCAGCACGCCGACCACCAGGGCCAGCGACAGCAGGGTCACGGTATTCAGCGTGAAGCCCATCCAGTACATGCCCAGGAAGGCCGGCAGCACCGACAGCGGCAGTGCCGATGCGGCCACCAGCGTGGCGCGCCAGTCGCGCAGGAACCACCACACCACCAGCACTGCCAGGATGGCGCCTTCGTACAGCAGTTCCATCGAGCCGGCGAAGTTCTCGTCCACCGGTTCGGCGTTGTCGATCGATTGCGTGATATCGATGGTCGGATGCGCCTGGCGCAGTTGTTCCACTGCTGCGCGTGCATCGGCGGCTACCTGGGTTTCGCTGGCGCCTTTGGTGCGGAAGATTTCGAATGCGACCACTTTCTTGCCGTCCTGGCTTGCTTCGGAGCGCGGTTCGGCAATGGTGTCGGTCACGTCGGCCACCTGCTCGAGGCGGATATGGCGGCCGTCGCCCAACGGGATATCCATCTGGGACAGTTCCTGGGCGCTCTTCACGGTGGCGATGGTACGCACCGATTGCTCGGCGCCGCTGACGTCGCCGCGTCCGCCCGGCGCTTCCTTCTGTACCTGGCGCAGCATGCGCGACACGTCGAGCGCGGACACGCGCAGGGCCGCCATGCGTTCGTCATCGAGTTCGACGCGGATTTCGCGGCTCACGCCGCCCACGCGCTTGACCGCACCGACTCCCGGCACCGACAGCAGCTTCTTCGAGACGGTATTGTCCACATACCAACTCAGGTCCGCATCGTCGATCTTCGTGCCCTGCTTCGGCGTGACGGTGAAGGCCAGGATCACGCGGCCGGCGGTGGAAACCTTGCTCACCACCGGATCGCGCATCTCGCCGGGCATGTCGGCCCGGACCTGGGTGACGGCGTCGCGCACTTCGTTGACCGCGTCGGACAGGTTTTTCTCGAGGATGAACTCGACCGTGATGGTGGCGGTGCCGTCCAGCACCTTGGAGTAGATGTTCTTCACGCCTTGCAGCGTGGCGACCGAGTCTTCGATCTTGCGCGCCACTTCGGTCTCCAGCTGGGCCGGGGCGGCGCCGGGCAAAGAGGCGGAAACGGTGACGATCGGCAGCTCGATGTCGGGGAAGTCCTGCACCGGGTTGGCGCGGTAGGCCATCCAGCCTGCCAGCGACAGCAGGATGAACAGCATGATCGCCGGGACCGGATGTTTGATGGAGAGGGCTGAAAAGTTCACGGCGCCTCCTTAGCGTGCCGGCTTGGCTGCCGTGGCGGCTTGCGCCGGCGCGCCCGTATTGCGCACCAGGTCGCCGTCGTTCAGGAAGCCGGCGCCGGTGGCCACGATCTGCGCATCGGGCGCAAGGCCGGACAGCACTTCGATGCGGTCGCCGATGCGGCGGCCCGGCTGCACCTTGACCTGGCTCACGCGCTGGTCCTGGTTCAGGCGGAACACGTAGCTGAAGCCATCGCGCACGGTGATCGCCTGCTGCGGCACGGTCAGCGCATCGGATGCGCCAAGCTCGAACTGGCCGGTGGCGAACATGCCTGCCTTGAAAGGCGCCTGCTTGCCGTTGTTCGGCGGCAGGTCGACGTAGACCAGGGCGGAGCGGGTCTGCGGGTCGATGGTCGGCGCCACCATGCGCACCTTGCCGGTCAGTTCGCTGCCGTTGGCCGCCTTGACCACGGCGTTGCCGCCAATCCTGATGTTGCGCAGGTCGGCTGCGGTGACTTCGGCGCGCCATTCCAGCCGGCCCTGGCGGATCATGCGGAACAATTCGGTGCCGGGGCCGGCGACAGCGCCGACGGTGGCGCTGCGGGCCGAGATCACGCCTGCGTCGGGCGCGACTACCCTGGTATAGCGCAGGCGCAATTCGGCCGAGGCCAGCATGGCCTTGGCGGAGGCAGCGCGCGCCTGGGCCGTGGCTTCGGCAGTGGTGTACTGGCTGATCTGCTGGGCGCTCAGGGCGCCGGTGTCCTGGATCGAGCGGGCGCGTTCGGCATTGGCTTTCGCTTCCGCGGCGGCAGCTTCCGCTTCCATCAGCGCGGCTTTGGCTTGCGCCACTTCTGCTTGCGGGGTTTCCGGCGCAAACACGGCCAGAACTTCGCCCTTGCTCACGACGTCGCCGACATTGACCTTGACGTCGGACAGGCGCAGGCCGTTCGACTCGCTGCTGATGACCGCTTCCTGCCAGGCGGCGACGTTGCCGTTGGCGGTCAGGCGGATCGGCAGGCTGGTCTTCTGCGGACGGACGGTAGTGACGGTCAGCGATGGCTTGGCGGCAGCAGGCTTTTTGTCTTCGGCCATGGCGCAAGGCGCCTGGGCCAGGGCGGCCAGGGCGGTGGCGACGGCGATTGCGGCGACGGCGGAGGGAGTGCGGTGCAGTGGTTTCATAAGGTCTTTCCGGTCTCAGGGCGCGGCAGGGGCGGTCCAGCCGCCGCCTGCTGCACGGTACAGGGCGATCCAGGCGGCGCTGCGTTCGCGCTGCAGGTTCACCACTGTGTTTTCTGCGGCCAGCCGCGTGCGGCGGGCATCTTCCAGTTCAAGCAGGCTGGCCAGCCCGTTCTTGTAGCGTTCTTCGGTGGCAGTAAAGAAGGTGCGGTAGCCGTCCAGCGCCGTTTGCGCATCCTCGGCACGCTCCTGGGTGCTTTGCAGCGCCACCAGCGCCTGTTCGACTTCCGACACGGCCTGGCGCACGCTGGCCTTGTAGCCCGACACGGCGGCGTCGTAACGGGCGCGTGAGGCGTCCACGTTGGCGCGGCGCACGCCCCAGTCGATAATCGGCAAGGTCATTTGCAGCGGGCCGATGGTCCACACGTTGGCGGTGATGTCCTGGCCGTCGGCATGCAGGCGGCCGCGCCCGATCGAGCCGGAAAGGCCCAGTCGCGGCAAGCGCTCGGCGCGCGCGCTGGCGACGTCGTAGCTGGCGGCCGCCACCTCGCGCTCGGCGTTGAATACGTCCGGACGCTGGGCTACTACCTGGGCCGGCACCGAATCGATGGCGACGCCGGCTTCCGGCGACAGCAGGGCGTTGGCTGCGCCGTCGGCCAGGCGCGCCCGCAGATCAGGTTCCGGGATGGCGGTCAGCGCCACCAGCACTTTCAGTTCGCTGTCGCAGGCAGCGCGCTGGCCCACCGCGCGGTTGTTGCCGTCGGCGGCACTGGCTCGGGCCAGGGCATTGGCGGAGGGCGACTGGAAGCCGGCCTTGGTCGTGATGTCGGTCAGGCGTGCGGTATGGGCGCGCGAGGCGGCGTCCATGCGGGCCACGTCCAGCAGCTTTTCGCAAGCGCGCAGGCTGTAATACTGGTTGGCCGTCTCGGCGGCCACGCTGACGCGGGCTTCATGCCAGCCCGCCTGCGCCCCCTCATGGCGCGCGATGGCGGCATTGCGGCGCGCGCGGCCGCCGCCGAACAGGTCGATCTCCCACTGGGCCTGGGCCAGCAACTGGGTGGTGGTATTGGTCGGAGCACTGGCGGACTGCTGGCTCATGCGGGTCGATGTCAGCACGCCGGTCAGCGAAGGGGCGAGCGCGGCGCCGGCGGCGGTGCGCTCGGCGCCGGCCGCTGCGAAGCGCGCCTGCGCGCTGGCAATGGTGGGACTGGCCGCCTGCGCGGCCTCGATCAATTGCACCAGCAGCGGGTCGGACTGGCGCTGCCACCAGTTGGCCAGTTCACCGGTGCTGCCGTTATGGGGCAGGGGCGCCTGCCATTGTTGCGGCGCATCCGCCGCGACCTTGTTCGCCGGCCCGGTGATGCCGCAGGCGCCGAGCGCCAGCATGGCCGCCACCGATAGCGGGACCTGATATCTCTTCATGCCGTCCTTTCAATTTGCGCAACGTGAATTAGAGCATATAAATCAAACAATTAACATCCTGATACAAAGGAGTCTTTGCCCTCAATTCGGCGGCTAGCGTATAAAGAAAGTCCTGCGAATCATTGTATTGGGACGACATCATGCGAAGCTGGATACTCGGCGCCGCTCTTGCGGCGCTCCCCCAGGCTGCCCTGTGGGCCGCGCCGCTGGCTGGCGAGCCGGCCGCTGTCCATGTGCTGAACCGCCTGGCTTATGGGCCCCGGCCAGGCGATATCGAGCGGGTGCGCCAGTCCGGCGTGCAAGCCTATATCGAAGAGCAACTGAATCCGCCGGCCTTGCCTGTAGCGTTAGCCCAGCGGCTGGACAAGCTGGAAACGCTGACAATGAGCGCCGGCGATGCGCTGGAACGATTCCAGGAGGCACGCAACGGCGACCAGGGCGAGCGCCGCGAAGTGGTGCAGCGGATGGCAGCCGAAGCTGCCGAAGCCCGCCTGCTGCGCGCCATCGAGAGCCCGCGCCAGCTGGAAGAGGTGATGGTTGACTTCTGGTATAACCACTTCAACGTCTATTCGGGCAAAGGGCAGGACCGGGCGCTGGTCGCCAGCTACGAGCGCGATGCGATCCGTCCCTACGTGTTTGGCTCGTTCCGCCAGATGCTGGGCGCCACGGCCCGCCACCCGGCCATGCTGTTTTATCTCGATAACTGGATCTCGAAGGCTGGCGGCCTGAACGAAAATTACGCCCGCGAGCTGATGGAACTGCACACCCTGGGCGTGGACGGCGGCTATAGCCAGAAAGACGTGACCGAGCTGGCGCGCATGCTGACCGGGTGGACCTACCGCCCGAAACGCGACGCCCGGTTCGTGTTCGATCCGCGCCGCCACGATAACGGCGCCAAGACCTGGCTGGGCAAGCCGGTGGCTGCGCGTGGAGAGGCGGAAGGGGAGTTTGCGCTGGACGTGCTGGCGGTGCATCCTGCGACCGCGCGCCATGTCAGCCGCAAGCTGGCGCAGTACTTCGTGGCCGACCAGCCGCCGCCGGCGCTGGTGGAGCGCATGGCGCAAAGCTGGGTTGCCAGCAAGGGCGATATCCGCACCGTGCTGCGCACCCTGTTCTCCAGTCCCGAATTCATGGACCAGCAATACGCCGGCGCCAAGTTCAAGACGCCCTACCAGTACGTGGTATCGGCTTCGCGCGCCGCTGCCATGCCGATGCCTGAAGTGAAGCCGCTGGTGGGCATCCTGAACCGGCTCGGCATGCCGCTGTACGGCTGCCAGACGCCGGATGGCTACAAGAACACGGAAGGCGCCTGGCTCAACCCCGATGGCCTGAGCCGGCGCATCGGCTATGCGCTGGCACTTTCCAGCGGCGCCGATGCCGGCAAAGTCCAGGAAGCCTTAGGCGCTTCGGTCTCGAAACGGACTGCCGCCATCGTTGCCGACAGCAATGAGCGCCTGCGCGCTGCCATGCTGCTCGGCAGCCCCGATTTCATGCAACGCTAACGGAGCGCGCCATGCAACGACGCCAATTCCTGAATGCCTTTGCCGCCAGCACCGGCCTGCTGCTGCCGCTCGGCCCCCATGCCTGGGCGGCGACCATGGCCCCCGGCAGCAGCTCGCCGACCGCGAAAAAACTGGTCGTTGTCATGCTGCGTGGCGCGGTAGACGGCTTGAACGTGGTGGCGCCGGTAGCCGACCCCGAATATGCCCGCCTGCGCCCGCATATTGCGCTGGCCGGGCCGGGCGCCGAGGACGGCGCGCTGAACCTGGACGGCTACTTCGGCTTGCACCCGGCGCTGGCGCCGCTGCTGCCCCTGTGGGAACGGAAGAAGCTGGCCTTCGTGCACGCCAGCGGATCGCCGGATGCCAGCCGTTCCCATTTCGATGCGCAAGACTACATGGAATCGGCCACGCCGGGCGTGAAAAGCACGCAGGATGGCTGGATGAACCGCCTGCTTGGCGGCCTGCCCGGTGAAACCACGCCGACGCGCGCACTCAGCATCGGCCCCGTGATGCCGCGCGTGCTGTCCGGCGCTCTGCCGGCCACCAACCTCGCCAACGGTGCGGCCGGCACGCGCTCGACGCCACTCGACCGGCCGCAGATCGCGAACGCCTTCGACGCGCTGTATGCGGGCAATGAACGCTACGGCAAGGTGTACCAGGCCGGACGCAAGGCCCATGAGGAAGTGATGGCTGCCGCCAACGGCGGCATGATGTCCGAAATGCAGGCGGCCGATAACGGCGCCCCGCTGCCGAACGGCTTCCCGGACGATGCCGGCCGGCTCGCCACGCTGATGCGCAACAACCCCAACATCCAGCTCGCTTTCGTCGCGCTGGGCGGCTGGGACACCCACGCCAACCAGGGCGCCGGCAGCGGCCAACTGGCCAACCGTTTGCAGCCGCTGGGGCTGGGGCTGGCCACGCTGGCGCAGCGCCTGGGCCCACTGTTCGACGATACCGTGATCGTGGTGATGTCCGAGTTCGGCCGCACCGCGCGCGAAAACGGCAACCGGGGCACCGACCATGGCCACGGCAACGCCATGTGGCTGCTGGGCGGGAAGCTCCAGGGCGGCAAGGTGGCCGGCGAATGGAAAGGCCTGGCCGATGCCCAGTTGAACGAAGGACGCGACCTGCCGGTCACCACCGATTTCCGCCATGTGCTGGCGCACATTGCCGAGCGGCACCTGCGCCTGCCCGATACGGCGCTGGCACGCACCTTCCCCGGCCTGCCTTCCGGCGCGCGCCTGCAGTTGCTGGCTTAGTCGCCAGACACGCCAGGCTGGCGCGCAAAGGCCGGTGCCGCCAGCGCTTCGTCGCCATTGTTCCAGGACGATGCGTGGCGGTTCGCGGCAAGCACGCTGGCGCAGCAAGGCAGCGGCTTGGTAGTAAAATCGACCTGGGACGTGGGCGACGACTTCCTGGCAGGGCCGCTTGCAGCGCTTTCCGCAACTTGCCGTTCCGGGTTCGCCTGTTCCTCGATTACCTGCAGGTACGCCTGACGGCTGCATGGCGTTGGGACGCGGTTGGGGACAAGAACAATGCTGAAGTTTCTGTGGAAGTTGACCAGCCCCGATGAACGGTCGGAGAACACGCTCGGCATGATCGCCGCGGTGTTCAGCCTGATCGCACTGGGCTGGCTGGTACTGGCCTAAGGAGGTGCCTGGCCCAGCAGGCCGTCGATTGCCGCCACCAGCTGTTGCGGGTCGAGCGGGTGGGACAGCACGCTGCGCCGGCGGCCCGCGCCGAGCGCGCTCAGGTCGTCCTCGTCGTCGGGGCGGATCACCAGCACCGGCAGCCCGGGCGCCATTTCCAGCGCATCACCCAGGAAGGCCAGACGGCCCGCTTCCAGCAGGCCCAGTTCGCACAGCACCACGTCGTAATCGTGACTGTCCATCAGCGCCCCTGCATCCATGGGATTGGATGCGCAGCTGACGGTATAGCCGCTGTGCGCAAGTATGGCTGCTACCAGGCCTGCGTTCTCGGGCGCCGCGTCAAGCAGCAGCACGCGTGCGCGTCCGGCCGCGGCCTCGGTTGCCGGGGAGCCGGCGGCGGCGGGGACTGGTGCGGAAGCCGATGATGCAGGCATTGCCGGCGTGCTACCGGCGCGCAAGTGCGCAGGCAGGAAGGACTCCAGTGCGGGAATCAGGACGTCCGGTTCCAGCGACTTGGGCAGGCAGCCGGAAAAGCCTGCGCGGCGCAGCGCTGCGCAGCCATCGGTGACGGGCAGGGCGCTGGCGGCCAGGACCGGGATTGCGCGCGTGGCCGGATTGTCGCGCAACTGCGCCACCACGCCCAGGCCATCGAGTTTCGGCAGGTGCAGGTCGCTCAGGATCAGGTCCGGCTTCTCGCTGATGGCCATTGCCACGCCCATTTCGCCATCGGTCGCGCACAAGGGACAATGGCCGAAGGCCTGCAGCAGATACGTCATCAGGTCCATATTGGCCTGGTTGTCTTCGATGATCAGGATGCGTGCCGACATTTGAGTGCGAGCGTGAAGGTGCTGCCTTTGCCGAAATCGCTGCTGAAGAATAGCGAACCGCCGAGGAGATTGGCCAGGTTCTGGCTCAGGTAAAGGCCAAGGCCCGCGCCTTCGGCGTGCCGGGTCGAGCTGTTATCAAGTTGAGAGAAGGCCTGGAACAGCTTGACCTGGTCCTCTTCCTTGATGCCGCTGCCGCTGTCGGTCACGCTGAATTCCGTGATCTGCGCCTGCTCTTCGTCGGCGCGCTGGCTCAGCGCCAGCTTGACCATGCCTTTTTCCGTGAACTTGATGGCGTTGTTGGCCAGGTTGATCAGGATTTGCGACAGCGCGCGGCGGTCGGTCTGCAGCACGATCGGCTGCTGCGGCACGTCGACCAGGACTTCCAGGCCTTTCTGCGCAGCGAGGGGGCGCAGGGTGTCCGCCACTTCGCCCATCAGCTGCTGGCATTGCACTGGCTCCACCGTCAGCGTGACCTTGCCCGCTTCAATCTTGGCGACATCGAGGATGTCGTTGATGAGCGATAGCAGGTGGCGCGCGCTGTTGCGGATGGTGTTGAGCTGGCGGTCCTGTTCATCGGTCAACGGGCCGGGAAGCTTCATCAGCAGCGCGCCGGTAAAACCGATGATGGCATTCAGCGGCGTGCGCAGCTCGTGCGACATATTGGCGATGAAGGCCGACTTCATGCGGCTTGCCTCGGCCAGCTCCAGGTTCTTCAGCGCGATCTCGCGGTTGATGGTTTCCAGCTCGCCGGCATGGTGGGCCAGGCGCATATTCAGTTCGATCACCTGCCGTTCGCGCGCCTGCAGCTCGCTGTTGACCTGCACCGCCTGCTCGTAGGTCGAGATCAGCAGGTCGAGGATCTGCTGGCGCTCGGCGTTGATGAAGTGCTTCTGGTCGCCCAGGTAGAGGGCGATGCCGACCTCCATGCTGGAGTTCTTGCGCAGCTTCTGGTTGACCAGCATCTGGCCGATGCGGTTCAGCAGGTAGTCCTCGGCGTAAGGCTTGCGGATGAAGTTGTCGGCGCCGCACTCGATGCCGCGGATGATGTCCTTGGGATCGGTCAGCGAGGTGACCAGGATGACCGGAATATCGCGCAGCGCGGGATCGGCTTTGATGGCGCGGCACAGTTCATAGCCGTTCATCTCGGGCATGACGATGTCGGACAGGACCAGGTGTGGCTTGTGCTCGTGGATATCGGCCAGCGCCAGCTTGCCGTTGGCAGCCACCCTGGCGTGATAGCCCGAGGACCGGATCAGCCGCCGCAGGCGCTCAGCCTGGGTCGGGCTGTCTTCCACGATGAGTATTTCCAGCTCATCGGGCGCGATATCGTAGCTGGAGTCCAAGTCACCTCCGAAATGGTTGGGTGTTCAGACTATACCGTTTTTTCACCCGCCTTGGAAACCGCCGTCACGATAGGTGATGACCAGGGTGTCGCGGTGGCCATGGCCGGCCAGCGGCTGGATCGGGGTCGATTCATGGATGACAGCCGCGTCGTCCAGCAGCAGCATGGTCCACGGCTCGGTCATGGTGAAGCGCTTGCCGTTCGGCCCATCGGCCTCGAAGACGCGGGTTTCGCCGCCCTTGATGCCGTGGCGGCCGACCAGCAGCACGGCCACGAAGTCGACGCCGTCGCGGTGGGCCCCCTCAGGGGTTGGGCGGCCGATGCCGTCGGTGGTATCGATGCGGAACTGGTGGGCTTCCACGTACCAGGGATGCTGGCCCCGTACCTGGCCGCAGGCCTGGCCGATGGCGGCCAGCAGCCTGGTCCAGGCCGGATTTGCCACCGTTTGCGGGGCGATTGGCTCGAACAGGCGGCGCATGCCGCCGTGCAGCGCGTTGTATTCGACCGGCTGCCAGTGGGCGCGGTGGGCGGTCTGGTCCAGGGCCAGGCCGTCCTGCACGAAACAGGAGTGGCGGCGGCGGCGATAGCGGCCGCCGTCTTTCAGGTAGTTGTCCGGGGCCAGGTCGTCCCAGCTCGGGACCAGGGAATTCAGTTCGTCCAGGCTGCAGCCGGCCAGGCTGGCAACGTCGGCCGGCTTGAGCAGGGCGTAGCCGGCGCTGCGCAGGGTGTGGATCAATTGGGGCAGGGGCGTCATCATGCCCCTTATTGTACTTAGAACGCGTGCGTTACGCTGAAGCGGAAGGACCTGGCCTCGATCGGGTGGAAATGGACGTCCGGCCTGGCCTCGGCCTCGCCCTGCAGGCGCGACTCGTAGAAGTAGTCGATGGCCGACACCTGGCGGTTGGCCAGGTTGAAGCCTTCCAGTTCCAGGGTGGTGCGGGCTGCCAGCTTGTAGGCCAGGCGGCCATTGACGGTGGCGCTGGCTTTCGAGCGGACGGAGTTGTCTTCCACCAGCGGGCGCGGGCCGAACCAGCGCAGGCGCAGGGCGCCGGACCAGGGGCCGGCCGGCGTGAAGGTGGCCGCCAGCTGGGCTACGCCTTCGACAGCACCGGGGATGCGGTCGCCTTCCGGCGCGGAGGGCCGGAAGCGGCCGCGCGCGAAGGCCAGGTCGGCGTCCAGCGACAGCCACTTGAACGGCTTGTAGTAATTGGAGAATTCGACGCCGTAGCGGCGGCTCGGGCGGCCCGCTTCGGTGCTGCCGGCGTCGCCCAGGTAGACCAGTTCCGAGTCGAAGTCCAGGCGATACAGGGCCAGCACGGTCTGCAGGCCTTTGACTGCTTCGCTGCGCAGGCCCGATTCCAGGCCGCGGGAGCGGGCCAGAGGTGTGGCCGGGTCCTGCGCCTGCGTCACGCCGCGTGCATCGTTGCTGTGGAAGCCACGGCCGGCGTTCAGGTAAATCTCGGTGCGTTGCCAGGGGCCGAAGGCCAGGCTGATGCTCGGGCTGGCCAGCGTTTCATCGGCGCGCGCATCGCCCACTGCAAATCGGTAGCGGTCCAGCCGCAATCCGGCTTCGCCGCGCAGCCATGGCGTGACGCGCAGGCGCTGCTGCAGGTAGAGGGCGGCGCTGGTTTCGACGATATGGTCGGCGCGGACGGTGGCCAGCACCTGCCGCGCTTGCGTATGCTGCAGGGCGTTGAAGATATTGTCGTTCTGCGCCTGCACGCCGAGCGTGGTGCTCCATGCCATGTCGTCCATATGGTCATGCCAGCTACGGCTTACATCGAAACCGCTGGTGACGCGGCGGTCGGGCTGGGCGAACTGGTCGCCATGCACCGGATCGTCCAGGAAGTAGGTGAAGTTGGAGAACAGCTCGAGACGGTTGTTGATGATGTAGGCGGTGGCGTGCGTGGTCTGTTTTTCGTCGCTGCGCGCCCATGCGGCGGACAGGCTGAAACGGCGCGCCTGCCCGCCATCGGTCAGGTCGATGCCGTCGAAGCGGCCCAGCAAGCCGCTGTCCACGGCGCGTTGCGCGATCTGGTCGGTGGCGTTCCAGGCGCCGCGATAGGCCATGGCGGTAAGGCTGTAGCCATTGTTGGCGAAACCTTCGCTGAAGCGCAGCACCGCGTTCAGTTTGCGGTAGTTGTCGCCGCGCGTCCACGGACCATCGTTGTGCACGGCCTCCAGCGCGTACAGCCAGGAGCCGCTGTCGCCGGATTCGCGCGAAGCTGCCAGCAGGGCGCGGCCATAGCCGTTCTGGCCGGCGGTGGCACTGGCCTGGTCCTGCGGCAGGCGGCTGGAGTAACTGATTGCCGTGGCGCCGGCCGAGGAAAAGTCGCCCGTGCCGGCGTTGTACGGGCCCTTGTTGTAATCGAGCCGTGCCGCCAGTTCGGGAATGATGAAATTCAGGTCGGTCCAGCCCTGGCCATGCGCATGGCTGCGCTGGTTGACGGGCATGCCGTCCACTGTGGTGCGCAGGTCGGTGCCGTGATCGAGGTTGAAGCCGCGCAGGTAGAACTGATTGGCCTTGCCCTCGCCGCTGTGCTGGCTGGCCACCAGGCCCGGCGTCGCTTCCAGCAGTTCGCCGGGACGGTAGATGGTACGGGCTTCGAGCTGGCGCTGCGACACGCTGCCGATGCCGGCCGAATCGGCCACGCCAACCTGGCTGGCGCGCGCGCCTTCCACCAGCACGCGCTGCATGAAAGGATCGTCGGCGTAGGCCGCTGCCGGCGCAAGCAGCCAGGCAAAAGCCAGGCTACGGGAGCGGCTGTTCACGGCGATGTCGATTGAAAGCGATGGAGGCCGTGGGGCGGCCAGCGCCGCTGACGTTGACGTTGTTGACTTGCTGCGGCAGGAAATCCGTCAGCACGCCATCCAGCAGGACGGCGCCGGGCGGCAGTTCGGTCTTTTCGATTTCCTGGAATACGATGATGCTGTCGACATTGGCTTGCAGGCCAACCCATTGCAGCGGCAAAGGCTTGCCGTTGACGGTGATGCGGAACTGCTTTTCGAGGTAGCGACGGAACACGGCCTGGTCCTCCTCCAACCCAAGGTCAAAGTGGCGCTGGTACAGGTTCATCAACAACGCCTCCACATCATGCGCTGTGTAAGTATGAACCACTTCCGTGCTGCCGGTGCGTGGGTTGAAGCTGATTTCGGTCAAACCCACGTGAAAATTGTGGGCCTGGGCGGCGGCGCTGCACCAGAGCCGCCCCCCCGCGGGGACGGCCTTGAAAAGCATCATTCCTTCCTGGCGCCTTCCTTGGCGCTATCCGCTTCCTGCTTCTTCAGCGGAGTGTTGAAGTCCTTCATCATGTTGTCAGGCTGGCGCGACTTGAACAGTTCCAGGCGCGAAGGCGTCACCTTGCGCGGCCAGGCATTGTTCGACTGGTCGATGTCGGCGGTTTCCCAGTACGGGTCATGCACCAGGGACACCAGCGGCTCGTCGGTCACGATGATCTTGGTGATCTTCTTCGGCGAATAGCGCCACACTTCGGCAGGCACGCGCTCGATGTACTTCTTGCCCGACTTCAGCTCGATCTGCAGGATCAGGGGAGTCACCAGGCCGCCCAGGTTCGAGAAGTCCACCAGGTACAGGTGCTTGCCTTGCGCCAGCAGGTCCTTCTCCCATTGCTCCAGGTCCTTGGTCTGCTCGCCGAACTTGTTGCGGTCGGCGTTGGTGACGGTGTAGTCGTCGTGCTCGTTGTAGAAGTCCTTCAGCGCAGGCTGTTCGTCCACCTTGCGTACCATGCCCTTGTTGCGCTGGTCGATGATGGAGACCGGCTCCGCATCGTGCTGCGCCTTTTTCCAGGCTTTCTCGGTTTCCGGATTCTTGGTGCTCACGCCGTACTCGCTGATGCCGTCGATCGACACGTCCACCGCATCGGTGGTGTAGAACCAGCCGCGCCAGAACCAGTCAAGGTCGGTGCCGGACGCGTCTTCCATGGTGCGGAAGAAGTCGGCCGGGGTAGGGCGCTTGAATTTCCAGCGGCGCGCATATTCGCGGAAGGCGTAGTCGAACAGCTCGCGGCCCAGCACCGTCTCGCGCAGGATATTCAGCGCTGCGGCAGGCTTGGCATAGGCGTTATTGCCGAACTGGAGCAGCGACTCCGAGTTGGTCATGATCGGCACCTGGTTCTTCGAACGCATGTAGTCGACGATGAAGCGCGGATCGCCGCGGCCGGCCGGGTAATCCTCTTCCCAGGCTTCCTGGGCCAGCGATTGCACGAAGGTGTTCAGGCCCTCGTCCATCCAGGTCCACTGGCGCTCGTCGCTGTTGACGATCATCGGGAAGTAGTTGTGGCCAACCTCGTGGATCACGACGCCGATCAGGCCATACTTGGCGCGCTTGGTGTAGGTGATTTCGCCGGTCTTCTTGTCCTTCACGGGGCGCGGGCCGTTGAAGGAGATCATCGGGTACTCCATGCCGCCGACCGGGCCGTTGACCGAAATCGCAGTCGGGTATGGGTAGTCCAGGCTGTACTTGTTGTACTGCTCGATGGTGTGGATGATGGCGGCGGTCGAATACTTCTCCCACAGCGGATTGCCTTCCTTCGGATAGTAGGACATGGCCATCAGGTTGCTGCCATCTTTCTTGTAGCCCTGGGCATCCCAGATGAACTTACGGGAAGACGCCCAGGCGAAGTCGCGCACGTTCTTAGCCTTGAAGTGCCAGGTCTTGCTGCCCTTGGCCTGGTTCTTCTCGGCCTGTTCGGCCTCGGCCTGGGTCACGATGACGACCGGGGTCTTGCTGGTGCGGGCCTTGGCCAGGCGGTCGCGCTGGGTAGCGGTCAATACGTCGCCAGGGTTTTGCAGTTCGCCGGTGGAAGCCACGATGTGGTCGGCCGGCACGGTGATCTGCACGTCGTAGTCGCCGAACTCCAGCGTGAATTCGCCGGAGCCCAGGAACTGCTTGTGCTGCCAGCCGTACACGTCGTAGTAAGCCGCCATGCGCGGGAACCACTGGGCGATCTCGAACAGCGCGTTCTTGTCTTCCGCGAAGTACTCGTAGCCGGAACGGCCGCCGAGCACCTTCTGCTCATTGATCTTGTAGGTCCAGTCGATGGAGAAGCTGAACTTCTCGCCCGGCTTCAGCGGCTGCTGCAGCTCGATGCGCATCATGGTGCGGTTGATGGTGTATTTCAGCGGCGCGCCGCCGGAACCCTTGACGGAACCGATCTTGAAGCCGCCATCGAAGTCGCGGCCGGCCAGGATATTGCGCAGGCCGTCGTACTTCAAGCCTTCTTCTTCACCCTTGGCACGGCCCCAGGCTTCGCGCGAAGGCGCGGTCATCGTCATGCGGGCATCGGAATCCGACTTGTAGATATTCTGGTCGAGCTGCAGCCACAGGTAATGCAGGGTATCCGGCGAATTGTTGTGGTAAGTGACCTGGCCGCTGCCCGAGATCGCGCGGTTGGCCTCATCCAGCGTAGCACGGATGGTGTAATCGGCGCGTTGCTGCCAGTAGGCATGGCCGGGCGCGCCGGAAGCGGTGCGGTACTGGTTGGCGGAAGGCAGCAGCTCTTCGAGCTGGCGGAACTTGTCATCAAAAGGCTCGGCTGCGAAAGCCGTCGCCGTCAGGCAAAGTGCGGCTAGACCGAAAAGAAGGCGTTTCATCGAATCCCCATGCTTGTTGTAATAAATGCTGGGCTATTCTAGTGAGCTTTGCCTGACGACACTTCGTTTATTTGTAAAAAACCTGAAACATCCGTTGTGAAAGTCGGGGTCAGGTCTGGCAATCCGCCACAAAGCGCACGACTGTGCGCTTTGTGGCGGATTGCCAGACCTGACCCCGACTTTCATCTTTCACTTCAGGCGGTATTTCAGTTCTTCGCCGGCTTGGCGCATGGCGGTCTTGGTGCCGGGGACGTTGCTCAGCACGTTCAGCAGGCCGAAGTCGTGGATCATGCCGTTGTAGCGGATTGTGGTGGTTTCGACACCGGCGGCATCCAGTTTCTTGCCATAGGCTTCGCCTTCGTCACGCAGCACGTCGAATTCGGCGGTCTGGATCAGGGTTGGCGGCAGGCCTTTCAACTGCTCGGTCGTGGCCTGCAAAGGCGAGGCGTAGATCTCCTTGCGTTTGAACAGGTCGGTCGTGTAATTGTCCCAGAACCATTTCATCGCATTGCGGGTCAGGAAGTGGCCGTCGGCGAACTGCTGGTAGGAGCCGTTGTCGAAATCGGCGTTGGTAACTGGCCACAGCAGGACCTGGGCGCGCAGCTTGGGTTGGCCCTGGTCTTTCGCCATCAATGCCACCACCGCTGCCATATTGCCGCCGACGCTATTGCCGGCCACGGCTAGGCGGGAGCCGTCGACATTGATTTCCTTGCCATTTTTCGCGACCCATTTGGTGGCCCCATAGGCTTGCTTGATCGCCACGCCATAGCCGGCTTCCGGCGAGGGCGTGTAGTCCACGAAGACTGCCGCGGCGCCGGAGTTCACCACCAGGTCGCGCACCAGGCGTTCGTGGGTAGGAAAGTCGCCCAGTACCCAGCCGCCGCCGTGGAAGAACATGAAGACTGGCAGGGTGCCCTTGGCGCCGGCAGGGCGCACGATGTGCAGCTTGATTTTTTCGCCATCGACATCGATCACCTTGTCGGACACGTCGGCAGCGGGCAGCTTGGCGCCCTTCTGGGCGCCGGCCAGTACCTGGCGCGCATCGGCGGGGCTCAGCGATTCCAGCGGCTTGCCACCTTCCAGCGCTTTCAGGAATTGGGCGGTTTGCGGTTCAACGCCCGGCAGGCTGGCGGCGATGGCGGAACCGGCGAGGAGGGCGAGGGCAGAAGCGGCGATAACGGTTTTCATGGCAAATCTCCTTTTTTAGCTAACGATTAAATAGTGTGCTACTTAATTGGTTTTAAAAAATGCCCACGGTGATACCAAGGTGGGCATCTGTCTGCTACGCATTGTTCATCAGGCTGGTGCGCAGGACCGACAGCTCGCGCTGCAAACGAATGACCTGATCCAGGTCGCAGCCGCTGGCGCCAAGCACGCAAGCCGGCAGCTTGGCACCCTCGTTCCGCAGTTCGCTGCCGTGCGGGGTGAGGGCAATGATCACCTGGCGTTCATCTTGCGGGCAACGGGTGCGGGTGATCAGTTCGGCCTGCTCCATCCGCTTCAGCAGCGGCGTCAGCGTGGCCGAGTCGAGGAACAGGCGTTCGCCCAAGGCGGACACCGTTTGCTCGTCCTGTTCCCACAACACCATCATCACCAGGTATTGCGAGTAGGTCAGGCCCAGCTTGCGCAGCAGCTTGCGGTACAGCTTGTTCATCGCCAGGGACGTCGAGTACAAGGCGAAGCACAATTGCTGGTCGAGCTTGGGAACCTGTTCCAGGTCAAATGATTTCGTATCCATGGAACGCAGTATAAATAGCGCGCGATCTAATTGCAAGCAATTTTTTCCCTTGGCCTTGCTTCAGGGGCAAACTTTGACTATTGTTAAAGTGCCCGTAACCTGCGCTGGGCAAAGGGGATGACAATGAATCAAATGAATCACTATCATTCAGGCGCCTACCCAGTACCCGACCAGCGAGGCCCGGAGCCTGTGCTTTTCCTGGTCGAACTCGATCCGCAGCGCGTCGTTGATGGTGTGCGTTACGACGAAAACTACCTGGC
>Ga0307408_100000173_pt1 | contig 72937 bp, 59 predicted proteins | sample 322Cmetagenome_FD_202116 | JGI IMG/M metagenome (GOLD analysis project Ga0307408, IMG submission 202116) | Maize rhizosphere microbial communities from greenhouse at UC Davis, California, United States - 322HYB-C-3 | ecosystem: Host-associated > Plants > Roots > Rhizosphere > Soil | place... | reverse complement strand
CAGGCGGGGTGTAGTGACCATATCTTCAAAGTAGCGTCCCTCGGGAAAACGCAAGTTGGATTCCCATAAATTGCGACGAGCTATTTTGGACCAAGCGTGTAGCTTCCCTTTGGCATAGAGACCGGAAAATAGCATGTCTGGGTCATTTAATAGACAGTTCGGCTGCCCCGCAAAGCTGCTGATATAGAGCTTGCTGTCGGTGGTGACAGGTGCGGGTACTTCGGCGGATTCGGAGCGCCAAAGTTGGTGGTCGCAGAGAATTAAATCGGGTGAGTGTGCTTCAATAATCAGACGCAGACTTTTAATTGCACCTGCTTGCAGCAAATCGTCTGAATCCAGAAACCACAGATAATTACCAGTGGCAGCCTCAATCAAACTATTTCTGGCTGCGCTCAAGCCGCGATTTTGAGCATGTTGCACAATGGTAATAGGGTGTTGCGCCGTTTTTGCATAGTTGCAAAGTTGTTCATAAGAGCAATCGGTTGACTGGTCATCGAGCGCTATGATTTCTACCCCAGAATCCACTTGTACCATAATGGAATTCAAGCAGCCTTGCAGATATTGCCCGACATTGAATACAGGGATCAGTATGCTGAGCCAAGGTCTGCTCAAGGGTCATCTCCTTTACGGCCGCTGTGTTGGTAACAATAATTTATGCATGTGACGGCTAAAAAACGGTGAGCCCACGCGCTGGGCGGGGGCTCCTGATGTGGGATTATGTTCGTGCGGCCAAATTCGCTTTGGCGCGCTCAACCGCAGCTTTTACTTGCGCCGGTGCAGTACCGCCGATGTGATTGCGCGCGGCGACGGAACCTTCCAGCGTTAATACAGCAAATACATCCTGCTCGATAACCGTGGAGAAGGCTTGCAGTTCGGCCAGACTCATCTCCGACAAGTCTTTACCGGTTTGCACACCATAACCAACGGATTTGCCGACAATTTCATGGGCATCGCGGAAGGCAACGCCTTTGCGTACCAGATAGTCCGCGAGGTCAGTGGCAGTGGAGAAGCCGCGTTTGGCGGCTTCGTACATTTTTTCTTTGCGCGGTTGAATCGCGGGAATCATATCGGCGAAGGCGCGCAGGCAGTCTTTCACGGTATCGATTGCATCAAACACCGGCTCTTTGTCTTCCTGATTGTCTTTGTTGTAAGCCAAAGGCTGGGATTTCATCAGGGTCAAAAGCGCAGTCAAGTGACCGTAAACACGGCCAGTTTTGCCGCGTACCAGTTCGGGCACGTCGGGGTTTTTCTTTTGCGGCATGATCGAGGAGCCGGTGCAGAAGCGATCCGGTAAATCGATAAAACTGAATTGCGATGAAGTCCAGAGCACCAGCTCTTCGCTTGCGCGGGACAAGTGCATCATCAGGATGCTGGCGAAAGCGGCAAATTCGATGGCGAAGTCGCGGTCGCTGACTGAATCGAGTGAGTTTTCGGTCGGCGCATCAAAACCCAGTAGCTGCGCGGTGTAGGCGCGGTCGATGGGGTAAGTTGTACCGGCGAGTGCAGCGGCGCCCAGCGGTAAATAATTCATGCGCGCACGGCAGTCCATCAAGCGCGAATAATCGCGCTGCAGCATTTCAAACCACGCCAACAAATGATGACCAAAAGTCACCGGCTGAGCGGTTTGCAAATGGGTAAAACCGGGCATGATGGTATCGGCATTGGCTTCGGCAACTTGCAGCAGGCCTTGTTGCAAGCGAGTCAATTCTTTTGCGATTGCATCGATTTCGTCGCGCAAATAGAGGCGTATGTCGGTGGCAACTTGATCGTTACGCGAGCGTCCGGTATGCAGCTTTTTACCGGTGATGCCGATGCGCTGGGTGAGCAGCGCTTCAATGTTCATGTGCACGTCTTCAAGGCTGACTGACCAGGTAAATTTACCCGCAACGATTTCGGCACGAATCTCTTCCAAACCGGTGATGATCTGGTCGCGCTCGGCCTCGGTTAGCACGCCCACTTTGGCGAGCATGGTGGCATGGGCGATTGAGCCATTGATATCGTGATGGTAAAGGCGGTAATCAAAACCGATAGAAGCGGTAAAGCGCTCTACAAAAGCGTCGGTAGCTTCGCTGAAGCGGCCGCCCCAGGGTTTGATAGGCTGATCGTTTTGGCTCATGAGGAAGTGTCCACAAACTAAAAATAATGAAAGAGATGGCGGGCGGGCATAGGCTAAGATTCACCTCTAGGCCTTCTTCAACAAGGCAGGCCGCCGCAGGCCGGGCATTATAGCCCAATGGCCTGTAAATAAGTCGCGGTGCCGCTATGGCTTTTATCCCGCTGTGCAATAGGAATTTATGATGAACACTCAGGACAAAACACCTGCCGCGGGCGCGAGCGAACCAATGCAGCCCTTTCTGACGGATTTATGCAGCAGTCAGTCGGTGTTTTTATTGGTGTTAGTGGCGGAATTACTGGCGCTGCTGCTGACCATTAGCGCCTCGGCTGGTCTACAGCATTTTGACTGGGACAAACTGGCGCTGATCTCGGTGCAAATCCAGTGGGTAGTGCTGTTTAGCGCAATCGCCCTGTGTCGCCTGCGTTTTTGGCTGGGGCGGCAAGATCATGTACGCGCGGGTATTGCCAGTTATGCCCTGGTGCTGGGCATTACCCTGGTGTTATCCAGTGCTGGGCAGTGGATTATCTATGGCGTGAGCGGCCTCGCGTTAGTCGAGGATTACGAATTTGAATTTAACAGCTGGCAGCTGCTGAACAACATGGTTATTGCCGCCATTTTAGGTGGCATTTTGTTGCGCTACCTATATTTGCAGCAGCAGTTGCGCAATCAGCAGCAAGCGGAAATGCAGGCGCGCATTCAAGCCTTGCAATCGCGTATTCGCCCGCACTTTTTATTCAATAGCATGAATTCCATCGCCAGTTTAATTGCGACGGATCCGGATACCGCCGAGCGGGTGGTGGAAGACTTGTCCGAATTATTTCGCGCCAGTCTGGCCGAACCGAGTTTAATTCCGCTCGAACGTGAACTAAGTTTATGTAAACACTATCTGGATATTGAGCAGTTGCGCCTGGGTAGGCGCCTGCAGGTGGATTGGCAAATTGGCGAGTGCAATAAACAGCTAAAAATTCCCAGTTTGATGCTGCAACCACTGGTTGAAAACGCGATTTTCCATGGTGTGGAGCCACTGCCGCGCGGCGGAAAAATTACAGTTAAGGTATCGCAGAACGATAAGCAGCTGAGCATTGTTATTACCAACCCCTATATGCTCGCGAAAAAAAATCAACCCAATAGCGAACCGGCGCAACGTCACAACCGCATGGCATTGGATAATATCCGCCGCCGCCTGACCGCCCATTTTGGGGCGACGGCGCGGCTCTCCAGCAGTGCAGAAAATGGCGTGTTTACGACTTACATTTTTTGCCCGCTCACACCATAAATTTAACCGGCGATTATTTCCAACAACTGTTCGGAACCACGGGTATGGAATTACTGATTGTTGACGACGAAACTCTGGCGCGGCAGCGCTTGCTGCGCATGGTGGAAAAGATTGATGGCTTTCAGGTGGTGGCCGAGGCCGATAACGCCGAGGCAGCACTCATCGCCATTGCCGAGCACGACCCGGATATTGTATTGCTGGATATTCGCATGCCCGGCCGCGATGGTTTAAGCCTTGCCAAGGACATTAGCCAACTGGAAGATCCGCCTGTTGTTATTTTTTGCACCGCGTTCGATCAATACGCACTTGATGCTTTTGGCACCAATGCTGTCGGCTACTTATTAAAACCAGTCAAAGCAGAGCAATTATTGCAAGTACTGGAGAAAGCAAAAAAGCTCAATAAAATCCAGCGTCTCGCCGTGCAGCAACCAAAAACCACAGAAAATCAGCGCAGTCATATTTCCGCTAAAACTCGCCGCGGCGTGGAGTTAATCGCGCTGGACGATATTCGTTATTTTCAGGCCGATCAAAAATATGTCACGGTTTTTCATCGCGGCGGTGAGCATTTGCTGGATGAAACACTAAAAGAATTGGAAGAAGAATTTAACGGGCGTTTTGTGCGTATCCATCGCAATTCGCTGGTGTCCATCAAACATATTGAAGCGCTGGAGCGCAACGGGCAGGGGCAGTACCACGTGCGCTTGGCCGATACTGCCGCGCGCCCGATTATTAGCCGGCGCCATGTGAGTGATTTAAAAGAATTGTTGAAAATAATCTGATCCTCCCAGTTAATTCATCTGCAATTTATCTGCAAAAAAATCGCCCGTCACTTTCAAAAAGTGCGGGCGATTTTTTTATTTCTTGTGTTGCAGTTATCGCAGCAATCTAAACAATTAACGACAGGTTACTGCCGGCACTTCCACGCTGCCACCGTTGGTATTGCCCTGAAAACCAATCTCCACGGTTTGCCCGGCGGCGATAGTGCCATTCCAGCTCACATTGGTGGCGGTGTAAGGGTTACTGCCACTCAGGTTGGTATTCCAGGAGCTGGTAATACGGTTGTTGCCGGAATACTGCCAGCTGGCGCTCCAGCCCGATTTGCTGGCGGTGCCGGTATTGGTCACCCGAATCGCACCGGTAAAACCGGAACCCCAGGAATTGGTCACCACATAACTGCAGCTCACGCCGCCGGTATTGGCAAGGCTGCTGGACGCCGCGCTGCTCGATGCCGGTATTGAGCTGGGGGCCGCACTGCTGCTGGACGCTGGCACGGAGCTCGGCGCTGCACTGCTGGGGGCTGAACTGGATACCCCGCCACCTTCAATACCCCAAGGTGCAGGCAATGCCGCACAGCTGGTGCGACCGACGCAACTTTGTTGATTCTCCCAGCCCCACCCACTCGCGGTGGTTACACAAATGGGATAGCGATTGCCGTACCAGTTACAGGTTTCGCCGCCAGCAATAGAGCTCGAACTGCTGGATGAACTTGTCGCCGAGGAAGAAGGCATAGCGGATGACGGCGTTGATGAAGCGGGCGCAGAAGACGAGCTGGGCGCAATGCTCGAACTACTAGCCACACTGCTTGAGCTGCTGGTGCTACCGAAATGGGTCGCTAGTTTGGCGGTGGCTTTGATGCCGTTGGCACTGTTGATCAGGAAGTTACCCCAAGTGCTGAGCGATGCCGGGTTCCAGTTGTTGACTATATCCAGCGGCACGCAACAGCTGCCATTGCCCGACCAGCTCCAGCCCAAATAACCTATGCCCATATCCTGCGCATATTGCAATATCGCCTCTTCCGCCACATTGCTGCCGTTATGCTCGGCGCCAAACTCGCCCACTACAATCGCCAAGCCACGGGTTTGGAAGCTGTTCAAATAGCTCTGCACAATCGCCGCGTTGTTATACACCTCATACATATGCACAGAGAAAACCACATTTTGGAGTGTATCTGCCGCCAAAATGGTGGGCGCGTTGTCGCGCATGGCGTTTTGCCAATCCTGCCCCCAGTTGGCGGCATCCACCATCAACATATGGGTGAGGCCGCCCGCGCGCAGCGCACGGATGGCAGTGATATGGTCATTGGTATAAGTCGCTGCCGAAGTGCTATTGCCAAAGGGTTCGTTGGCGATATTCACAATCACATAATCTTCCTGGCCAGTGATGGCGGCTTTGATATCGGCGCTTAGCCAATACTCGGTGGCGCGGCTGATATGGGTGGCAGCCGCGCTCTCGCCGAAGCCAGTAGAGTCATGCACTTCCAGCACACAGACCAGTTTATTGGCCTTACATTGATTGATGACGTTGGTGACATCGGCGCCGTTATTGCGCGTCCACTGGGTGCCATTGCTCAGTACTACCCGCACCGAGTTGGCGCCAGTCGCTGCGATATCACTGAGCGATTTATTCAGACGGTCGGTGTACCAAGTATGGGCGTGGTTAACCCCGCGAAAGACAAAGCTATTGCCGTTGGGGTCCAGCACCTGGGTGCCATTTACCGTCCAGCCCGCAAAGGCCGGCGCGACCATTGCGGACGCCAGCAACATTGAAGTGGCTAATGCCAGGGAAGATTTTTTAACGAGAGATTTTTTGAGCGTTGTCAGGTTTTTCATAATGATTCCTTTTGGCAGTGCGGGTTTTGCCCCATGGGCAAATGACTGCGTTCAAACGTTAGAGTTAGCAAACAGAGTCGTATAAGTGGTTGATTTATTGTTGTAATTAGGTGGTGCCTGGAGCTTGGTGAACAGCTACAAACCCGACCATCGCCCCGATGGGTTATCGGAAAAACCCTGATGTTATTGTTGGGGGGATGGGTAGATGTTTGTAATCGGTTACATATTAAGCCCATTCATTCGCCAACAACAAGCGCTTGAATGGCGGGAAGGGAGTACTGGTGCACAAAGTGGGAATTCTAAGGAGGATTAAAACGCCAGAAGCTAAGTGAGTTGATTGCTACGGATTGTTTGGCAGTGCATTCAGCGACTTTTAACGGAAACGGAAAAAACTGTTAATGGTCAGGCGCCCCTCGCGCGGGTTTGCGCTTAAACCCAGTGTTGGATTGATATCGCCCGAGTGCAGTAAATTGCTGCGATAAACAATGCAGCGATTAAATTTTACCGGCACCTGTCCAATGCGTTGGAAAAGTTCGGTATCGCCATTGATGTAATCAAATTCGCGTCGGTTCTGCGCCATCAATTCCTGTTTTACTGTCTTGAAATAATCCGCCATGCGCGGTTCGGTAATGGTTTCATAGCCACTGCTACGGTGCCGGTAAAACGAGGTGCCGCCAAATTGTTCCTCGCATAAATAATGCACCATCGCAAATTGCAGTGGGTCTGGTGTGTCTATGTGGGGTACGGCTTGAATGGGGCGCAATTTATCGGCGGGTGTGGTGGTGAGTGAAAATGCACACAAGCTCAGTTCGGCCCGTGAGGGTTCGGCAATTAAAAAATGTTGTTTTACCAGCGGTGCTACCAAGGCAAGGCTTTGTTGTGCGTAAATCGGATCGACCGGTTTGCGCAGGCCGGGATAAAAATCGCTGGCCTGCGCACTAAAACCCGGCGCATTGCAGGCCTCAGCAATTAACTGTTCCGGTGCAGTGGCAAACTGGTCGATAACCAGCAGCGGATTTTTTTCCTGCCCTAAATACTGAACCTGCACTTGCCACTGGTTGTGCATATCACGCCAATCCAAGTTGTGCATTTTTTTTCTGGATCAGTGCGTAAATCTGCCCGAGTGAAGCAATCATGGTGTAGATGGGTTTTAAATAACCCTGCTGCTGTAACTGCATCAGTTGCTCGCTACCCAGTTGTGCCAGTGTTTCTTCATTGATGGTATATAAACCCTGGATGCGCTGTTGCTGTTGGTTGGCAAAACTGATGTCCAGTGCCATGGGCATAATCAAATTTAGCGCCAGTAACGTTTTGATAAACACCTGGGTCTCATTTTCGCCGTTAATGAGCGCGGCGAGGCGTGTTTTTGCTTGCTGTAAATAATCGGTCTCTTGCCCACTGCTATCAAAAATAGCTTCGCCTTTGCCGGTTGTTAATACATTGCTCTCCATATCGATACAAATAATGATTTGCCCTTGCTGTTCGCCAATAAAAAATGGCTGGCGCATAATTTGTAGCGGTGTGTAAATTCCCTGCCATTGATTGTTTTGCCAAAACAGATTTTCCCCAGCGGTAAAACCTAACAATGCGCTACACACAAACTGGCCGGTCTCGCTATTTTTGCTAAATACTATGGGGTAGTGCACCACCAGTTTTAAAAATTCACTCAGCACCACCGGCACCATATGTTGGTGTGCACCCAGCGCTTCAATGCGCTCCGGGTCTATACGCAGTTGTTGGTGGTGTTGATTATGCAGTGCGACAAATTGCGTCATGTGATTGTCTCGTGTGCGATTAAATAATAATTACAATGTTTGCAAACCATGCAGGTGAATTTTTTGCAGCAACTCGCGGTTGCTCGGCAGACTGCGTGTCACCTGTGCAATGGTTTTTTTATTTTTCATAAATTGTTCTTGTGCAAACTGGTTGTCGCGCAGCAGGTGTTCGCTGTAGTCGTAACAGGTTTCAAAACCCATACCGTAAAGCACATATTGATAACTGGCGGCCGGAAACACTTCGTTATTACTGGTGAAGTCGTGATCACCTGGCGGCTGGTAGCGCCACAACTGCATTAATTCTTGCAGACTTGCAGGAATAGTCGCCGGGTCGCGGTTGTCTATCCAGAATGTGTTGTCGGTGCGTTTACTTAAAATGTAATGCAGTTTCAGGAAATCAATAATGCGATCCCAGCGGTAGCGGAAGGTTTCGTTAAAACGTTTGGCGGTGATATCCATCACCGCGCGGCAGGCGGGCAATTGTTCGGCGATCATGCTGGCCGATAGCTCCACTAATACCAGCGCCGAGGCTTCCAGCGGTTCCAGAAAACCGGCAGACAAACCCACGGCCACACAATTATTTTTCCAGAAAATATCGCGGTGGCCGCAGGGCAGGGGGATTTTGCGCAAGCTGGAATTGTTAAACGCCGGGCCAATATAGGCGGCGAGTTGTGCGGTGGCTTGGTCTTCACTGGTATGACGACTGGAATATACGTGACCGACACCACGGCGATGAATTAAGCCTATATCCCAAATCCAACCGGCGTCCTGCGCGGTGGAAATAGTATGCGAGGCGATAGGAGCGTCGTCGCTGTCGTAGGGAATTTGCACGGCAAGTGCATTATCAATAAATAACACATCGCTGCAATCCACAAAGGGCACTTGCAAATGTTGGCCTAACAACAGTGATTGAAAGCCGGTGCAATCCACAAATAAATCACCGGAAATTTCACCGGCTTGTGCGGTAGTGACTGAGCGAATATCGCGATTGTCGGCGGAATTAATACTCACCACATCGGCTAACACATGCAGTACGCCGAGTTTTTCGGTGCAGTGTTTTTGTAAAAAGGTGGAAAATTTTCCCGCATTTAAATGGTAAGCGTAATTGGCGACGGAATTAAATTCCGGGGTGGTAATCATTTTAGGCGCAAGGCCTAATTCGCAAATGGCTTCCTGAAAACAGGTCGCTGCGGAAAACGATTCTTGCAGCTGTTGCTCGTTGCGCAGCGCTTGCCAATGGGCCGCCATATTGGTTTTGCCAAAACCTTGCGGCAACATTAGTGGATGGTAATAAAAATCATCGGCGGTGCCAGTGACCCAGCGAGAAAACTTTGCTCCCTGCTTAAACGAGGCGTCGCACTCGCGAATAAAATCGGTTTCGGAAATGCCCAGTTTCATCAGGGTGGAACGCATCGTGGGCCAAGTGCCTTCGCCAACGCCGATAATGGGAATAGTGGGGGATTCAACCAGGGTGACACTAATCGTGCTGCCGGTTTGGGTGCGATGTTGCGCCGCGATACGCCCGGCGGTAAGCCAGCCTGCGGTGCCGCCGCCGACAATGACAACTGATGCAATTTTATTATTCATGATGTGCTCGCAGTTAAAAAACTAAAACAACTAAAGCAGCTGAAATAAAAAGGGCCGCTGCAAATGCAACGGCCTAAAATCATAGCGTTATGGCTATGAGCTGTTTAACAACGGAGAAAGTTTTTAACCGGTTTTGCATTAGAAGCTGGCTCTTACACCAAGTGCCCAGCGACGGCCACTGTCTTCAACCAACAAGAGTTGATTGGCGTAGCGACCACGTTTGTGCACATATTCTTCGGTCAGGTTGATGCCTTCAACAAATACGGTAATTTCATCGGTGATGTCGTAACTCGCACTCAAGTCCCACTGCTCGTAGTCTTCAACAATAGTTGGGCCATTGCCGTTACTTTGGGTGAGCGATTGCACAAAATCACCGCGTTGGTTGTAGGCCAAACGAATCTGGATCGGCCCTTGTTCATAGAATCCCACCAGGTTCATTGAGTCGCTCAAACCGGTCAGTGCGAACACTTGAGTCACATCTGCAGGGTCAAGCTCGGCATCGCTATCTACCAACGTGGTGTTGAACATCACACCAAAACCGGTTTCGCCGAAGGTATGCTGAATACCTAACTCAACACCATCCACGGTGGCATTTTCGCCGTTGTTCGGTAGGGTATTTTTAAATACCGCGACTGAATCACCCGCGTCAGGTGCATTGGTATTGGTACCGGTGGAAGGGTCAGTGAGTAAGCTGCCGTTGGGCAGGGTGAAGGTTTTATCGGCAACCGAGTTAACAATAAAGTTGGCTACATCTTTTTTGAAATAACCCGCGGAGACATAACTCGCATCGTCGTAATACCACTCCCAGGATAAGTCGAAGTTATCAGACTCAAAGGGTTCCAGTGCAGCATTACCACTGGTGGAGGTCAGGTTGCCACCTTGGCGAGTGGTAGTAATAACGGTTACCGGCGCCATGCTTGTGAGTGTAGGGCGCGTCAAACTTTTTGAAGCGGCAGCGCGCACTACCATGTCATCGGTGATTTCCAGTTTGATGCTCATATTCGGCAGAATTGCATCGTAGCTACTGTCTTCGCTAATTGCTTGCGCAGTGCCAAATTCGGCGAGCATTTCGGTTTCATCCAGAATGCGCAGGCCGGTTACTGGTGCTTCGGTACCACGTACTTTTACATCTGTGGATTCAACCCGCACGCCACCAATCGCAGAAATTGGCATGCCGCCCAGATCGCCTGCAAACTCAGATTCCAAATAAAACGAGATAGTGTCTTCATCAACCACAAATGAGTTATCGCGTTTTACGGCGTCAAAATTGCGACCACTGGTGCTTTCCAAATACGCAAATTGCGCTTCCCCGTCGTGTGCCAACCATTGGGTAGGCATACGGCCACTGCCACTGACATCGCTCAGGAAATCGCTACCAGCATCAAACACATATTGCATATCGGCAGGAATAATCGGCGAGTCGGGGTAGCCGCAATAAGTACAGTGAATGCCTACACCTTCGTTGTCCCAGCGATCAAGTGCTTTGCTCTCGGTAGAAAACATGGTGCCGAATTTAACTTTTACCAAACCTGAGTCTGTGCCTTCATCCCAAGTGCCGTCCATTTTGAATTGGCTCACTTCATCTTCAACGGCCCAACCGCGACGCAACATTACGTGGGCACGGCTGTTGTCTTTGTCGAGGAAATCACCCACGCCCGCAGGTGCAACATAATTTGGCGCGCTCGGATCGCGATAGGCAGTGCCATCCAATTCCTGTTGACCGGAAAAAATGTCGGGACTGGCGGTATCAAATTCGCTTGCTACCGGAAGTATGCCGTCATCGACCTGGAAGCGAACACGGTTGGCGTAACCAATCAATGACAATTGATCGCCACCGCCGTTATTGGCATCGCGCTCAGCTTTGGAATAGGTTGCGTCAAAATTTAAATTTAATTTATCGCTCACTTGCCAGTCAGCGTTAAAGCCGAGCAGCGATGTTTCGGTGAGGCGATCAAATTTTTTCGCGTGCATGTCGGTGGCCAAACCCACTTCCTGACGCAAATCAGTCACTGTGCCATTTTCATCAGTAATGGCATCGGTGATGTTAGGCGCGGTAAACCAGTGGCCATAAGAGAGCGCGTTCGTTTCAATATCAAAATCAGAATAAATAGCATCGGTGGTAATGGTTAAATCATCCGATGCGGCAAATTGCAATACCAAGGATGCGTTGGTACGGGTGCGTTCTTCAAAGGTGACTTTGTGATCGTAATTGCGCGGTGAAAAAATGGTAGTGCCTGCGGGAACACCTGCGCCGCCATTTAATTCTTCAGTGGGGATGCCTACGTTTTCTAACCAGCCGTCCATTTGCGCCTGATTTAAACGGGTGTCGCGCTCTTGATGGGAAACAGCAAGCAGTACACCGAATTGACCATCGTTAAATACATTGCTTACCAAACCGGAAATTTGTGGCGTGGTTTCTTCGCTGTTCTCTTCCATTGCCGCTTTTACACTGCCAGCAACTTTGAAATCGCCAATTGCAAATGGGCGCGCCGTTTTTACGTTAACGGTTGAACCAACACCGCCAGATTGCATGGTGGCAGTTGACGTTTTGTGTACTTCCAAACCGCTCACCAATTCCGATGCAACCGTATCGAAACTAAATGCGCGCGACATATTTTCGGTAGCCATTTGGCGACCATTAATTAACACGGTATTAAATTCCGGGCCAAAACCGCGCACGGTAATTAATTGACCTTCACCGCCAGAACGGTCGATAGATACACCGGTAATGCGTTGTAAAGATTCGGCGACGTTGGTGTCGGGAAACTTACCAATATCTTCCGATGAGATGGCATCCACTACACCGCCTGCGGCGCGCTTAACATCCATTGCGCGCTGCAAACTGCCGCGAATACCGGTAACCATTAATTCTTCGACTTGGTCGTTTGCGCCAAGCGGGGCTGTGGTGTCCTGCGCTAATGCCTGTACACCTGCCATGGAGGTGACAATACCGATAATAGCGCTGAGTTTATTTTTATTGTGCATTGAATCCAACTCCTCAAGAGACTGATGGGTCGTGATAGTCAGCAGACCTTTCTCGTCAATCTTTACACTGAGGTTGGTATTCGCCACTAAAAGCCGTGCGGCTTGTTCGATGGAATAGCGACCGACTAATTTATTCGTAGTTATTTCCATTGCGTCATTAAATGGAAACAGCAACGTAATATCAGCCTGTTCAGCAAACTCAGTGAGCGAAAGATCTGCCCGTTGCTGAGGAATATTGAACTGGATAATTTTGTCGAGGCTATTATTTTCTGCCTGCGCGGACAGCGGTGTGCCGACCGCGAGGGCAAACAGTAACATTCGAAAAATCGCCTGCTCGTTTACCTCAGCCGCGAGCATCTTGCTCGCGTGCTTAATAGACGAGGGGCCATTTTTTTTCCGCCATCTCATAGGAAATATTTGCACAGTAAACACTTTATTTTAGTTATGCGCAGCGGCGGGAGGGTGGCTGGCGGCTGCGTTTTTTGTTAATAGAGCAATAGGCTAGTGCTTGGAGCTTAAAGGCTTGTGTGTCAGGGAACAAGCGTTGGCGCATTAATCTTTATCATAGCCTAGCTTACGGCAGATATTTTGCTGTGTGGTAATCGGTTGCAGTCTGTAAGTGCGGAATAAAAACAGGGTTGGTGACTTTTGGTCAAAGTGTTAATAAGCGGTAAGTGAAGACAAAACGGGAGATAAAAGTACAAGATATTAAAAAGCTGGCCGCTAACAACAGGGAGTGCAAGCGGCCAGCCGTGTGCGATTAATTATTTGGCGCTTAAACGGATTTTATTGTTGCCCATGCGCTGGTTATGAATATTAAAATTCTGCTCAAGTGCAGCGAGCAATCCATCCACATCACCCGCTTTAAATAAACCGGCAATGCGCTCCTGTTTGATGCTTTCATCTGCCACTTCAAACTGCACCGAGGTGTAGCGGTTAATTTCCACCAGCGCTTCTTCCAGTGTTTCGCCGCGGAAAACCAAATTGCCTTGGCGCCAGCTGAGCTTGGCGACTATTTCATTGTCATCCACTTTGGCGATGGTTTCGCGCTCGGCGCCGAGCATAATTTTTTCACCCTTGGATACCGCCAGTGCACTGGCCGGTAAGCGTTCGGCTACGATTTTGTCGATAGTTTGTTGTACCGTTTTTTGCGCCACCAATACTTTGCCATCAGTCACCAGCAGTGCAACTTGATTGTCGGTTTGCAGGCGCACGTTGAACGCCGTACCTACTGCTTGCACCACTTTGTTGCCCGCCATCACGCTCAGGGGGCGATCCTTGTCGTGGGCGACTTCAATATTAATTTCACCGCGCTCCAGCAAAAATAAACGGTGATCATCGCTGTATTTAACGGTGACGCGGCTGTTGGTATTAAGTACCAGTTGCGAGCCGTCGGGTAGGTTAACGTTGGAGTGCTCGCCCACCGCAGTTTCATAAACGCCATCCACCACTTGCTCCTGAAATGGCAGCAGCGCCAGCAATTGCCCGGGGACTTGGGGCGCAAGGTTCCAGCCGATCACCACCGCCAGAAGTGCAACGGATGCTGCAATAGCACCGTAAAAGCGCGGTTGGCGCGTTGGTTTGGCGGGTGCCTGAAACAAATCCGCAAGGCGGGCAAGGCTGTCCATTTTGTCCCACAGCTCGGCCATTTCAAACAGTACGCTGCGATGCTGCTCGCTAGCGGCGAGCCACTGCGCCAGTTCTTGTTGCTCGGCACTGGTCAGTTCGCGATCCATACGCGCGATCCATAGGCTCGCCTGGTCGTAAATCGCCTCGCGGTTGGGAAACTCAATAATATTGCTCATGATTTGCTCCTCTCGCTCGGAGCCTTGGGTAACGTCGTTGATAGCGAATCGCCGCCCTGCTTCAAACTGGCCATGTATTGGGCGCAGCGTTTTATGCCGGTTGCGATGTGTTTTTCCACCGTGTTTTCACTGATGTTCAAGCTCAGTGCAATTTCTTTCTGCGTATAGCCGTACACCTTTTTTAGGACGAACGCTTTGCGACATTGTTGTGGCAGTTGGCGCACAGCCTCGCAAAAAAAGCCAAATTCCTGGTTCGCCGCTACCCGGTCAAAGGTATCGTCGGCGCGGGTGGTGTAACCCGCCACCTCCAAATCCAATTCATCATCCAGGCTGACGCTCAGCCGCGTTTCGGCGCGCTTCAGGTGATCCAGCGCCAGGTTTTGCGCTGTGCGCAACATAAATGAACGCGGAAACTGGATCTGTTCCGGCGCATCCACCTGACACACCCGCACATAGGTTTCCTGCACTATGTCTTCCACTTCTTTCGGCGGTACCAGGCGCGAAACCGCGCGCGCCAGGGTGCTGCGCAGGGCGATAAACACATTTGCGATGCTATCGTTCTGCGCCGGTTGATTCGTTATTTTTTGATTATTAGACATGGGCTCTAGCCACCAAGGTGATTTCCTCATAGTCCATGACGATAGACGAAGAATATTCCGCCATCGGCCCCCGCAAATAAAGCAAAAAATCCAGATTAATTGCTCTCCAAAAACAAAAAATCCCGAACTGAACCATTCAATCCGGGATTTATGTCATAACCCCACAAAAATTTTATTTAAAAGGAGTAAGCGGCGCCGAGCATAAACACCAATGGGTCAATCGCCACATCCACACTCGCGGCGTGGGCGCCATCCACATAAATGCGGGCGGTGGTTTCTATGTCGATTTTCCAAACGGCTGCATTCAAATACCAGTTGTCGGTGAGTTGCAGGTCGGCGCCCAGCTGCAAGGCGAGGCCGGTGGAATCTTTGAGTGAGAGGTCGGTATCGCCATTTAGGGCGCTGTCCAAGGTAGCGCTGCTGCTGGTATCAAAAAAAGTGGTGTAATTCAGGCCAATACCGGCATAGGGTTGGAATTTGCCTTGGCTCAGCGGGTAATACTGCAGGGAGATGGTGGGCGGTAAATGTTGGGTGCTGCCGATATCCACCCCTTTGAGTGCACCGCTGCCGACAATGTCGTGTTCAAACGGCAGGGCGGCCAATACTTCAATACCGATGTGCGGTGTGGCAAACCAGGTGCCGGAGAAACCAAGGCCGGTTGCATCTTCTACATCCACCCCACCGCCTAATACGGTGCCGCTACTGGCGTCGGGTGCAACCTGGGCAACACCGACACGCACTAAAAAGTCCCCGGCTTCATGCGCTTGTGCGAGTGGTGCAACGCAGCTGCTGCCGATAACCAATGCCATGACTAATTGACGCATTTTCTTTTCCTCTGCTGTTAAAACTGTTGTTAATTCACAGAGGCAGTGTTACGAAAATTCCCGTTGTTAAAATTGATATATATCAATCAATACCGGCGCAGGAAAAAATAAAAAGTTAACTGAAAATTATTTGATATGACGCAAAGTCGCGCGATTTTTTAAATGGTTAACGAGTTGTTTCCGGCACAAACGAAAATCCGTCCGGGTACTGGTGATAGCCGTCGAAATCGCCTTTGCTCAGTGGCACACCGGCAGCGCGGGCGATGGCGTAAGCCATGCTGAGATGAAAGAAAAAATTGGGCAGAGCATAGAGCTGCGCATATTCCGAGGCGGGTAAATGCAACTTGGTGAAACCTGCCTGGTCGCTAATGATGGTGGTGGCGTGAATAAAATCTGTAGCGGGAATGGCTTGCAAATAATCAATGGTTTGGGTGAGTTGTAACTGCACTCCGGCGTAAGTGTCATCGCTATTATCAAAAGTAATGCGCGGGCGCGCACTGAGCGGGCAACAGCAGCGCAGCGAAAAGTTGGCCGCAGTGCGCAGCTGCGCCAGTAACGGCAACATGCCTGGGTGCAAACTGTGTTGCAGCAGAGCATTGTCGCCACCGCTGTGGCGATCAATTTTTTCCACAATTACTTTCAGTTGTTGCAAGTAATGGCAAAAAATCGCGCCGGGATTAATGCTGTGGTTATTCATGCGTCAGGCAACTATCCACGGTTAAATAACCGGCGCCAACCGGTTTTAGCTTGTTTGCTGGATTGTTCATTGGTTTCAGTGGCGACAGCTTGTTGTTGCTCGGCGCTGTTTTCGGCAAGCTCGCCCGACTCTTTGGCCTGTTGGAAAAAAATTAACAAACGTCCCACCATTTCGCGATCGTAATCAAAGGGTGAAAATTCCGTCAGGCTGTGTTGCGCTAAAAAATCGCGCAGATTTTTTTCAGCGGGTAAATATTTCATGCTCCAATCCTGAAACAGGCGGCGCTTGGTGAAACCTTTCAATAATACTTTAGCGTTCTTGTGGCGCGGGTCGTTGCAAATGCGTTGATAGGTTTCCACTACCGCATCGCGCTGGCCTTCCAAACATTGGAAGAAATATCCATTGCCGTAATAGAGCACACCGCCCACTTCGGCGCGGGCGTTATTGCGGCGCGATTCGGTCAGAATCCGCCCCACTTCCAGCTCAATTCCCTGATCGGCAGCGTCAAAGGTCGCTTCACTGGCGTACACCAGTCTCACTAAATCATCCACAATTCGGCTCCTCTATTGCGGCGGTGCGCGCAGCGGTATGCGCGTGGGTTATTCAACAGCATACTCGGACAACAGCCCGCGTTAATGGTGCCCAATATAGCCTCATTTAACGCGGGCACGAGCTTATTTCTTTCTGAAGAGTAGAGTCACGCGGTTGGATTCACCAATCATCCGGTTCTGGTTTTTCTGCGCCTCGGTGCCACTCAAGCTGGGCAACAAACGCCAAACATTGTCGTCCGCTTGTGGGTTGTCCTTGGGGTTTTTGTTGATGTCGCTGCTGCCCACTAACTCAAAACCGGCGGCGGTCATGGCCGCAACAATCGCCGACTCTTTCAAATAACCACGGCTGCCATCCGCCCAGGCGTCGGGTTTATCTTCACTCATGGCATGTTGCACTACGCCCACCAAACCGCCCGGTTTTAATACGCGATGGGTCTCGGCCAGTGCCTGTTGCAGGTAATTGCCCTTGGCGTCAAAACGCGCCAAATTGTGCAGGGCACGGATAAACAATACCGCATCCGCCTTGCCGGTTAATTCGGCGGGTAAATCCGCAAAGGTATAGGCTTCGGCCTTGGCGCTACCCCAATTCTTGGCATCGCTACTCCATTGCGCGGGCCACGCTTTGCGCTTTTCAATAAATTCCGGCGTGGCAAAACCACCAAATTCCGGCCACATCGCCAGGCTGTAATCCACCCCGATCAAACGGCCATTCGCGCCCAAGTAAGGCATCAGGATTTTGGAGTACCAGCCATCTCCCGGCAGGGCTTCAATCACCACATCACCGGGTTTAATGCCAAAAAATGCCAGCGTTTCCACCGGGTTACGTGCCGCGTGACGGGCCTGGTGTTCCGCCGGCATGGCCTGGGTAATCGTTTGCAATTGCTGTTTATTCTGTGCGCTCAAGCCAGTGCCGTCGCTGTCGGTAGCACAGCCGTGAAGCAATATGGCTGCAGCCAATAGGGCGATTTTTTTCATGGGTAAACTCCTTGCAAATTTTGCATTAATAAATGGATTCGTAATCCGCACCAAAACGGATGTCCATTATTCGCAGATTTTTGCAGGGAGATAATTATTTTTTGTAAAGCGGGGGATTTTGGTTGGGCGAGGCAAACCAAACCCGCCACCCGACGGGTTTGGTTTTTTTTGGGCTGATGTTATTTAAATCAATACACCAAGGTCTGCATTGCATGCGCAGGAATAGTGACTTTGGTTTCTTGATCGCCGATGTACAGGCGGTAGTTGATGGGGGTGTTGTTGCTGTTCATCACGACGGTGGCGAGTGTGTTGTCGGTATTTATAAAAGAGGTAACTTGTAACAAGCTGCGACTGGCGGCGGCGCTCACGCGTTTGGCTTCCGGGCGGATAAATTTGGAGAAGTGACCCAAATAATAATAAGTCGGTGTGTAAATTAATTCGCCATTGGTGTCCGCGTGAATCGGTGCGAAACAAAAATTGCCAACATGGTTAGGGCCGCCAGTGTGGTCGAGCAGAATATTCCAATCCGTCCAGGCGACTGCGCCGGAATTAAAATCGTTAATGATGGAATCACCGTAACGTTCGGCGTTGGGCCAGTAGTGATAGCGCTCGGCGTTGAATTTTTCTACCGTTGCTTCGGTGAGCAATAAATTCACATTGGGGTATGCCTTGGCAACTTCGGCAACGTTGTTGTACATAGGTTTGCCACCCGCCCAGGTTTCATACCAGTGGAAGCCTATGCCCCACACATATTGCGCCGCTTCCGGGTCGCCCATAATGGTGTTGGCGCGATGCACAATTAAATCGCGGTTGTGATCCCACACAATAATTTTTTTATCGCCCATGCCGGCTTTTTTGAGCGTGGGGCCAAGGTGATTTTTTAAAAAGTCGCGCTCTTCATCGGCGGTATAAATCATGGATTCCCACGTCTGTTTTGCCATGGGTTCATTTTGAAGTGTCAGGCCCCAAATCGGGATGCCTGCCTTCTCGTACGCCTGAATAAATTTCACATAATAATTGGCCCAGGCGTCGCGGTACTCGGGCAATAATTTTCCGCCTTGCAGCATGTTGTTGGTGTCTTTCATAAACGCCGGCGCACTCCAGGGGCTGACGTAGGTGGTGATTTCTCCACCGGCCGCTTCAATGGCCTGTTGCAGCATGGGAATGCGATGTTTTTTGTCCGGTGCTATATCAAACGTTTTTAATTCTTTATCGCCCTCTTTGATGTAGGTGTGACTGCGGCTGGCAAAGTCGGAGCTGTGGATAGTGGTGCGCAACAGGCTGTAACCTATGCCGTCTTTTTTGTCGTAATAAGCGCGCAAAAATTCCGCTTTTTTCGTGCGGCTGAGTTTGGCGTAAGTCTCGGCGCTGGCATCAGTAATGGCACCGCCGATACCCAAAAATGTTTGATAGTGTTTTTGCGGATTCACAAAAATCGCAATATCCGTTTCCGGTGCTTGTTGTGCCGGTTGCAGTGTAAGGTTTTCACCCTGGCTCAAACGCAAATTGCTGTCTTTGGCAGTGGTGTACACACTCAGGGTTTTGGCTGGGGGCGTGGTGTCGGCGGCATGGAGTGCACCGCTTGCCCCTGCGAATGCCAAGGCGATAAACAATCGGTGTAATGGTTTTTTCATAGAGCATCTCTCCGTTAATAACTGCATAAAACAAATAAGAAAAATAAAAAATAAAAAATAAAAAATAAAAAAGCCTCGTGCTGAGTGATAAAACATTCAGCGCGAGGCAACAGGGCTTAGCTAAAAAATACTGCGCGTAGGATTAACATTTACTGCGTTTTAATGTTGATCCAGTTGAGGTTCCACTCTTGGCCAATGGAGCTGAGCTTGAGTGTGTAATTACCGGGTTGCAGAGCAATCGCCCCACTGCTTTGGGTGATGTAGGTCTGCCAACCGCCCGTGGGTGCGAGGGTTTGGGTATCCACAATCGCACCGTCAATCAGTGCATTAAAACCGGTGCTACCTGTTTGTGACGCGAGGCGGTACTCAATGATGTAATTGCCCGCTGTTTCCACTTTGATTTTGTATTCCACAAAATCGCCCGCTTCAAAATGCCCCACGTTTTGTCCGCCGCCGCTATCACCGGTATTTTCGCTTTGGCTGCCACTCTGGGCGGTGTAATTTTCCGCTTCGATTTTGGCGGGCACCGGGGTGAAAAGTACGGGTGTATTCACTGCATCACTGGCGTAGCTTTCGGCGATGTTGTTGCGCGCGGTCACTGAGTAGTAATAGGTTTGGTCTTCACTCAGGTTGCTGTCGGCATAACTGGTGACGGTGAGGTCTTCGGCGATTAGGGTTCCTTTACTGCCCGCCGAATTGGAACGGTAGACGTTATAACTAATGTTGGTGCCTGGTGTTGCGGTCCAGGTCAGCGACGCGTTGGTGCCGGTTACTGTGAGTGCCAAACCGGTGGGGCGATCCGGGTAGTCGAACACATCGTTGTGTTCATCGGTCACCAGCCAATGCGCCAGGCCTTCATGCACGTCGTAACCGACTTCGCCGTAGCTGGTAAATAACGCTTCAATCTCCTCGATGGGCGCGGTGGTGAAATCCACTTTGCCCGCGCTATCCACCACATCTTTACCGGCGACCGGTTCTTCTTCAATCAGGTAGATCTCGGCCCAGGTATTGGTGCTGCCATTACCTTTAAATACGCCGCTGAAACTGTAGGTTTGGCCGCCTTTCAGGGTGATTTGCTGGTAAAGCGCACCGTTGATTTCACCTTCCACACCGCTCGGGCGAGTGATGTGCAGTACCGCGCCGTCGCTGCCGGTTGGGGCTTTGCTGGTGTCGGTATTGTTGTAGTTAAAATTGAGCGCGCCGCTGATAGTGAGTTCAGACCAACCGCCTGCCGCACCAAAGTTGCCGTTAGCGATCAGCTCCTCGTTGGTGGCGGTGTTTTTGAGGCTGATGCTGTCGAAGGTCACATCCGGGCTCGCGCCGCCGTTGGCACCGGTTTTTATCACCAAGTAATAGGTTTTATCCTCGGTGCCGCCGGTGGTAATGGTGGTGGCTTTTTTGGCGCAGGCATCGGCAAAACTGGAGTCCCAGTTGTTGCAATCCCAGGTGCTGGCTTTAGTGATCATGCCCACACCCGTGTCCAGGCTGGTGTTGATCTCGTTGGTCACCATGCCCCACAGGCCGTTGCCCTGGCCGCCGGCAATCGTCACTAACTTGTACGACCAACTGGTGGATGCCCAATCGTAGCCCGCAAAAATATCGTAGGTCGCGCGGCCGATTTTGCCGCCCAGCTCCAAACCAGCGCCCTGCCAGGGCTGGAATTCACCCATCAGCATCGGGGTTTGCAGTTCCTCGAGTTTGGTATCCCAGAAACACACGCCGCTTTTGCCGTCCTGACCGCATTTCAGCCAGTCGCGATGGATATCGTAATGGCTGTCGTTGGGTCTATCGCCAAACAGGCCGGGGTAGGGGTGGAGTTGAAAGGCAACGTTGGTCATACCCTGTTCAGCCGGGTCGCCATACACATAGATGCTGCCGTAATGGCTGTGCAACATAATGATGTGTTTATCGTCGATGGCGCGGATGGTGTCGTACAGCTCCAGCACACGCTCGGCCATGTCTTCCGGGGTGGAACCCCAAGGTTCGTTGAGCGGGTCATAAGCGGCGACGACGGGTTCGTCTTTGTAGCGGGTAGCGATCTGTTCCCACAGCCACTTGGTGCGATCCTGATATTCGCTGTTCGTCCAATACTGATTCTGGCCGGAGCAGCCGGTGTGATCATTCGGCGTTTGGCCGCCCAGTGCGCCGTGCAAATCCAAAATCACATACATGCCGCGCTCTTTCGCTTCGGCAATTGCCCAATCGATGTAATGCCAAGCGTCTGCACGCAGGGTTTTGGGGTTCTTTTCGTCTTCGATCACGTTCCACAAAATCGGCAGGCGTACCACATTAAAACCAAAGGCCTGCAACTGATCCCAATCGCGCTCCTTGATCCAGTTGTCGCGGAACAGTTTGATCAACCGCTCTTTTTCATCGTAACCAAAACGCTCGGTCAGCTCGGCCTCCAGCGTACATTGGTCGTGCACACCATTGCCGCCCTGGCCCATCATCCAAAATTCCTGTACCAACCAGTTGCCCAGGTTGGTGCCTTTCAAGTGAACCTGTCTGCCACTGGCTTTCACCCACTTGGTGCCATCGGTTTTGAGCATGGTCAGCCCTTCGGTATCCGGCGCGAGGCTGCTGCTCGCCGCGCTGGACGACGAAGGTGCAACCGACGATGACATAGATGAGCTGGAAGGCAACCCGGCCCGCACCCCTTTGTCGCCCTTGTCACCACCACAAGCCACTAAACCCAGCAAGCAGGCGCTGAGCAGGCTGAGTTTAAAGGCAGGGGCGATGATTGAAGAAAGCCGGCTTGTGTTGCTGAGAGTTGTGTCTTGGGGGGATAAATTCTGTTGAGTCATAGCATTGTCTCTTATTCTGTTGATGCTTATTGTTTGCACCCACACGGGTGCTAAACGCATCATTCCCCAAGACAATGCTCTCCCGCGCCCGATTAAATTTATTCGAACCGAAAAAAGTGACGTTCGGGTAAATACACCCGAGGTATTTGTTTAGGCGAACGTCCCACCTTGTTATTTTGGATGCGGATCTATCGTAAGTGGGGGGTAGGTTGGAAGAGCGCAGCGACTTCCGACATAAATCGGCCAAAGTGGTGTTTGGCCGGGTAAGGAATGGTTTTGATAAATGGTTGTGAGGGCTGGTTCAGTGCGCGCCGTTAATTTCTACCGGCGTTTATACCCGCGTTTTGTTGCAGTAAAGTCTGGCCCGGCGCTATCTCGTATCTGGTGGAATGCGGAGGCGTGGTGATCTAACGTTATGAGAGCTAACGCTGAATATCTTTCCAAACCCAAACAAGACCTTGGGCATAGGCTGAAGCCTTTGCACCCGCATGAGCCATATTCTCTACGCCGTAGTTCATTAGCTGCAGATTAGGATCTTTCCGATTTTTGATTTTATTCTGGAATTCAGAAACAGATGCTACAAAAGCTGGGGCTTCATTTGATCCAAAGGAGATAAAAAGCCGGGCGCTGAACTTGCTGTTTGCCTTAAAGAATTCATCATCCAATTGACTGATGTATTCATTGTCCCAAGGAATTGCAGGGCTAACTGCAATACATCGCGCAAACAACTCTGGTTCGCTGTACATGGCATAAAGTGCAAATAGTCCGCCAAATGACCAGCCTGCTATAGCGCGCTGACGGGTATCAATCCGGTATTCACTTTCCACTTTCGGGATAATCGTCTCTTTAATAAACGTCAAAAATGCTTCGCCACCGCCCGAATCACGAACAAAATTCTCGTCCTTTGTCGGTGTTAAATCCTTGGTGCGTAGCGCCGTATAGTTGGGCTTTACACCGGAATAGGTAATACCAACCATCACCAATTCCGGTACAGCTTTGTCGAACGCCAGATCCTGGTAAATGGAATTCAGCAATGGCGCGTCCCACTGAGCGTCCGTGTAATAGATGACGGGGTAGCGTTTATTGGGCGAGTTTTTATAGCTGGCGGGCAGCGATATAACCAACTCATACGCAATACCCGATGGTGACTTTATTGCCACCTTGTGAGTATGCGGTAGCTCAAAACTTGTTGTGGAATTTAACTCGGCAGCCAAAACCCGTAGCGACAGCATTGCGCACAAACAAAATAAAATCGCGATCCTTAAATTAAACATGATGTAATCCTTGAATTTGTTTCCTGGTGCCGTAAGTTTTTTATGGTTTTCTGGTAAAAATATATTTTTTCAAAGGTATATTTCGGCAAGAAGCTAGCGTTGGCACTTACCGTAGGTTGCCGGTGAGGAACGAACCGCAACATGATATTGCTTCCGGTTGCGATTCAAAACCCTCATGTGACCAATCTATAAAAAACGCTGATATTAAAATTGATAATGAGAGCGGTAAAGCAATTGGCCGAACTTCGCAGTTCGGCCAATAGCGAGCCTTGGTGACAGATTTCCCAGTAATAGAGACGAATGGTTTTGATGCCGAATCTACCGATTTTTTACAACAGTGGCTTGTTAGGCTATTGCTTTTTTAAACGACTAGAGTCGTAGATAAAGACTTCGGATTCCTTTCCAACCCAGCGAGTTGCAACTAATGCGCTTTCAGGATTTTCCAAAGCCGTGCTTACAACCTTAGTTAAGTCTTCGATAGAAGGCTCAGCATTGAACATTGCATGATACCTAATAGATTTTTGATACTCTTCAGCCACATAGAAATAATAGTTTTCCGTGCCCGAAAGTAGACTGAGTATTCCGCTATATAGAACTAAAACCGCCCGCTTTTCTTTGCCTTTATTGGCATTAAAGCGATACAGCAGCGTTTGCTCGCCAGTTTTGAAACTGAACTTTTGAACATTAACCTCAAAACCACCCAATTGGCCTTTACTTTCACTTTCTGGCTTTTTTACCTTGTCAAATTGAAGCTTGAAGCCTCTTTTTCCATTTTTTTCCTGATTTAAAACAAGAGACATAAAGTCTTTTCCAATAAAGACCTCATGTGAAGCTTGATTATTTTCGTCTGCGAAAGAGACTTGCGCAGCAAGAGTAATTGCCGAAAAAACAAACGCTTTAAAATACTTCAATTTTTGCTCCTTGTGAGTTTATGCCTAAAGTTAAGCACAACGGCAGTTTGTAAGGCGCGCGTTGTGGAATACTTTTGCGAAGCAAAACCACAAAAGCGCGACTTACAAACTGTCCAGCCACGCAGTGGCGTGTTGCTGCGCCTTGTTAGCTTAATTAATTTTTCTCAAATTCAGCCGTGATGGTTCCACACTCGACTACACCACTACTAAGATTGAACCTACATTCCTCTTGTATATCTTTCTTTTCGTTTCGCTGCAGCCAACATGTGTAATAGACTTCATTAAACTGGGAGCCACCACAAACCAAATATTTATTTAGTTCAAGTGGAATTTTTTCCTGAAGTTCGTCAACACTTTGACTGCAAAGATCTGGAATTTCACCATTCAAATAAAGATATTGCTGTGCAGCCATTCCAAACTCCATTAAAGATGCAATTCGCTTCTCTTTAGTTCCTGCGCAAAAATCTGTTTCCCAAGCGTAACAGGTGTTTGAAATTAAAATAAGAAATAGCCACTTTTTCATACTTCTGCTCCGGCAAGCTAACTAGATTTGCGTTACAAGTATTGATTTTCTACCACAGTCGCTTGTTATAGATTTTTTTAATTCAAGCAATACTGTTACATACAAAAGTTTGAGTTTTAGCCAAATGGAGTTGCTCGATCAATTTTTATCATTCAATTACTTTTTTCTTGCCGCTTTCGCTTTCTAAAAGCAAGACTCCACATCCAGTGACCGATTTGTTATAGGCTCCTCAATGACAGATAGTAACTGTTAGCCCAATTTTTTGATCCCATTTTCCATTTTTTAATTCAAATTGTCTTGTTTCTTCTCCGCAGCCTGTACTTTCTTTTGGACGGGTACACATTAAATATTCATTTTTTGGATTGCGAAACCAATAAGCTACTTCACCTTCCCTTTTGATATTTTCATAATGTTTCAATTCAAGAGGCGGAGCATCAGTAAATCTCCATTTTTCAATGGTTTTAACAGATTTACAATATGGATTTTGAGGCACAGCAATTTTTGAGCTGCATGAAATAAAAAAACCTAGTAGCAATAAAATGATTGTGTATTTCATCTCTCCCTCTATAACAGTTTATTAAATTGCACCAACAATATAACCCGTAGAGCGTTATTCCAACTAATTTGTTGTAGTGCTGTATAGCTCCAAAAAAGTGAATGAACTCTCAATCGATTTAGCTCGTTCTAAATCAAAGGGTTAACTGTCACTCCGAATTAATTATGGAGTTATACGGCACAAAGAATCTCAATTAGTTGCAGTCCCCATTTGGTCGACTGTTCGCTTTGGGCACAAACCCGCCCTTCAAACCCGTTGCGGTTCGTAAACTCACCAGCAACCTACGGGTACATTGCCGGTATTAATTTCGGCATCAGTTTTCAAATATTTTTGATAATTGGAAATAAAAAATCTGCGTTGCCAAGGCAAGCAAAAAAACGAGCGAGGATGTTTGGAGTGGGGAAGGAGCAGTGCTTTTAATATCCGTAATCCATAGCAGCCAAGTCGTGTATCCAAAATCCGTAATACATTTCCTTGTGGTGCTTACTGCTGTCGTCATTCCTGTGACGGGAACCGCATAGGGTATGCGGTTTGAGGTGTGGGTAATATTACAGCTTATTACTTTGTTCGCAATCTTGATGTTTTTTGTGGTACTGCGTGGGGGGATAATTGGTGGGGGTGGTGTTGGAAGTCGCTGCGCTCACCTGCGCGGCCCGTTCCAACCTACGGTTCTTGGTTGGGCCAGTGTTGGGGGTAGAGGCCGTTTTGGTGGTGACGGTGAAATGAGGAGTAAGGCCAGTCTTTGACTTGGGTGACCAGGCCGTGTTTTAGCGGGTTGATGTGCACGTAATCGATGTGGTGCCGATAATCGGTTTCAGATTTGATGGTGTGTTCCCAAAATCGTCGCTGCCAAATTCCGCGCTCGCCTTGTCGTTGACGAGCGATTGATAGGAGTTCTCCGGCTGGTATGTTGCGATTAAATTCCTTTTTTATTTCCCGCCAGCGACCTGAATAATCGCTATCGCCCTCGGGTAGTGTCCACACGGCATGCATGTGATCGGGCAGAACAACCCATGCATCAATAATAAATGGTCGCTGCCTTTTTACCTTGGCGACTGCATTGCGCAATTGCTCAACATAATCCACCAATAATGTTTGTTTGCGATCCTGCAAATTCACGGTGAAAAAATAAGTCCCACCCGCCACATAATTGCGCCGATAAACAGACATAAAAACCTCCCTGTAAAAAGTCGCCAATCATAATGCGTAGGTTGGAAGAGCGCAGCGACTTCCGACACAAACCCACGATCAAGGCGACTTCCGACATAAACCCACCATTAAAACGATTTCCGACATTTTCAATTTATTGTCGGTTGTGGTGATTTGTCGGAAGTCGCTGAGCAAATTAAAAATGTCGGAAGTCGCTGCGCTTAAAGATGTCGGAAGTCGCTGCGCTCTTCCAACCTACAAAAAAAAGCCGATGCATTGCTGCATCGGCAAAGGACTGTTGTTAATTAACTGCCTTAACAACAGGGCTAGAGAGAGAAAGTTTTTGCTAAAAAATCACAGCGGGTTTAATTGGAACCAATTGATATTCCAACCGCCTTTTCTGACAAAAATCGATAAATCCTGTTGCCCCGCCGTGAGGTAAACAGTGGTGGAAACGGTTTGCCAGTTTTGCCAGCCGCCGGTGTTGGGCACGTTGATGGTGCCTAAGTCCGAACCGTTTCTGCTGAGCACCAAAATGCCGCCGGTGTAGGGCGATGCCACACGCACTTGCAGTGTGTAATTGCCGGTGGTGGGGATGTTGATGGGGTAGCTCATCCAGTCGTTGTCGTCGGTGCTGGCGGCGTTGAATCCGCCTCCGGCGTCGGTGGTGGTTTCCATGCGGATGCCGTTGTGGTCTTTAAACATTTCCGCTTCGATGCGCGTGCCCACGGTTGGTTTCCAATTCATCCAGGTGGCGATGCTTTCATTGCGCACCAAGGGCTGGGTGGAGAATTGGCGGAACCAGTTTTCGATTTGCGCGGTGCTGGCATTACTCACGTTAATCGGGCTCATGCCGCCGCCATTGCTGCTGTTGGTGACCATGCCCCAGTTCCAGCCGCTGGTATCGCCGTTGGAGCCGTTTTGCGAAGTGGTTTTCCACGCCCAGTTGGTCGCCGCCCAGCCGTAGCTGTTGTAGATGTCGTAGGCTTTGCGCGTCATCTGGCCGCCGTAGCTGCCCAGCAGTGTCCAGGGTTGGAATTCGCCGACGAGGAAGGGCGTTTGCAAGCTGGTGATTTTGTTGCGCCAATCGCAGCTTTCACCCAGGCCGTTGGGATTGCAGTGCAGCCAGTTGGCGTACATGTTGGCTTGACCGGCGCCGTAAGCGGCGGTGTCGTTCCAGCCCCAGAGGCCGGGGTAGAAGTGCATCCAGGTGGATACGTTGGTCAGGCCGCGGCTGTTGGGGTTGCCGTAGGCATCGATGCCGCTGTTATGGCCGGGCAGTAAAATCACGCGGGTGGGATCTTTGGCGCGTACCACGTTGAACAGTTCGTAGGAGCGGTTGGCGAGGGTGGTGGCGTCGGTGCCCCAGGGTTCATTCAGCAAGTCATACGCGGCGACGGCGCTGCGGCCGTTGTAGCGCTGGGCGATCATGTCCCACAGCCATTTGGTGCGGTCCCAGTAGCTCGCGTTAGTCCAAAGCTGTGCCGCGCCGATGCAACCGTCGTGCTGCTCACTGGCCGCCGCTTGCCCGCCGACGGTGCCGTGTAAATCTAGGATGGTGTACATGCCGCGTTTTTCCGCTTCATTGATCGCCCAATCCAGGTATTGCCAGGCGTCACTGCGCAAGGTGTAGGGGTTGTATTCGTCCTCGATCAAACTGTACAGGAAGGGGATGCGCACCACGTTCATGCCCATGGCCTGCATCATGTCGAAGTCGCGCGCGGTGATGTAGTTGTCGCGGAACACTTTCATCAAGCGTTCTTTTTCCCCGTTGCCAAAGCGCTGCGCCATCACCGATTCCAGTGTGCACTGGTCATTCACCGCGCCGCCGCTGTGGGAGATGATGCCGCCCATCATCCAGAATTCCTGAATCAACCAGTTGCCCAGATTGGTGCCGCGCAGATCCACACGCTGGTTGGTAGTGGCGTTCACCCACAGGTGGCCGCTTTGCTTGATCGCGGGCAGCGGCGTCCAGCTTTGGGTTTGCACCGGCACAACCCTGAACCAGTTGAGGTTAAAACCACCGGCATTTACTTTGATGCCAAAGCGATGCACACCCGCGCTCAAATTCACGCGCTGTTTTACCGTCGTCCAGTTCTGCCAACCGCCGGTATTGGGCAGGGCGAAGTTGCCATAGGCCGGTGTGCCGCCCGCTTCTTCAAAGGTGATGTTGCCACCGCCGGTTGCACTGGCGACACGATATTCAATGTCGTATGCGCCAGTGGTGGGGATATTGACCGGGCTATTGCTGTAGGAGAGCCAGTCGTTGGCATCGATCCAGCCGACGTTTTGGCCGCCACCGCTATCGCTGGTATTTTCCAGCTGAATGCCATTCATATGACTGTAGGCTTCGGCTTGTATGGTGGCGGGCACATTGACTTGGCTGGTTGCGAGCTGACTCAGGAGTGCACTGGAAAGGCCCAGTGCAAGCACTGACCAGGTGCGAATTGCTGATGGTTTCATGGGTTTATACCTGTGACGTTATTGTTATTACGGTTTACGCGCCCCCTATTCCGCGTTACTGCGTTTCCTTGTTGTGGTTCTTATTGATGTCGGTCGGGCGGCGTTGGCTGCACTCTAGGCAAGCGTGTAACAGCTGTCGTTCGACAGCGGCGAAAGGGTGCAAAAAAATGTAAAGCGAACCCGTTCGAGCAAACAAAAACTGCTCGAACCATGGGCGTAAAAGCCGCTAAATAGCGGGAATTGATGGGGGTAGAGGCACCCCTTTGCACTGAGCCTGGCGGTGGTGTGCCACTTCGCTGCCACAATAGATTTATGCTGGCTCAGGGCTGGCAGTTTCTATAGTATCCCTTGTGACACAACCAAGGCGCGTTCAACCACTACAACAGCGTCACAATAAAAAGTATTCGGGGATCACCTATGGATTTTGTAGTTTTCAATTTTCACGACGTTATTTTGCTGATGACCGCCATGCTCTGCGGTTTTTTTGCGCTACTGCTGATTGCTACCAACCCGCCCAATAACATCAGCAATTATTTTCTCGCCGCTTTTTTAATCGCCCATGCCTTTATTCCATTGCATGAATTAATTCTGTGGGGCGCCGACTTCAAATTGCAGGTGCGCACCCATGCGCCCGGTATTTATTTTATTGGCGGCTTCGCCTACTACCTGGATGCCGTGCTGCTCTACTTTTATGTGAAGTCACTGGTATTCCGCGATTTCCACCTGCGCCCCAAGGATTATCTGCACCTGCTGCCGCTCGCATTATTCGGTGTATTTATGCTGCTGGCCTTCTACCGTTTCCCCGCCGCTACGCGCCTGGAGTGGATCAACAGCGAAGCCTTTGTGTACAGTTTTGGTTACATCGGGATGGATTTCTTTTGTAAGTTCCTGCGTGTTGGCTACTGCGTGGCAGGCTTTTTGCTGATCTACAAATACAAAGGCATACTCAAAAACACCCACTCCAATATTGAAAAGGTGGATATCCTCTGGCTCAAAATATTGGTGATGGGCTTTTTGGTGGTCACCGCGATGGAGGCATTTCTGGCGCTCTCCAAAGCGATTGGTTTTGCCGCCGGTTATGATTTTCAGGCGCCGCACCCCAGCGGCAACGTGATTGAATACATCGGCTTGAGTGGTTACTACGCGCTGTTTGTATTGGTTTGCACCCTGGTATTTACCAGCATGCGCTACTTCAGCAATTTTGAAGCGGTGCGCCAAAAAGACAGCAGCAATAGCGGTCGTGAACCGGCTAAAAAATCCGCGCAGGAAAAACTGCTCAACCCCGAGTATGCAGAAAAAATCGACAGCATCATGCGCAGCCAAAAAACCTATCTCAATCCGGATTTAACACTGGATATGCTGGCTGAAAACTTGTCGATCCCGGCGAAAGATTTATCCATGATTATCAACCGCCATTTCAATTTAAATTTTTACGAGTTCATCAACGGCTACCGGATCGAGGAAGTGCAAAAGCGCCTGCTGGATCCGGCCAATAAGGATAAAACCATCACCGACATTTATCTGGAAGTGGGGTTTAACAGTAAATCGGTATTTAATACCTTCTTTAAAAAACTGGTAGGGAAAACACCGTCTGAGTATCGCCAAAACCCGCAGAAGGTGGCGCTAGCCGCTAAATAATTTCACTACTGGAGCTAAGGAAAACATGATCAACAGCCACAGCACACACAGCAAGCAAACTACAAAAAAAATCAGCACCAAAACACCACTGGCGATTGCCTGTGCCATATTGCCATTACTTGCAGCACCCAGCTGGGCAGCAAGCGAATCGGCAGCGGTAGAAGAAGTGATTGTCACCGCCGCCAAACGCGAACAGCGCCTGCAGGATTATGCCGGTGCACTCAGTGTGGTGAATAATTTTCAAGGCGTAAAAAACATTGGCGATATCGCCGCGCAAGTGCCGGGTTTAAATATTGTGGATGCCGGCCCGCGCAACCCCACCGGCTTAATTATTCGCGGCCTGCGCATGGATGAAATTGACTCCGGTGATTTGAGCGGCGATGGCTCTTTGGTGGCAAGCTACGTCGATAATATTCCGCTGCAAGGCTATTTTGTACCGCCGTCTTTCAGCCTGAAAGATCTGCAGCAAATAGAAGTGGTACGCGGCCCCCAGGGTACACTTTACGGTAATGCCTCAGTCGGCGGTTTGATTCGCTACGTGACCGCCAAACCGGATTTGGAAAAATATTCAGTACGTGCGAGCGGTGAACTGTCACAAACCAAACACAGCGACGATTTAAGTTACGACACAGATCTGGTAGTGAACACGCCATTAATCGATAACACCCTTGGCCTGCGTTTATTGCTCGGCAAAACCGACAATGCCGGTTTTATCGACAACCCCTATTTATTAAGCGGCGCGCAAGAGGACATTAACGACGACCAAACCAAACAAGCGCGCGTTAGTTTGTTGTGGCAAGCGAGCGATAATTTCTCGCTCAATAGCAGCTATCACTATCAAAAAATAAATGTAGGTGATCGCCAAGCCGCGAATGAAAGTTTTACCGGCGACGACTACACCGCCTCCAGTCGCTACTTGCAACCCATGGAAGGCGAACTGCAATTGGCAAGCATCGACGCCACTTACGATATGGGTTTTGCCACACTCACCGCGAGCGTGAATCGCTACGATTATGCGCATAACGAGCGTGCGGATCAGACGGATTTGTACATAGGGCTGGATGCTGCTTACTACGACAATGCTTACTTCACACCCTTTGAAGATCTTTCCGCTTACAACGCCAGCACGGTGGATGTGGTGAAAGACAGTGCTGAATTGCGTTTGGTCTCTGACAGTGAGCAGCCTTTGCGCTGGCTAATCGGTGGTTTTTATAGCCGCGATAATCTTGATGTTTATATGAGCGATTTTGTGCCCGGCTTTAATGACTATCTGGATGCCGGCCTAGCAAGTGATGCAGAGTACATTGCGACCCAGCAGGAAGTGCTCGATGAATATTCAGCCTATGGTGAGTTGGCTTACGACTTGACATCAAAATGGGAAATCAGTGGCGGTGCTCGCTTTTTCCGTTACGACGATAAATTGAATGTGACTAAGGCTTACCCCTTTGAAGATTTTGCAAGTGTTGAGCGGGGCGATGATGTTATCGATGGCACCCTGGGCAAATTGGGCAGCCGCTATAAATTTAATGAAGATTTGAGTATTTATTTCAGTGCAGCCGAAGGCTTTCGCCGTGGCGGCGCAAACCTGACACCACCCGGTGTAACTACTAATACCTTTTATGATCCGGATAAAGCCACCAGCTATGAGTTGGGGTTACGCAGCGAGTGGTTCAATCAACAATTGCAATTCAACGCCGCGGTGTTCTCCACTGAGTGGGAAGACATCCAAGTAAGCACCACCGCTGAAGATGATGGCCGCTCCATTACCGCCAACGCGGGCGAAGCGCGCTCCCAAGGTGTTGAGCTGGAAGTATTTGCACAATTGCCCGGCGGTTTTAGCCTGCGCAGCAATTACACCATTATCGATGCCGAGCTAACCGAAACCGTGGAAGCTATTGACGCGTTTGACGGTGACCGTTTACCCGGTTCACCGCGCACTCAGTTCAGCGTAGCGCTGGATTATTTGCAAGCGATTGGCAGCGTGGAATGGGATGGTAGCCTGAGCTTCCAACGTATGGGCGAGGTATACACCGCACTCAACGAAAGTTATTTCAATTATCAACAATTGGATAGTTACAACACTGCCAATGCACAAGTTGGTGTAACACTGCGTAATTGGCGCTTGGGTGCTTTTGTGAATAACATCGCCAATACCCGTGGGATTACCGGCGGCCGCGCGGATGATTTTTATGGTGACCAAGGTCAGTTCGAATACGTCACTCGCCCGCGCACCGTTGGTCTGTCGGTGAGCTATGAGTATTAACAATTGATAGTACCCTTATTTAAATAATCACGCGGTATCGTTTCAGTCGCTTTCCGGGAAGAGGGCGACTACACAATCAAAAGGCCGTTGTATTTGATGTGTTGTTCACCTAGGGATTCCACATACTTAATGACAGGAAATAATCAAGATGGCAGCAGAAAAAAAGAAAGACAGTGACAAAAAGGCGGAAAAAAAGACTGTTAAAAAAGTCGCCGCCAGTGCAGCTAAACCAGTAAAAGCAAAAAAAACCAGCAAAGCACTGACAACTACTGATTTGGTAATCAACGTGCCGTTGAATGGTCAGGTTATTAAGACCTTTGAATTGATGCCAGCGAAAAGCCTCGCGACTGGGCCGGGGGATTGGATTTTTACCGAAGAGGGCAGCACTACCGATATACAAAATCTGGAAGTGACGTTTGAGCCAAACCCTTCTGCATTAAACCGTCAGTTTGAGCGTGCAGTGCTGGTTGTGAAAATCAAACAGAACCCTGCTTCCGGTGGCACCTGGCGTTTTGCGCTGGGCGGTGTAGCAACTGACAACCCTGATAGCGACCCTAACAACGATGTAGCCTTGGATATCATCGACAATGGCTACACCATGATTGTTTATGTACACGCACTGGAAAACGATGAAGAGAATATTCCATTTGGTTTTGTTGCTTCCTTGACGAACCAAAACACCGGTGTTGTCACGATTTATGAATCACAGGATCCGCGCGTAATCATTACTCGTCCGCGCTAGTTGGTTCTCTCTCCGGTGCATCGCTGTGGTGCACCGTAGGCGCTCATCAATTTTATGAACTCAGTGCTTTCGCAGAGCGAGTTAAACCAGGAAAAATTAAACCAAGTTGGGTGGATTTTTTCCTCCAGTGCTTTTTTGATGTTGACTAGGGCTGAAGTTCGTTCATTTGCTTGTGTGTAAACAATTGCTGCTGTGTATGGTGTGTCAATATTTTCTTTGTCTAGTTTCTGAAGAAGTAACAAGTGTTCAATTGCTTGTGAGTGTTCCCCCAAATGGCTGTGCGCCAATATCTTCGCCTTTAATTCTTCTGGATTTTCACTTGTCGATGAAATTGAGTTGATAATTTTTCGATATTTTTTAAATGCAGAATCTTTTTGATTGTTATGGTGTAGTGCATCGGCAAAATTTAATAGTATTACCATATTATTGGGGGCAAGTGAATTTGCTTGCTGTAGTTTTGCCGCAGCTTGTGGAAAATTATTGTCGAGTAGATAAGCTAGTCCGAGATTGCTCAAGTTTGTTGCGTCGATGCGATTTTTAATTGCAGTATTAAAAGATGCAATCGCTTTTTTTGTATCGCCTTCAGATAACGAAATGGCGCCGTGGATTTGGTTTGCTTTGTAAGAGTCAGGTGATTTTTCAAGCGCCAACGCCAAATACTTTCTCGCTTCAGCTAAGTTGCCTGCTTGCCAGTAGGTGATAGCAATGTTCTGATAGTTTGTTGCTGATGGTTTAATTTTCAGTAGCTTTTTGTAAATGTCTATTGCTTTTTTGTAATTGCTTTTTCCCAGCTCTATATAAGCTTCCAGGCTTAAAACAACTCCCAAATTGGACTCCCTGTCTCTTAGTTGCTCAATGATATCCTCTGCTTTTTTCTTGTCATTTTCGGCATCAGCCAGATAAAAAATATTAATTAAGTGTTGAGTACTTTCTGCATTTTTTCGTTGGTTGGAAGTCACAATGCGTTTAAATTTTTCGAGATAAATAGGTTCCGATGTTTCATAGTAAAGATCAAGCGCCAAGTCTCGGTATAATGTTTGTGCTTCGATCAATGCGCTAACATTATTAATTGAGTCTATCGCTGACAGTCCTTCAGGCGTTGCTCCATTGAGTAAATAATCCTGATAGGTTGACAGATAAGTTGTGTAATCGCTTGGTGTGAATTGAGCGTGATGAGCAATGCTATTTTGCTGATAGATCAATTCGATATTTTTGTATACTAAACTCGCCATCGCAAGATAGTTGTCGGTTAATACATCAAATGTTTTTGAGTGGGATGTGCGCAAGCGTGAATGATCGGCATTGATGCGTGTTAACGCTATTCTGCATATGTCATCCTTGCAATTGATATCGGTACTAATTATTTCATCGGCAGCTGTCGCTCGACGGATGTTATCTATATCACCATTGGTGTCAATTATCTCCTCGCGGGGGATGAGGTAGTAGCCATCTTCTATCGCTAAGATACCTTGTTGAATAGAATCAAACACAGCTAATTTCACTAATTCCTGCTGCGACTCCTGCATCCCCTCTGCCGTCAACTTGGGTGGAATCACCGCGATATACTTGGGCGGTTTGGGTTGCAATTGCCACACAATCACACCTGCGATCATGAAAACGCTCAGTGCTGCGGAACTCACTACAATTTTATTGGCAGCAATATAGTTTTTAATTTTTTTCCAAGGTGAAACCCTGGGTGGTGCAACCGCTGCAAAGCGCGTTTCAAAGGTGGGGTGGTCTTGTGTACGTGCGCTGCGCGTAATGCTGTTGTTAATGTTGGTGTGCGGCATTGCCAGTGCTTGGGTGTCATCGCTGGCAATATTGTCGTGCACATTCATCGCGCTGAGTTTTTTAAACTGCGCTGCCACCCAATGGGTATTATCCGGGCGTTTGTTCGGGTCTTTGGATAACAATTGCCCCAGCAAATCCACAAACTCGGCGGGTAAGTCCGGGTTGTGTTGGTGCGGTGGAGTGGGCGGGTGCGAAATAATGCGCTGCATTATTTGCAGCTTGTTGCCGGTATCGCCAAAGGGGTGTGCGCCGCACAATAATTGGTAGGCCAAAATGCCGAGCGAAAATAAATCGCTTTTAAAACTGATGCTTTCACCCATCGCCTGTTCGGGCGACATGGAGCAATAACTGCCTGCGACATGGTCGGTGAGCGTCGCATTAAAATCCTGGGATTTGGCGATGCCCAAATCGGTAATTTTTGCCTGGCCGCGTTTATTGATCAGAATATTTTCAGCTTTTAAATCGCGGTGAATAATGCCGGCGTCGTGGGCGATGGCCAAGCCTTCCGCAATTTGGGTCAGCCAGTGCAAACGCTGCGATAGCGGTGTTACATGTTCACGCAAATAAGTTTGCAGGTTCTGGCCATCCACTAATTCCATCACTAGCGCCAGTTGGTCGGGCGCCTCGATAAAATCGTAAATCTGCACAATATTCGGGTGGTTTAATTTGGCAAGCAGCAAGGCTTCGCGCTTAAAACGCTCGATGTAATGCGCTTCAAACAATTCAGTGCGCAAACATTTAATCGCCACCTCGCGCTCCAGGCGGGTATCGCGTGCGCGGTATACCAAACCCATGCCGCCACGGCCAATCGCCTCCTGCACTTGGTAGTGCCCGATTTGCAGGGGGATGGTGGAGTGTGGCTTGCTGTCCATAGGGCGATCAGCAATCCTTCAGGATGGAGGTGGCGGTCAGTTGATCGCCTTTGTAGATTTTAAATTTATCGCAGCCAAAGCGAATTTTGCCACCGCGTCGCTCCAGCAGGCACTGCTGGCCCAGTGCATCGGGCAATAGGTCAGCCAATTGTTTGCGCGCACGGAAAATTTGAATATTCATGTGGGTGCTGTCCAGCCCCAGTTCCGCTGCGAGTTGATCAGCATAAACCCAGCCCTGGCTTTTACTATCCAGCCCGCGTGCGGCGTCTTCAGCGCGGTGGCGGGCGAGTTGCAATAGCAGGTAGTGATGGGTACGCACGGCCAGGTCCAGCACTTGTTGCTGGCGCAATTCAAGCTGGGTCGTTTCTTCATCCAGGCTCAAATTAAACACAAATTCAAAATCGTTAATGTGGCGCGCGCTTTTTATTTCGGTAGGACCGTAAATGTTGGCGCGTACAAATTGCCAGTGGCCGGTAGAGAATTGCACCAGGTCGCCATCGTTAAGCGGCAGGGCTTCGCCGTGTTCGGCTATGGCTTCCTGAAACCACTGTTGCGCCTGCTCGTCAAAATAGAGTGCTAATTCGGGGGTATCGCCATCTGGCAGCAGGTGATAGCGGCTGAGGTAAATCGGTGAGGTTTCGCTCAGCGAGCGATTTAACGGCCACAAGATATCGTTGGGCGCCCGCAGATCCATCACCCGAAAACCGGGGTCGGTTTGCGCGGCGAGCACAATTTCATCGTTAACCGCCAGTTCGCGGGTCTCGCCCTGCGCCATGGCGATGCCATTGATCCAGGTGCCGTTAAGGCCGAGGTTTTTAATGCGCCACTGTTCGCCATTCCATTCAATGGCGGCATGCAATTTGGATACGTAGGGTTTGTCGATATGGGTGTCCACACTGTTGGCGAGTCTGCCAAAGGTGTGATGAGGGGCGAGAGGAAAATAGGCCTCTGCAGCGACATCCAACAAATAAGCCATAGCGGGTCCGGATCAAGTCTTTCTTTGTATTGGTGTAATTGCGTGTAATGGTCAAAAGCGCTCAAGGCTCATAGATTGCCACAAGATGCCGATGTTTTCCCAGTTATCGCCCCTGTGAGTCATGAGAATATCGTTATGATTGCCCTTTTTCAGGCCGTAAGCAGTTACAAAAGTCGGGCGCGCCCAACACGCAAGTTTAATCAGTCCTCGGTGCCGCGCTGGGTGCCGGTGAATAAAAGTTTTATCGCGCTGACTAAAATGATCCTGCGCTCTGCTGCTGCTCGCCTTGGCCTTGAGCAGGCGGCAGTGACTCTGCGCTGCCTGAATCACCAGGGCTATCGCCATTTATTATTAGTTGATGATGTGCGCGATTTATTTGTCGCGGCTTCCGGCGGTGCTGAAGAGTTTATTATTTCTACCCAAGAGGCAAACAGCTCACCCTTTCAAGGCTTTGATGCCGAGGCGGCGCTGAGTTTGCCGGTTAATTTTAATACGCCGGAAAATGCATCTCAGCGCCTGGGCTATTTGGTAGTGCAAATGGCACCCGGTGTTCACCCCAATGATAGCGAGGTCAAACAGGAGTTGGGGTTGGTAATTGAGGAAATTGTGCGGGTTATTAGCCGTTATCAATCCCGCTATCGCTCAATTCACTGGTATGGCGACCAATGTTTTTGGGTCGGCAACAGTACTGTATTGCGCCAATTAGATCAGTGGATAGATCAATTGGCCAAAAGGAAATGTCCGGTGCTTATTCGCGCCGATAAGGGCACGGGCAAAATTATTGCCGCGCGTCGCTTGCACGACATTTCCTGTAGTGAAAACGCGCCGTTTATTGAATCGGATTGCCGCGAGTGGGAAGAGGGTACGGCCACCGCGATTCTGCAATCCCTGCGCAGCTGCGCCACCGGCGGCACTTTGTTTTTGCGCAACCTCGATGCCCTTTCGGTGCGCGATATCCACGCACTGCGACACTTTTGTCTGCAGTGGATGGCTGCTACACGCAGCGGTAACTCCCTCGGTTTGGTATTTAGCTTGAGTCGCGCCAGCATCGACCCGGTTGCCATAGGCTTGGGGTGGATGATGCATTTTGTGCATAGCCTGCAACTGCCCACACTGGTGGAGCGCGAGGATGATTTGCGCGATCTAGTGCAGTTTTTCATCGCCGAATTTGCCCTTGCCGGTGAGTTGGTGCTGGATGAGGCTGCCGTGCAATTGGTGGCAAATCACCCGTTTCCCGATCATGTGGAAGGCCTGAAAAATCTCATCAAACAATTGGCACTGCGCAACAACGGCGATTTGGTGAGTGCCGCGGATGTGGGAGCATTGCTGCCTCGCCATTAGTGCGTCGCTTGGGGTTCTTGCCTGACCTGACCGCTCCTGATTATTCCTTTCCCTCACAGCATTCTGCACTCCGGCACAGCGGCGTTTTGTTGTGAGCCTGAGGGTGCAGGGTTATACTGCCCCGTCTCTTATCCCGACTCTTTTATTCTGCCCCTGTGTTTTTCCACTTAGGAATCGGGGTGTCATCGGACTTTGGTTATGCAAAAAGTAGTTATGCACAAAGTAGTTCTGCAAAAAGCCCTGGTTTTATCCCTGTTGACTGTGGTGTTTTCCGGAGGGCTTATCGCCTGTGGCCAAAAAGGCCCGCTCTACTTGCCGCAACAACAAAGCAAACCGCAACCTCAAGTTGAGCCGCAGCCTGAGATTGAAACAGCACCTGCCGAAAAACCTGCACCGGTTGTTGCCCCTGAGCCAAATACTGATCCGTCCTAATCCGTCTTACCGCTTTCCAGATCGAGATTTTTTATGCAGCATTTCACTGAACGCAATGGCGAACTCTACGTTGAAGACACTCCACTGAGCGCTGTTGCCGAACGCTTTGGCACCCCCTGTTATGTTTACAGCCGCGCCGCTTTTACCCAGCAATATTTAGCTTACGCGCAAGCATTGGGTTCGCACCCGGGCATGATTTGTTATGCGATTAAAGCGAATTCCAATCTCGCGGTTTTAAATATGCTCGCCAAACTCGGCGCCGGTTTTGACATAGTTTCCGGTGGTGAATTGGAACGTGTATTGCGCGCCGGCGGCCAGCCATCGCGCATTGTGTTTTCCGGCGTGGGTAAAAGTGCCGATGAAATCGCGCGCGCGTTGGATGTAGGTATTTTCTGCTTCAATGTTGAATCCGAAGCGGAGCTGGAATTGCTGGCGCAAATCGCCGCCGAGAAGGGCAAAATAGCCAACGTCTCGCTGCGCGTAAACCCGGATGTGGATGCCAATACCCACCCGTATATTTCCACCGGGTTGAAAGAAAATAAATTCGGTATCGCCATTGAGCGCGCACCCGCGGTTTATGCACGCGCGGCACAGTTGCCCAGTTTGGCGATTAAAGGTTTGGATTGTCACATTGGTTCCCAGCTCACCCAGCTCACACCGTTTTTGGATGCGCTCGATCGTTTATTATTGTTGGTCGATGAGCTTGCTGCCAGCGGTATTACTATTTCGCATTTGGATTTGGGCGGTGGTTTGGGCGTGACTTATCGCAATGAAACCCCACCACCGGTGGCGGATTATATGGCGGCGATCAAAACCAAATTGGGCGATCGTAAATTGTCGTTAATGTTTGAACCCGGCCGTTCCATTTCTGCCAACTCCGGTGTGCTCTTGACCAAGGTGATGTTTTTAAAACCCACCGAGCACAAAAATTTCGCGGTGATTGACGCAGCGATGAACGACAATATTCGCCCGTCCTTGTATCAGGCATGGCAAGACATTCGTCCGGTGAAGAGTCGTCCGGTAAAACCGCGTGTGGGCGACGCGAAAAAATGGGATTTGGTGGGCCCAATTTGTGAGACGGGTGATTTCCTCGGTAAAGATCGCGAGCTGGCAATTGAAGCCGGTGATTTACTGGCGGTAATGTCCACTGGCGCCTATGGTTTCAGCATGAGCTCTAATTACAACACTCGCGGTCGCGCAGCAGAGGTGGTAGTGGATGGCGATCAAATCCATTTGGCGCGTGCGCGCGAAACCTTTGAAGATATGATTCGCGGCGAAGCCCTTTTGCCTGAGTAAGTGTTGCCAGAATAAGCGGGAAAAAATATGCGGTTACGTTTTAGCAAAATGCACGGTTTGGGCAACGACTTCGTAGTTATCGATGGCGTGGGTCAGAGTGTGCGTTTAACACCGGAAAAAATTCGCTACATTGCCGACCGCAATTTTGGTGTGGGCTGTGATCAAATTTTATTAGTAGAAACACCCGAGAATCCTGATGTGGATTTTCGCTATCGCATTTTTAATTGCGACGGCAGCGAAGTGGAAAACTGCGGCAATGGCGCGCGCTGTTTTGCGGTGTTTGTACGTGAGCGCAAACTCACCGGCAAAAGTGTGATTAAAGTAGAAACTGCTGGTGGCCTGATTGAACTGCGTGTGCAGCAGGATGAACAAGTCAGTGTGGATATGGGCGCGCCGCGTTTGCAGCCTGCGCAAATCCCGTTTGTCGCCGAGGCGCAAGCGGTGACCTATCCGTTTGAAGTTGCCGGTAAAACCTACGACATTTCCGCCGTCTCCATGGGCAATCCGCATGGCGTGCTGTTGGTGGACGATGTAAAAACTGCTCCGGTGGCGGAGCTTGGCCCGCTGATTGAAAACCACGCGCGTTTTCCGGCGCGCGTGAATGCTGGTTTTATGCAAATTGTGTCGCGCAATGAAATTAATTTGCGTGTGTTTGAGCGCGGTGTAGGGGAAACTCTTGCCTGCGGCACTGGTGCCTGTGGCGCGGTAGTCGCAGGGCGTTTGCGCGGCTTGCTGGATCAACAGGTAAAGGTAAATTTGCCCGGTGGCAGTTTGCAGATTGATTGGCCGGGCGAAGGTCAGCCGGTAATTATGACGGGGCCAGCGGTTACCGTTTTCCATGGGCAGATAAAAATCTAATAACCTAGAACTAAAGGCTATGACCGAACATAAACCGACACTTGCCGATCCTCTCGAGCCGGAACAAATCGAAGCTTGGTTGCGCGAGCATCCGGAATTTTTTGAAAACCATCCGGATTTATTAGCGGAATTAAGTCTGCCGCACGAATCTGGCTCGGCAATTTCTCTGGTGGAACGGCAGGTGGCGATTCTGCGTGAGCGCAATATCGATATGCGCCATCGCTTGAGTAAATTGCTCGACAATGCGCGCGACAACGACAAGTTATTCGATAAAACCAAGCGCCTCGTGCTCACCCTGTTAGAAGGGCAAGACATGGGCGATATAATCGATGCGCTGCACTACAGTTTTGATAAAGATTTCTCGATTCATTTCACCAGCGTTATTTTGTTTGGCAACCTGGAAAAAGTGCCCAGCAGTCAGGCCCGTGTCGTGAGCATTGCTGAAGCCCGTGAGCATTTGGGCGCACTGTTAAAAAATAGCCGCGCGGTGTGCGGTACGCTGGGCAGCAAAGAATTGGAGTTTGTATTTGGCAATCACGCCAGTGAAATTGGCTCGGTAGCGGTAGTGCCGCTGATGCACGGTAGCGCCTTTGGCCTGCTTGCCATTGGCAACCGCGATCCAAACTATTATCGCTCTAGTATGGGCACCTTATTTTTAGGTTATATTGCAGAAGTTCTGAACCGTTTATTACCTAAATATTTGCCACGCTGATACCCCCGCGCAGCTGGCGTGCCGGACTACTATGACTGATCAACTGCATGACTGAGCAACTGCCACCTGACCATAAGCTTTCCTCTCCTACCAGTGCTGAAAATCCTGTAGTGGTACCCGCATTGCCTTTTGCGCATGAATTGGCTGCATTTCTCACCTACATGCGCAGTGAAAAACAATTCTCTCCGCTCACCCAACAAAACTATCAGCGCGACCTGGAAAAATTCCGCAACTATTGTGCGCAAAAAAATCTCACGGATTTAAATCTGGTAGCGATGAGCCATGTGCGCAACGCGGTTGCGCATTTGCATCGTGAAGGCTTGGGCGGGAAAAGTTTGCAGCGTTGGTTGTCATCGCTGCGCAGTTTTTTTCAATTTTGTATTCGTCGCGGGTGGATGAAAAATAATGTTGCCGATGGTATCAGTGCACCCAAATCCCCCAAGCTGTTACCCAAAACCATGGACGTGGATCAAACCGCACAATTTGTGGCGGTGGAAGGTGATGACTTTATTAATAAACGCGACCGCGCGCTGCTGGAGTTAATTTATTCATCCGGTTTGCGTTTGGCAGAAGTGACCAGTTTGAATCTGAACGATATCGATTGGGGCGAAGCCATGCTCACTGTCACCGGTAAAGGCCGCAAAACCCGCTTGCTGCCCGTCGGCGCCATGGCAATTGCCGCACTAAAAGAGTGGCTTGTCGCGCGCCGACAATACACCCAAGACAACGAGCCCGCCCTCTTCACCACCCAGCGCGGCGGCCGCATCAGCCATCGCGCGGTGCAAATGCGCATGCAACAATTAAGCATCACCCAGGGTATGGATAACCCGATCCACCCACATATGCTGCGTCACTCTTTCGCCAGCCATATGCTCGAGTCCAGCGGTGATTTACGTCTAGTGCAGGAATTGCTCGGCCACGCCAATATCTCTACTACCCAAATCTACACCCACCTCGACTTCCAACACCTCGCCAAGGTTTACGACAAAGCGCATCCGCGTGCGGGGCGTAAAACTGATCCAGATGCGGAATAATTTTCCACGCTTATCATTCACAACAAGCTTTGCACTTTCAATAACGGATAAGCGCGTTGTACTGCGCTTACGCTTTGCTGCAATAGTTGGTCGGCTTTAATTGGCCCGAGATATTCGCACAAACCCACGTAAGTGAGATTAATCACCTGCTGCATTAAAGGGATAGTAGGGGTGGTGCCGGTGAGTGGTTCGATTTGATTGAGCCAGCTTTGTAATGCGCGGCGGTCGTTGGGGGGCAGCGGGATTTTTTCTATATTTTCCAATACGTACAAACGCACCCGTGTTGCGTTGTCGCCTTTAGCGCTGTTGATTAGTTGCTCTACTAATGCCATAAACATTTGTAGTTCAGGTGAGCTGTGGTTTTTGTTGGCCGCACTTTTGGTTGCCGTCGCAATGGGCGCGTTATGCTGTTCCTGTCGATTGTCTTGCAATGATGAAAAAGCGGCGACTAATGCTTGCAGCATTCGCGAGCGCATATGCGCGAGTTCGATATCGCTACAGAGTTCACGCAGATAATGTTGCAGTGCAAAGGTAGGTTTGTGGGCATATTTTTCATCCCACAATACCAACGCTTGCGCGAGCGTTTGGCCGTGAATAAAGGGCATTAATGCCACTTCAACGGCTTTGCGTTTTTGTTCGGGTGTCACATGAGCCTCGGTTTTATAGAGAGCGATTAGCGAGTGGTTTTTAGTGCGCAGTTAGCGCTGGGCGTTTAACGCCTCTTGATTCAATGCGCGGGTATCCTGAAATTCCGGGTAGCCAATTTCGGCGTGTTCGGTGAAATCTAGCCCGCGTTGTTCATGCAAACTGCTGGCGCGCATGCCCACCAATTTATCAATTAAAAAATATGCGCAATAAGCAATGCCAAAGCCCCACACCAAGGCGACACCAATACCAATAAGTTGTACGGTAATGCGGCTCATATCAAACATGTCGCTCGCATAAAAAATTCCCGCTGCCAAGGTGCCCCAAGCGCCGCAAAAACCATGCACGCTCACTGCGTCCACTACGTCGTCGATTTTGCAACTGGTTAATAATTTCGGGCCGAGGAAACTAATAACACCTGCGATCACTCCGGTGAGCATGGCAAACAGTGGCTCCATGGTGGCGCAACCGGCAGTAATTCCCACCAAGCCTCCGAGGCTGCCATTGACCGTACCGGTTAATAAAATCGCCTGCTTAAATAATTTGCTGATGAGCATATAGCCCAGCGCGCCGCTGCAGGCCGCCAAGTGAGTATTCAGTGCGATTTTGCCGATGCTGCTATTGGCCGCCACCGTGGAGCCAGCGTTAAAACCAAACCAACCGAACCAGAGAATAAAACCGCCCAGTGCGACCATGGTTAAGTTGTGGCCGGGAATGCGTCGCGCTTCCCCGCTGTGACTAAAACGGCCGAGGCGCGGCCCTAAAATTATCACAGCGGCCAAGGCAATCCAGCCGCCCATGGAATGCACAACCGTTGAGCCTGCAAAGTCGATAAACCCCATCGCTTTGAGCCAGCCATCGCCTTGGTAATTACTGCCCCATGCCCAGCTGCCAAATACGGGGTAGATGAACCCGGCAATCACGCAGGCGCCAATTAAATACGCATGAAAATGCACGCGCTCTGCCATGGCGCCGCTGGCGATTGTTGTTGTGGTAGCGGCAAACATCATTTGAAAAAATAAAAAGGTCCAATCCCAATCACTTAAATCTGCCGGTAAAAAATGACTACTGCCAAACCAGCCGGTGGCATTAATGCCAAACATCAATCCGTAACCCAGTACCCAAAAAATTAAACTGCATACGCACACATCCATGTAATTTTTCATAATGACATTCACCGCATTTTTCGCGCGCGACATGCCACTTTCCACCAGCGCAAAACCGGCCTGCATAAAAAACACCAGAACACCTGCGAGCACCACCCAACTGCTGTTAAGTGAGCTGCTTAAATCGGCGATGGAAGTTTCGCTGGCATGACTGCCGGCACTGAGCGAGGAGAAAAAGAAAGCAAGTGCAAGATAAACGAATCGCATAAGCACCACCTTTGATATGAATGAAGGTAGTTTTGCAACTCGTGTGCCATTTACGGCGGCAATTTTTTTGGTGTGGAACGCAGTTGCGGGAAGGTATTGCGGTTAGCTCATTCAGATTGCCGTGCGCTATTGCTGTGCTTTGTGCAGAAAGTAGTGCATTGCAATGCACTGATTTGATTCGTCGGTATTGCGGTTAATTAAATGCGTTAAGGTGTTAGGCAAAATAGGGCGTTGTTGTCGCAATCAAGGCAAAACCATATTTCTCCACAATCGGGCGGCTCATGTCTGATGCATCAATAGTCAGGAATCGTTTGCCTTTTTTCTTTGCATCGTTGATGCGTTTGTGTAACAGCGCAGAATAATATCCCTTGCCCCGGTAAGCACTGAGTGTGCTGCCGCCCCAAACACCTGCAAAAGGGCTTGTGCCGTTGTAGACAATCCAACCTGAAGTTACTGGCGCGCCTTGGTCATAAATTACGTATATAGATATACCCTCTGGCGCGTTTTTCTTGGCGCTAAACAGTTGGATTAGCCTATCACTCATGTCTCCGCCCCAGACCTGCTCCTGCACGGTTATGGCATCTTTAATTCCGGCCAGGTCGGAAACCTCAATAATGTAATCCGGTTCCTCAAATTCAGTGTGGATGGAATCCAGATCTAGCACCATAAATGATTCGGGCTCCCCTTGTTGAAAGCCATGGGCTAATAGCCGTTCACCAATACCTGACGGCGAGTCGGTGTCGTAGGTTTTCCATTCAAACGATTGGTTTAATTGTTTGAAGTATGCCAATTCATTATTAATTGCTTCGTTCGCTGTATTTGCGTGCAAATTGAAATACGCGATATGACTGCCTTGGGCGGTTTCTGATACCAATCTGACGATGTCGGCCGATGCCTGTTTTTGAAAACCCGGAAGCGTGATATTAATTCTTTCGTGCTGATTGTAGGCGCACATTATTTCTCGCTTATTCATTCACTCTCCTTACTTGCCCGCAGGTTTTGCCTATCAAATAACGATTGCGTTCCAACAACTCGGTGAGGTTGTCAGTTTGCAGGGCACCATCAATTAATATTTCTTCGGTGCTGTTTTTCTGGCTGCGCAGAATGCCGATTTGGGTAAACATCAGGGCGTCTTTTACTGGCAGGGTTTGGAAATTATTTTTGCCCATGTGTTTGCCGTTGACCCAGACTTCGGTTGAACCCAGTTTTGGGTTTGTTGACCAGTGAATATGCAAGGCGACGCGGTGCCATTGGCCGGGTGCGGCGCCCTTGGGCAATTTCCACAACACATTTTTTGCAGTGGTTTCCTGAAAACTTAATTCACTGCCGTGAATGTTAAAGCGAAACATTTGTTGCCAGCTTTTGTCGGATTCCCAATAACCCAATTCGTGTTTGTGTTTGCTCAATTCTTTCGGCAAATAAAAACTAAACGCAAAAAAAGTATCGCTCCCTTCCTGTGTGCCGCCTTCATTGTTTTCACCTACCGTATAGCGATGGTGAAATTCACTGCGGTTCAAATCTTTATTGCCGTGCCACAAAAATGATTCATCACCGGTGAGTGTGATTTTTCCGGCGTACTTGCCGTCAAATACGCAGTCTGAAATCACCGAATGTCCTGCGGGATTAATCGGTGTGCTCCACTGGCTCATGTCGCCAGTCTCAAAATCGCCCTGCCAGAGAATGCTGGCGCTGGCATTGAGTGTGTAAAAACATAAGGCTAGGGTTGCTGCTTGGAGTACTTGTTTCATGGGCGTTATTTTCTTTGGTTGTAGGGTTTTTCGATAATTAAGTCTTGCATGTAGCTTGCCTGCTCTGCTTTTTTATCGCTAGTGAAAAGCAGTCGCCAAATGCGAATGCTTTTCGCAGCTAGGCTCACAGAAGGGCAGAGTTCTCTGTGATGTATTTTTTCATTTCTTTGCGGCTGATCCTAAACTCAACTTCACATTGCAAGGTTTCTTGGTCATCACTTTTGTTCACAAAAACCACATCATGTCTTGTTAAGTAGAAGTAACCTGATTCGGTTGGGCACCCCTCCTCTATTTGCTTTATTTTTAATGCTTTGGTCAGGCCGCTATTAAGCTTTTTATTTAACTCTACACTCATGCTGCGTTCAATTTCATTATTGATTTCAATTTCTTCGCCAGTTTTCAAGTTGTATGTTATTGCACCGTTTCTACCTTGAGTATACGGCATTCCAGGGCAGTACCAAGAGTCTGAAAACTTGAGGCTGAAAATTTTGCCATTTGTCAGAGTAACTTCTGCATGAAATTGTTTATCCCCATTTTGATCCTCGCATTGAAACTCTGTGGTCATTTGTAAAATGGAAGCATTGATTTTTTTAATTGTTGGGCTGTTGTTTAATATTACTGGGTATTCGATATTTGTTTTCCAGTATCCCATGGGAGAAGCGTCATCTTCTCTAGTGAATAATATAGTTTTTGTTTCGTATGGATCCTCTTTCAATATGGGCTCGGCGTTTGGTTTGCATGAGCACAATAGGGGTATTAAGAAAGCAAGGATTCGAAGTGTTATTTTTACGTCATGCATATTTTTTGTATTCGGGGAGGTACTAGTTGCTATCAAATGCCCAAAATTTTGGGCATTTGATGATTGCTGGTGAGGTTGATTTTATTCTTCTAAAGGACGATCTAGCTCTTTTTTTAATTCAAGTGCCTTTTTTTTGCTTTCTTCCAATCGTTGATAAATGTTTGGCCCAAAAAGAGGGATTAATAATTTATCTTTATGTAAAGCCAGGGTTTCATTGTTGGTGGTGTTCAGCCAGTCTTTTTCGACGGCATTTTTAATAGGGTTATTCGAAATGAAATTTACCCGTAAGCTATCTTCTATTGGTTGTGTTGTTTTGTCTGCAACCTCAAAAAACTCATGGGAGGAAATATTTTGATTGGGGCTGTAGGTAAATGTCAGCTCTAAATACGCATCGGAAGTGAGTGGCATGGCAAAGCCAACTATTATTTGATTTAAGGGGGCTGATACACTGTATCCTATCCATTTTTGATCATTATAGGTGTAGTCACGGTAATGTGATCGCAATTGATCGCCAACTAATGAGCCAATTCCAAAGTGGTATGCATTTTCTTCGCCGTAATTTTTTTTGGCTTCAATGTTTAATGGATCATATCTCTGATGTAAATGATCATAAATCATTGTTATAAAGTCCATGCGATCTGCAAGATTAAACTTTTTATCATGAAGTAGCTTTTGTTTGTTGTCTGGGGCCCTCTGAACCGATATGTCCATCATCACAGTACCAACTTCTTTTCCAAAAAATCCTGGTTTTTTAATATCCCACCAGCGACGAATAATGTTTCCGTATTCGGGGTCAGTAAATTTCCCCAAGTCCTGAATATCCAGTTTTTCTACCATGTTTTCCGCAGGCATATCTTTGCTAAAGTTTTCCGGCATTGAAAAATGAAAAATATTGCCTGATAAATCTACCTGCCGTGGATACATTGTTGGTGCGGCGTTAGCGGTTAACCCTAATAATTGACTCAGTCCGGACATCATAATTATTCCTAGTAATTTGTAGACCCTGTTAGTTGGCATAATGATTCTTTTCGTTAGGTTTAGGGTAAATAATTGGGGCGTGGTTTTACGAGCTTGGATGCTGTTTTTTCAGTTTTATTAAATGCTTTTTGGATGATGTTCCGGCCTTTGCCGGGGCCATTATCCATGTTGGCATCCCAAGTTTTCTGATCTTGCATTAAAGTATGAGGGCTTTGCGCTACTGAGCCATTAAATACATGGCTGGAATATACAAGTGACCCTAACAACTTACGTGGGTTTAAGGTGTTCATCCCGATTAAGTTAGGCACCATATCGTAGTCATTGGCACGAATAGAGAGAACTTTAATCCCGGCGCGGGAAAACAACGGCTTGGAGCGCAGATTGTTATTAGCATTAGCATGGAAGGCAACGCTTTGTTTATTCAATAGTTCACCCTTATCCGGATTGCGTATACCGTTCAGCAGAAGCTTGTTAAGCGCCCAGCTGCTCTGGCTGTTCAATAAATAACGTACTCCTTCTGCGAAAATCGCACCGCCTTGGCTATGTGCAACCCATCCAGTTTCATTCCCGGCAGCTTGGGTCTCCGCTAATATTTGCGCAAATTTTTTGGTTACCCTTGTGGTGATGCCCATTTTGTCCCGGAATGATTCCCATGTATCGCCTGCGCCACCAACGCTAGGGTTATGGAATAAGGTGTATTCCTGCAGATTTTTGAATTCGTATTCTAAATGGCTACCCATCAGCCATGATGCTTTGGCCAGATTATTAGATTGACCATTAACGGCTGCGTAGCGGGTATTAACCGATTCAACGCGTCCGCCGACTTGCCATATGCCTTGTTCATTTCTTTTAACTTTGTAGAGCGCAGCTTGTTCTTGTCTGTCGCGCTGTTTCTGTAGTTTGTCCACTGGTTGTATGTTGTAAACAAGTACCTGTCCATTTGCTATTTTGTAATCAACCCTATAAGAATTGTTGCTTATTTTGAATGTACTTATGCTGCCCTTTAAGATACGTGCATTTGGTGAGCGTGGGACAGACTTGAGCTCTGTCAGTAATTTATCCAGATCTCCAGCAGTTTCTTTCTGTTCTTCTTTGTCCAAAACATAATTTGCGTAACCGCTCAGCAGAACTTGATAACCATTAGAGCTGGATGTGGCAAATTTGCCTTGGAAGAGCACAAAACCTTGCGAATTCAACATCGCCACATGCTCTGGCGAAGTTTGTATCGCGCCATGGCGAAATAATAGTTGGGTGTATTGGTTGATACTGGTATCCATAAAACAATCTCCTTTTTGGGGTAGGTGTAAACAAGCGCGATATTAGCCAATTGATCGATACAAGAGGAATGTTGAAACCAAACTTAATGGTGATGATGTGAACTGCGTAGGAGGAAAATTGCATCACATAAAAAAGCCGGTACAGGGTACCGGCTTAAGCGCTTGCTGGGGAGAGAAATTGTTTAGGCGGGCGGATTGCCGATGGTGCCGTTTACGATGGGTTGGAAGGCGGTAAGCCTGTCCATCATGGTTGCGCTGCCCAGACCGTGGCCGCGGAATACTGTACCGAAATCGGCTTGTTGGTTGTGCAGTGCCATGTAGTTGAGTACGACAGTTTCTACTAGCAGATTGACGTTGTTTGCCGCCGGGCTGCCGGAGGTTTCTACGTCGCCACTGGGGCGCATAAAACCAATTTGTTTTCCGGTGAGGCTGCCGTCCAATTGCTGCGGGCGGCCGCCTGGGTTGTAGACGAGGAAAAAGGAGCAGGCGGTTTGTTGGTCGTCGCCGGTCCAGACGCCTTTGCCGCGCCCGGCCATGGAGTCGTCGATCATGCCGTTACTGAATACCGAGCCGTCGCTGAAGACGTAAATCATCAGCGGCATATTTTTGCGTGCGGCGTATTCGAGGCAGGCGCCGATGCAGCGGCCGGCGCGTTCGTCGCGTACTTCGCCGGTTGAGCGGTCGCCGGTGTGATAGTCGTAACCGCCCATGGTGATGGTGCCTGCACCCGCATAACCGTTAATAACCAGCTTCATCACTGAAGCGGTTTTGCGCAGTTCGCCGTCGCGATCAAATTCGTCGAACGAAAAGATACCGTTAGCGCCGACTATATCGGCATCGGCAATCGGGTCTATATCTGCCGGGTTGCCGAAGCGGGCAGCCAAATCCGCACTTTTGACATAGCCGCAGCGCAGCAGCTCTTTGAGCTGGGCGTCTTTGCTGGTGCCGAGGCTGGCCATGGCGTTGAGTTTTGCATCGCTAATGCGATAGATGGATTCCATGGTTTTGACTATGTCTTCCTGACTCATCAAATCCACCAGATCGCCCACATCCACCAAGCCGGTTACGTCGTTGGGGTTATCCACTTTAGTGGGACGAACTTCCAGGTTGATCAGCGAGGCGGGCGCCATGGAGTTGCCACCGGAATCGCTATTGCGCGAGCCGATGAGATCCACCAATGAGCCTGCGGCACCGGCTTTGTAAATGCCGTACATAGGATTGTGCGGGTTGTTGCCAGTGTCGTTTTCCGAGCGGGCGGCGATGACGGCGCCGTTGATATTGGCGGCGGTGGTGGCTTGGACCTTGGAGTTAATACCTGCCAATAACTGCGAGTCGGCATGGAATAACAGGCCTAGGCTGTTATCGATCAGCGTGGCGGCGGTGGAGGCGCTGGGTGCCATATCCGCCGGCAGCCCCTGTTTTTGGTAGCCAGCAGCACTGAGGAAATCCTCTTGGCCGCCGCGTTGACCGACCAGCACGTTGGAGCCGGCAAAGTTGGCGCCACCGGCGAGATCAAAACAGATAAACGGAATCTTGCCCGCGCCTTGGGCGGCAATGCCACAGGCATCGCGCGCGGCGGCGATATCGGCAGATAGGCTGACATCGGCCGCGTAGGCGGGGTTGGTCAGAATGCTCATCAGCGAGCCGCCAATGAGTGTGCCTGAGCCGAGTTTAAAGCCTTGGGCGATCAGCTCGCGGCGGGTGACCGGGCGGCGATGGTTATTGAGCAGCAGCGGGGCGTCCGGGTGCAGTGGTTTTTTGAATTTGGCCATGTCGGGTTCGCTCCGGTAATTATTGCAACAACATAACGGCGCTTCCGAGGGAGGCGGCGCAAGTGGCTTTAACGGTGGTTAGGGTGCGGTCGGCGGCGCAACCGCTGCCACAGCTGGTCATGTTGTCGATCAATTGGTTCAGTTCCAAACGCAGCTCGGCGGGGTCAGCTTGACCATCGAGTTGGCTGTGTGGATTGGCGCCATCGGCCACTTCATTGGCTAACAGGCGCGTCAGCAGCGGTTCGATAATCAAGTCGCGTTTTTCGGGTGTGTCAAAGGCGACATTGGCGGCGGCGCTGAAATCAAAGCCGGGGAAAAGCGCCGCACGCGCCGTATTGGCCGCGCTGGAGTTACCCACTACCGCGTTGCAATAGGCCACGGTCAATTGGGTGATGCCCATTTGCTGCGCAGCGAGGAAACCGTCCAGATTGGTCAGTGTTGGCAGCTGCTGTTTCACCTTTTCATAGGTGCTGGCAACCAGCGTATTGGTGGCAGGAATACCGGTCATTGCCGCCAGGCTGGCATTGATCTCCGCAAAATCGCGCAGACCAAGGGTTGGTTGGTCGGGAATGTCGGCCGGCGCTGCCGGTGGGGGCGGTGTAGCGACTACCCGGGTGTAGGAGCTGCTGCCAATCAGGTCGAAGGTGAGGAAGAATACATCCTCCTCGGGACCATTTTTGGCTTCAACCACAGTGCCCAAGGGTGACAATGTTTGCCGGCCATCGGTGAGTTCCCCGGCGGCTAGCTGGGTATTGATGTTGGCAAATACCTGGCCTACCGGTGCCTCGGTGCCGTTGACCCCAATGCGAATGCCTTTGAGGGGAACAGCGCTGGTCAGTGCACCATCGCCCAGAACGGTGAAGAACGGCGCGGCAAATTGGTAGCCGTAATCGTCGATTTGCTGCACTTCAAACACGATAAAACACTGACCGCTGGTGCCTTCTGTCGTGGTGGTAAAACAGGCCGGCTGGTCGATTAACTCGGACACGTTAAACAGCAGCAGGTAGCGCGCGCCCACGCCCACATCAAAGTTGGTTTTGATATCACCTTCGCTCATGGCGCGTTTGTGAATGGCGAGGAAGCGCAAGCTGCCCGCCCAGGGGCGGTTACCGGAAACCTCATTGCCTACCACCAGTGCATGGCCGTTATCCCAGTCTTTGAGGAAGGCGCCGGCGGTGGCGTCGTTGTCGCCAGTGAATTCACCGTTGACATAGAGGCGCCGGCCGCGAATCGGGTCAAAGCTGAGAACCACATGCTGCAGTGAAGCCTGGGCGCGCTCGTCGTTGTCGTTGGTAGCGAGTACCGGTTCGCCATTAGCATCGCTTTCGCCGGTACGATTCATGCCGATGTAGTTGTAATCGTACTGTCCGAGGGTGAAGTTGCGCTCGGTAGTGCTGCCGGAGTAGCTGACGATGCGCGCCGGATTGTTGTCGTTGGCGCCCTGGTCAAGGCTGTCGGGAATAATCCAGGTCTCAATGGTGTATTCGCCGGAGCCGAGTAACAAGTCGTAGAGTTTGCGGCTGCCGCTCACGGTCGCTTGGGCGCGGCCGGTATCGGCAAATTTCACACCCCAGGCGCTGCTCCAGCTGACATTGCCGATCAGGTTGAGGTCGGCAACCGGGTCTACACCTGAGGTATCAAACGCCACAGTGCCCTTGCCGGTTTTGAATTCGTATTTGGCGATGATGTCGCTATCGATGCGGCCGCCGCTGCTGAGCACAAAGGCATCGCCCAAACCTACGGCTTTGCTGACCACCAAATCGGGGTCAACTTCGATGGCGGTGATGCTGTCAGCCAAGGCCTGGATGGCGGCTTGCATTTGGTTGGCGCTGACGGCGCAGTCATTGTCCCAGCAGTTGTGGGAGTCGGCGCGCAGGCGTTGTACCAAGCGCGATTGTGCCGGGTTGTCCAAGCGCATTCTGCTTTTGGCGGCTTCGTAGGCAACCGCGATATCACTGCTCGCCAAGTAGGGTTGTTGGCGCGTCGCGGCGGATTCCGCGTGACAAGCGGCGCAGTATTCGGTCAGCAACGGATAAACATTAGTGGCAAAACTGCTGCTGTCGCTAGGGAAGCTTTTGGTATTGTCGATGGCGCGATCAGCGGGTGCCTTGAGCACCACATCGTTAGCGCTGGTTTCCCGCGGACCTGCCCACTTGTTAATCCAGCCAGTCATGATGTCGGCGCAGGCACCTGCATCGGCCAACCAGCAATTGTGGCCGCCAGCCACTTTAGTCACCAAGCGCGATGACGCCGGATCACTCAAGGTCACCAGTGCTTCATCAATCACCGAGGCATAAGCAAGGTTGATATCGTCGCCACGGGCGAAGGTGGGGGCTTGAACCTGATGGCAGCCGCCGCAGCGGTCTTCGCGCGCCATGTTGATCCAGAGTTCGTTCTGGAATTTGATGATGTCTTCTGTGCCCGCCGGTTTTTCACCGCGATAGGTAAAGTTGTCGCCGCCGGTGGCAGGTGGGGGAGGGTTATTGGGGGTGACTTCGCTGCCACTGCCCGAACCACCGCAACCACCCAGTAGGCCAGCAGTGAGGGTGAGTATCGCGAGCGCGGCTCTCCCCAATTTGGGTTTATGCCACTGTAAAAGTGACGATGCTATTGTTATGCGCATTTTCATCACCTTATTCACCTTTGCAGTAGTCAGCAGTGTCGATAAACACTTGGGTTAGGTTGTAGCCAGATGCCGCGAAATTGGCGGTAATCTCGCTGACTTTGCTGCGGTCGGTGCTATCGGCGGGTTTGCGCAGGCACACATTTTGGAACACCTTTTCTACCTGACAGCTGGCAAAGGCCTGGCTGTGTGCCAGCTCCCTGTTCATGCTTTTGGCGCCGGTTCCGCTGCCGGGCAGGCTGCTGTCCCAGCCCAAATGTACGTTCATGCCTTGGCGCCAATAGTTCTGCCAATCGTCATTAGTGGTCACATAGCCGTATTTGAAGGTATTGGAATTAATGCGGTATTTCTTTTCCACCCGGCTTTCGGTATCCGGGTCGAGGGTGCCTTCGGTGTTGTAGTGAATGCTGCCATTCAGGCCATCTGGGTCGGCGTCTACATCAAATTCGTAATCGTAATAGGCATAAGCTTTGGCGAGCGGGTCCATACCGTTGTGGCAGCCAACGCAGTTGTTGAGGAATACGCGGCTATCGCCACCGGGGCTGCGGCTGACGTCCTGACGCACAAAATCCGGCGTCAGGCTGGTGTCGTGTACCTGTTCCAAATCGCGGCACAGGTGGTTGATGAGCGTAAAACGAAACATGGCGCGGTTGGTACCGGCGATAAAAAATGCCTTGGCGGCGGCGCGGCTGGTGATTACGCCCGAGGTGGCATCGGCCGGTAGGCCATTTACGCTGGACTGGGTGCGTCTGACCAGGGTGTCCTTCAAGCTTACGCCCTGGTTTTCGATCGCCTCGTAGTGGCTGTTGTTGCTATTGGAGTAGGCGGGCAGGCCAGCGGCGCTGCTGGTGTAGATCACATCATCGTAGAGCGCGCTGCGGAAGTCGGCTTCATCGCGCACCAAACCGATGACCGTGGCGGTGTAGTCATTGAGCGGCGCAAATACCGTGCGGTCGCGATTGGTCCAGGGCGTGACCATATTTTTCAAGGTAACGCTGTAAAAGGCTTCGTTATCCATAGCGATACGCACGGCGCTGGCCACTTGCCCGGCTTCGATCTCGGCGCTCATTTGCGCCAGTACCGTTTCGGTGGGTGGAACCCCGGCAATGCGGTTGTGAATTTGCAGCGCTTGTTCGCGCGACCCGGCATAGCTGGCGCTGCTAAACGCCAGCAGCGCAGCGAGCCCGGCGTAGGGTAGGCAGCGCGCCGCTTGGGTAAATAAGCGGGAGTTAGTGTTGATCACGGTTGCTCCTGGGTAAGAGGTCTGCATCCGGGCGCCGAACGGCGCGGATGCTATTGGTGTTGTTAAGGTTCGTGCTATGCAGTGAATATGCCGGACATCATTGGACTGGCCGCTGCAGCCGGGATACTTTTCAAGAATTAGAAACAGTTCTCCAAAATATCCTTTTGGCGCCAGATTTCGGCCTTTGCCAAGGCAAAGGTCAGCTCGGTATTGTTATTGGCGGGGCGCCAGACCGCGAGAGCGCTGACGCAAAACGTCCTGGTTAGGGTTACTGAATACTGCCGGGGAAAAGTAGCTGACGAAAAATGTCAGATTAGTATGAAGCTGGGCAAGTGCTGCAATGCGGCATCATCCTCGTCTTTTTCAATCTTCCAACCGGCTCATTGCAGAATCGAGACCTGAGTCACAATCATTGAGGCGACAGCGGTTGAATATTGTGCGCGCTATGACGCGCTAGTCACTATGCTCTAGCATGCGCGCCATTCCCGTCACCCAAATCACAACTGGCGTGACTTTTGATAAGAAATGCCTTTTATGGGTGATGAGCAAAGCCCTTCGCAGGGCAACACCCTCTTTACATGACTTTCCGGATTCTGGGCCACTGGCTATGACGCAATTTGTTACTCCATCGTTTTTCCTGTCCCCCTGGCTGGTGTTTGGCTCGCTGCTGACACTCACCGCCTGTGGCGGTGGTAGCTCCGGCGGCGGTTCCAACGGTGGTCAGGATCCAGACCCGGTGGTGGTGGATATTCCTGTGGCCTATATCCAGCGCCCCATACCGCTGGATGAAGACGGCGAGCCGGTCTACCCAGATGTGTTTATGCCCGACAGTTTTAACCCTGGCGGCGAGCTCTACCTGAAAGCGCGCGCCACGACGCAAGCAGAAGTGGTGAATATCACCCGCGCCGCGTTTGCGGAGCACGAATTTTTTGATGCGGAAAACCCCAACTACGACGTAAAAGATGTGGCGGTCGATTCGGCCGGTACCCGTTTGTTATTTGCCATGCGCGCGCCGCTCGACCCGGATCTGGACGAAGACGATGAGGATCAACCCACTTGGAATATCTGGGAGTATCACCTCGCCACCAAAGTTCTGCGCCGCGTCATCAGTTCCGATTTTGAAGCCGAAAAAGGTCACGATGTCAGCCCCCGCTACCTGCCCGACGGCCGCATTATTTTCAGTTCCAACCGCCAAAAACGCAGTAAGGAAATCCTGCTCGATGAAGGCAAACCCCAATTTGGCGCCGTCACCACCCAGGACAACGACATCACCAGTTTCCTGCTGCACAGCGTGAAGGATGACGGCACCGATATCCAGCAACTCAGCTATCACCTCAGCCATGACCTGCAGCCGCAAGTTATGCCCGATGGCCGTTTGGTATTTATGCGCTGGAGTGGCGAGCAACTGAGCTTTTACAGCGCCAACCCCGATGGCACTGACGTGCAACGCTATTTTGGCGATGAAAGCCTCAACCAACCCCTCGCCGATGATATGACCGAAGTGCCGCGTCTGTTGCGCCCACAAATATTGCCCGACGGCCGTATTGCCGCTATCTATTTGCAAAACGGCTTGCAACTGGGCGGCGATATGGTGGTAGTGGATGGTGCCGACGCGCTGGAAGGTGCGGTGCAATCCCTGTCGGTGAAACCGGTCAATATCGCCACCGATCTGGTGTCATTACACGGCCGTTTTGCTTCGCTCTCGCCACTCTATGATGGTACCAATCGCCTGCTGGTCAGTTGGAGTCAATGCCGCTTACTGCAGACCGAGACCGCCACCACGGCGGCGCGTCTCCAGCCCTGTTTACCAACCTTGTTGATTGATGGTGTGCCTGCCGAAGGTTATGAGGAGGCGCCACCCTTTTATGGCCTGTGGATTTACGACCTGAACAATCAAACCCAATTGCCCGTTGTGCTGGCCGAAGATGGCAAAGTGTTTACCGAAGCGCTGGCATTGGAGCAAAGCGCCTATAACCCGGCCTTTATCCAGCCCACTACCGACCCGGATCTGGCGGCGCGCAACCTTGGCTTGCTGCATATTCGCAGCGTATATGATTTGGACGGCGCCTTTAACGCCATGAACTCTGGCGCCGCCGACTTGCAAGCGATGATTGCCCGCCCCGCCGATCAGCGCCCCGCACGGTTTATCCGTTTGGTGAAAGCCGTATCCCGCATCGATGACGATACCCTCGACGATCAGGACGACAATATTTACGGCAACCTCTTTAACGGCAATAACGGCATTCAGGAGATCCTCGGTTACGCGCCGGTGGAAGCGGATGGCTCGGTGATGGTGACAGTGCCTGCCGATGTCGCATTTTCCCTGGAAATTCTGGATCGCGATGGCCGCCAAATCAGCGCCAACCACAATACCTATTTGCAATTGCGCCCCGGTGAGCAAATGACCTGTAACGGTTGCCACGCCGCCAATAATGAAACGGCGGTGCATGGACGTAACGATTTACCTGAATCACCTGCGTCGATTAACCCAGGCGCATTGAGTGCAATCAACTTCCCCAATACCCAGCGCTACGAGCGTTTAGGCGTACCGATTGTTCCTGCGATGGGTGAAACCATGGCAGAGTTTGCGGCGCGCTCTACCTTCTGTGAGGAAATTAATGATGAGGAGATTTGTATGCTTATGGCTGGCCCGGGTCAGGAGCAAAATCTGCGTAATCCAACAGTAGATTTACTGTTCCGTGATCTGTGGACTGCGCCCGGTCTGACCCCGGCAGAGGCCTTTTCCTATCGCTATAACGATTTGGTTCCCGGCGCCACCGCCGACCAAATCCCTGCACCAACACCGGCTGCTTGCCGCGAGGAATCTACTTGGAATGCCAATTGTCGGGTGGTAATCAATTACGAATACCACATCCAGCCGTTGTGGGAGCGTGAGCGTTCTACGATGACAGTTGGATTGGCTACGGCAGATAATTGTATTGCCTGCCACTCACCTAGCGCAGACGTTGACGGCGTTACCACGATTAAAATCCCTGATGGACAATTGGATTTAACCCGTACCAAGCTGCAGGCAAATGCAGCCATGACATCCTATTTGGAATTGACCGCTGGTGATAATCGTCAGATTCTTAACGAAGAAACCGGCTTGCTGGAAGACGAGCGAATTCCGAATGGAGAATGTAATGTCGATGTGGATGGCAATCCGATTGTCGATGAGAATGGTGTTTGTACTGATCCTGTTTTGGTAACAGTGCCGGTTCAAGCTAGTATGTCGCGCGGTGGTGCGCGCGCCAGCGGAAGATTTTTCGATACTTTTGCTGCTGGCGGCAGCCATGCTGGTTATTTGAACGCGGCCGAGTTAAAACTCCTGTCCGAATGGCTGGACACCAATGGTCGCTATTACACCAATCCCTTTGAATTGGCTGTCCCTAACTAAATAGCCTAACTAAAAAAGCCCAACTAAATAAGCAAGATAACAATGACAACAACAATCATCACAACAACACACGGAAGCAAGGCATGATTGCCAGTGCACGCAGAATCCTGAAAGGGCGCTATTTAATAATGAGTTTGTTGCTCTGCGTGGCGCTGCCAACGCAGGCGCAGTGGTTTAATTGGTTTTCACCCGACGAACCGCTGCAAGTCGTTATTGATGATGCGTTTATCAATGTGTATGCAGGCCCTGGTAGCGGCTACCCGATTTTCCATGTGGTCGAGCGCGAAGAAGTGATCACCCTGTTATACAGCCGCACCGATTGGATCAAAATCAAAACCAAACGCGATCTGGAAGGCTGGATTAAACGCGATGACATGAAGCTCACGCTGTCGCCTGATGGCAGCAAGCCGGATTTCCCCGATAACCAACAAGCCGATTATTTGGTGGATCGGTTTGAACTGGGCGCGGCCTACGGCGATTTTGCTGGCGCCGATAGTTTGACCATGAACCTGGGCTATCGCTTTACTAAAAATTTATCGGCCGAAGTGCGCTACGCGGAAAACACCGGCCAGTTTTCTGACAGCCAAATTCTTGCGGCGGCAGTGTTATTCCAACCTTTCCCCGAATGGCGCGTGTCGCCGTTTTTTAGCATTGGCAGCGGCAAAATAAAAACCTTTCCCAGCGCCACGCTGGTACAAACGGAAGACCGTGAAGACAATTTAATGCAAGCCAGTTTAGGCGCTTATGTACATCTCACCGGGCGTTTGTTTTTGCGCGCGGACTATACCAATCATTACGTGCTCACCAGTCGTAATACCAACGAAGAGGTTAATGAATGGAAACTCGGTTTCAACGTCTTTTTCTAAGCGCAGTGCTGCTTGGGATTTTCAGCATCACCCAGCCGGTGTTCGCGCAAGATGAAGGCAGTGATGAGGATGAACTGGAACAGGTAATCACGCCCGACATTAAACGTCGTCAAATCAAAGAAGATGATTTGGATACGGAAAATTTTGAGTTGGGGGTGTTTTACGGTTTTTTATCCATTGAGGATTTCGGCACCAATGGCGTGGCCGGGGTGACACTCGCCTATCACATCACCGAAAGCTTTTTTGTAGAGGCCGCTTACGGCACCAGTAAAACGCAAAAAACCAGTTATGAATTATTGAGCGGTGGCGTTGAACTCTTGACCGATGATCAGCGCGATCTGGCGTATTACAATTTATCGCTGGGCTACAATTTTTTGCACGGCCAAATTTTTATGTCGGACAAGTGGACGTTTAACAATCACTTTTATCTGATGGCAGGTGCGGGCAATACCGATTTTGCTGCAAAAGATTATTTCACCACCACCATCGGCGCGGGGTTGCGTTTTTACACTACCGATTGGCTGGCGCTGGATTTAAGCATGCGCGGCCACAGCTTCGAACATGAATTATTTGGTGAGGCAAAACGCATCACCAATTTGGAATCGCGTTTGGGTGTGTCGGTATTTTTCTAATCCAGAATTTTTTTGAATTGATGTGGAGTTGATTATGTTGTTGTATCAGTCGTTGCATAAAACGTTACACAAAAAGCTGGCAACTATTACCGCTGGAATTGCACTGGGGTTAAGTTCGCTGCTGGCGCTTGCGGAACCCGCGCCGGATTTCACCTTGCCCAGCAGCACTGGTGAAAATGTGCGTTTGGCGGAACAGCGTGGCCAAGTGGTGATGCTCAACTTCTGGGCCTCCTGGTGCGGCCCGTGCCGTCAGGAAATGCCATTGTTGGATGAAATGTCCAAGCGTTACAGCAGTGCCGGTTTTGTGCTCTACGGCGTGAATGTGGAAGAGGATAATACCGATGCAAAAAAACTCATCCAGCAATTGGGCGTGACCTTCCCGATTTTGTACGACGCCGAGAGCAAAGCGAGCAGCCTTTACAATGTAGATGCCATGCCAACCACGGTGCTTATCGATAAAAAAGGTGAAATTCGCTACGTCAACCGCGGTTACAAACCGGGCGACGAAAACAAATACCGCGACCAAATTCGTGAGCTGATTAAAGAATGATAGCGCGCCTCTCCTTGCTGCTCGCGATGCTGCTGTGCATCGCCGCCTGTAGTCCCATCAAGCCCTGGGTTAAACCCTATGAACGGCAAAAAATTGCGGACGAAATCATGAGTTTTGATCGCGATCCGATTGCGGGCAGTTACTTGCATCACGTGTACGACGCGCGCGAAGCGGCACGCGGCGGTGATGGTGCATCGGGAGGTGGCTGTGGTTGTAATTAATCGCCTGCTGATTTTAGGTTTAATGTTCATGGCGAGTATTGCGCACGCGGCAGTATTACCCGATGAACGCATCGATATTCTCTACCACGGCTACGACGGTGGCGGTGCGCAAATTGATGGCCCTTCCATTTTAGTGCGCAAAAGTATCGGCAGTTCAGTATCGGTCGCCGCGAATTATTATGTGGATATGGTGACCAGCGCCTCTATTGATGTTGAGGCGACTGCAAGTCCCTACAGCGAAGAGCGCAAAGAGCAGGGCTTGAGTGCGCAATATATGGTTGATCGCTCCACCATTTCGGTGGGCTATGTCAGCAGTAAAGAAAATGACTACGATGCCACTACTTATAGTTTGGGTATCGACCAAAGTTTTTTTGGCGATTTAACTACGCTTGGTTTTGGTGTGAGTTTTGGTGAGGATATTGTTGGGCAGAATACTGACCCGACCTATAAGCGCGATTTACAGCGACGCAAATACAGCATCAACGCCTCGCAAATTATCACTAAAAATTTATTGGCATCGCTCAGCTTTGATAGCGCCAGTGATCAATGTTTGAATTTGGCGGACACCGAAAGCTGTTTGAATAATCCCTATCGCTCGGTGCGGTTTCTTACTGGCACCGGTGGTTATGCTTACCAGGGCGAAATTTATCCGCATACCCGCAACAGCGATGCCGTTGGCTTGCGGCTGATGTATTTTCTACCCTATCGCGCTTCATTGCGCGCAGAGCTTCGCCAGTTTTCCGATAGCTGGGGGATAGAGTCGGAAAATGCGGAGCTGCGCTATTTGCACCCTTACGGCGAACGCTTTTTGTTTGAAGTGAAATACCGTATTTATGACCAAACCGGTGCAGATTTTTATGCGGATTTATTTCCCTTCCGCGACGCACAAAATTTTATGGCGCGCGATAAGGAGTTGAGTCCTTTTTCATCCACCGTGCTCGGGTTGGGCGTCACCTACAAAGTTCCGGCGGGCACTATTCCCTGGTTTGAAAAAAGCACGGTCAATCTCTACTGGGATCACTTCAATATCGACTATGACGACTTCCGCGATGCCCGTGTATCGCCCACGGAATTCGCCGCTGGTAGCGAACCGCTCTACAGTTTGGATGCGGATGTGATCCGCTTTTATTTGTCTTTCTGGTTTTAACGCTCTTATCCCCTTCCTGATCCAGCGCAAGCTATCGCCCGTAAGGGTGATATTTTGCGCCTTGGTCTCTATAATCCCGAGCCTTTTCATTGGTTGCACACAGCTGCCGCCATTGCGTTTCTGCTAATAACAAGTGAGAGCACTGTGTCCCCTGACCAGATATTGATTGTCGATTATGACGCGACCTGCGCCGCCGGTAGCGGAATGGATGAGCTTCGCGCCGCGCTTGCTACCCAGCGCTCCGGGTTGCGCCCGAACGATTTTCCCGGCTGCAATTTGCCTACGTGGATTGGTCGTGTCCCGGCAATTGATGATTATGTGTTTGCGCCGGAATTGGCCGCGTGGCAGAGCCGCAACAATGCGCTGATCGCCTTGGGCTTACAGCAGGGCACGCTGCAGCAATCCTTAACAACACTGGTGGAGCGATTTGGTTCGGCGCGCATCGGTGTGGTGATGGGTTCCAGCACCTCCAGTATCGACCGCTCGGAAGAGGCCTATCGCCATTTGGACGAGCAAGGCCAGTTGCCAGCAGGATTTCTGCAAGAAAATGTACTAAATCCCCACGCCCCCGGTTTGTTTGTGGCGCAACTACTCGGCCTTGATGGCCCCAATATGACGGTAAATACGGCCTGCTCTTCCTCTGCCAAAGTCTTTGCGACCGGCGCGCGTTGGCTGCGTGCGGGTATTGTGGATGCGGTGCTGGTGGGTGGTGCCGATACCCTGTGCCAAAGTGTGCTCTACGGTTTTCACTCATTACAGTTGGTGTCCGAGTCCCAGTGTCGCCCCTTTGACGGCGCGCGCGATGGCATCAATTTGGGTGAGGCCGCCGGTTTTGCGCTGCTGGTACGTGGCGATGACGCCCAAGGCATTGAGCACACTGGCATCCAACTCAGCGGCTATGGCGAAAGCTCGGATGCCCATCATATGTCCCACCCGCACCCGGAGGGCGCCGGTGCGCGATTGGCAATTGAACAGGCGCTCGCGCAAGCGGGTTTGGCGCCCGCGCAGATCGACTATATCAACCTGCACGGTACAGCGAGCCGCGCCAATGACCATATTGAAGGCAACTTGGTGGGCGCTATGTTTCCAGCATCCACGCTTGCCAGTTCCACCAAAGGTTGGACTGGGCACACCCTTGGCGCTGCCGGAATTCTCGAATCGATTTTTGCGCTGGAAGCCCTAACCAGCGGATTGGTGCCGGGTACCTTGAATCTGGCGCAGGTCGACCCGGAAATCGCTATTAGCATGAGCGCGGCCAACCAAAGCGCAGACTTAACCCACGTGATGAGCAACTCCTTCGGCTTTGGTGGCAATAATGCCTGTCTGATTTTTAGCCGTGCGGAGGTGGCAGCATGAGTAATCCGCTAAGTAATAACGCGCCGATTGTGGTGGATTTGATGGGAATTGGCGCCTGGGGCCCCGCGTTTAACAACTGGGCTGAGCTGCAAACGCTGTTTGCTAATCCATCACTCGGCGATGATCTGCAGTGGACGACTCAGGTGCCCAAGCCGGAAATTATCCCCGCCAATGAACGCCGGCGCGCGCCGCTGCCGGTGCGCGCCGCCGTGGAGGTGAGCTGGCAGGCATTGCAGCAATCGGGCTTGGCATCCAGCGATGTGGCCTGCGTATTTGGCTCGGGGCTGGGTGATACTGAAATCACCGACTATATGTGCCGGGTATTAACCAGCGCCGAAAAGCAGCTATCGCCGACCAAATTCCACAACTCGGTGCACAACGCCGCCGCCGGTTATTGGACCATCAGCAGCGGCTGTATGAAATCGGCCAACTCGATTGCGGCCTACCAAAACACTGCCGGTTTGGCATTGCTTGAGGCGATGATCCAGTGCCAGCAGCACCATGAGCCGGTATTGGTCACCCTGTTTGATACTGCCGCGCACGATGCCTATCGTCAGATTTTTGCCTGCGAGCAGAGTTTTGCCGCCGCGCTGCTACTCGTTCCTGCTGGTGCTGCCAATGCGCCAATAGCGCGTTTGGTGATGGCGGATGAAACCGCTGCAAGTGTTATAGCGCCAGATTTACCCCACGACCAGCTGGACAAACTCTACCGCGATAATCCCGCCGCCAAGGTGCTGGGTTTGCTCCAGCAACTGGCGGCCAAACGCAGTGGTGACTGTGTGTTTGAGCTTAGCCCGCGTCGCGCCCTCAAGCTTGTTGTGAGTTTTTAGCCAATGAATAGTCCTGAGATATTGGATGCTGCTGAGCTGGCTTCGGGTCATATCACCCTGTGGGATGTGATTATCGCGGGCGGCGGGCTGGCGGGTTTGGGTTTAGCTAAACAGCTCAAACAGGCCAATCCTGAGTTATCGATTGTGGTAGTGGAAAAGCAGGGTTTTCCACGCCCGCGCGCCATCGCCAAGGTGGGGGAATCCACGGTCGAAATAGGCTCTCATTACCTGTCGCATCACTTGGGTTTGCTGCAGCACCTGAAAGACAAACACCTCAAAAAATTCGGCATCCGTATATTTTTTGGCGAACCGGCCGATGATTTTTCCCGGCAGGACGAGCTGGGTGCCAGCCAAACCTTTGGTATTCCGACCTATCAGATTGATCGCGGCGATATCGAAAACCATCTCGCCACCGAGGTGCAGGTGCTGGGTGTCACCCTGATCGACAAGGCGGATATTCTGCAATTGGACACTGGCGCCGCAACTGGCTCTGCGCACAACAAACAACTGGTGATTTGCACCGCGACCGGCGAACAAACCCTGCGCGGCCACTGGTTGGTGGATACCGCCGGGCGCGCCAGTTTGCTTAAAAACCATCTCAAGCTTGCGGCCAAAAACGAGCATAAATCCAACGCCGTCTGGTTCCGTATCGACCGCACTATCACCCTCGATGATTGGTGTGAGAATCCCGAATGGCAGGCGCGCTGTATGCCCGAAGGGCGCCGCTGGCTAAGTACCAATCACCTGGTCGGGCCGGGCTACTGGGTGTGGATTATCCCGCTCGCCTCGGGTGTGACCAGCATCGGCATAGTAATGGACGACATCGCCTTTGACGCCAGTGGTATTGCGGATCAAGCCTCGGCTATGGCCTGGCTGGCGCAACATCAACCGCGCTGTGCGGCGGCGATAGGCGATGCCAGGTTCCTCGATTTTGTATTGCTGCAGGACTACTCCTACGACTGCAAACAACTGTTCAGCGACCAGCGCTGGGCAATTGCCGGTGAGGCCGGTCTGTTTGCCGACCCCTTTTATTCACCCGGCAGCGACTTTATCGCCTTTGCCAATGGTTTTATCTGTTCGCTGATCACCGCTGAGCGCCGTGGGCAGGATATTCGGGTGCAGGCGCTGGTGTATGAAAAACTGCTGCGCTCCATCTACCACAACACCCTGTCGCTCTACACCGGTCAGTACGGTGGTTTTGGCGACCGGGTGATGATGGGGTTAAAACTCCTGTGGGATTACAGCTATTACTGGGGTGTGCTCTCGCTGCTGTATTTCCGCGACGCCCTGTGCGACTTTGAGCGCATCCGCCCGCTGGCGGGGGAATTGCAAAAAGCCCAGCAGCTCAACCAATCCATTCAAGCCCTGTTCCGCACCCGCGCTGAGCGCCGTTTACAGCTGCCCAATCGCGGCGTGTTTATGGATCAATACCAAATCCCCTGCCTGCAGTTTTTTAACAAGGTCTTGATGGAGGCGCCGGTATTACCGCTGCCGGAAGAATTGGCGCGCAATATGGCACTGGTAGAACAGGTGGCAGCAGCGGTGCGGGATATGTTGGGTGATGCACCTGAGCTTAGGATTAGTGATGCTGAGCGCGAATTGCTGGGGGCCTATCGGTTGAAGATATTAGGGAATGGCGGTTGAAGATATTAGGGGATGCCGGTTGAAAATACTGGGAAATGGCGGCTTAAGATTCTCGAGTGAGGCTTATTTGTTGCGTAATTCGTGATAAAACGCCAACAGCTTAGCGCGCGGCAATTTGCCGTTTTCTTCGCGCGGTAGGGCATCCACCATCAGCAGCGGGCGCGGCATAAATACCGGGTCCAGGTGCGCGGCAAAACGGGCGCTGAGTTGTTGCTTGGTGATGTCTGTACCGACCACTAAAGCGACCGGGCGGGTCACGGTTTGTTGACCAGTGTCCGGCATAAATACCACGCCATCTACCACGCCCGGGGTGGCGAGCAGCAGTTTGTTCATCTCCACTAGCGAGCCGCGTTTGCCGGCGATTTCGATCATGTCGTCGCTGCGCCCGAGCAGGCGGAAGTGGCGGCCATCCGCGGTTTCAATCCGGTCTTGTAGCGGCTGCTCTTGCGGCAGGTGGCTGCCGCGAATCACCGATAAATCCTGTGCCAATTCCAAGCCATCAAATAGCTGCCACAGATCCGTTTGTGCGCTGCGGCGGCGCGCCATGGAACCCACTTCACTGCAGCCGTAAACTTCAATTAACTCACCCGCAAAACAGCTTTCTGCTACCTGCGCCAAGTCTTGCGACAGCGGCGCGGTGGCGCAGAGTATTTGTTTGACGGGCGGCATGGCCACACCGCTGTGCACCAGTGCACGCAGGTGAACCGGGGTGCTGATCAGCAAACGCGGCGCCGGTAATGGTTGCAGTGCCTGGGCGACATCGAGCGGAAACAGCGGGCGCGCATCGCTAATGCACAGGCGGCTAAACAGCGGCAGTAGCAGGGAGGTTTCCAGCCCCCACATATGCTGGGCGGGCACAGTGGCGAGGGCGAAGCGCAGCTGTTCGCTGTAGTCATCGCCCAGCATTGCCTGTGCGTTCATGCGGCTGCTAGTGACAAAGGTGTGCCAGGGTTTGGGGTTGGCTTTGGGTTGGCCGGTGGAGCCGGAGGTAAAGGCGATGGCGGCAAGTTGGTCGGCGCATATCTGCGGAATGTCGCGGCAAGCGTCGGCGCGTAAATCGGTTTCGTTAAGGTTGAACTGCGGGCAGGAGTCGAGCAGGTTTTCCAAGCCGTCGTGCAGCACATAACTAGCGGGATATTGCTCGCGCAGCAATGTTTGGGTCGCTGGGGCGCGGTTCTGCGGCAGCAGGTTAGTCTGCCCGCGCACCAGCGCCGCGCAAAAGCCGAGGGTGAATAAGTAGCGGTTGTCGCACAGGTTGATGGCAAAACCCGCTTCGGGCAGGCGCTCGGCCAAACCCAAGACCTGACCGATAAAAGCGCCGACACTGATCTCGCCCGCCGCGCCGCCCAATGGGCTTAGAGCGCTACTGAGATGGGCGAAACAATCCTCCACCCGGCGCTCCAGTAAGGGCAGCTGGGCAGGGGGTTGCTTGGCGGTCATCGCGGAGTCGCTGGGCATAACACGAAGGTTAGCGCTTACTTATTGCTATTGGTCTGTACAAACTCGGCCAGTGAGGCGAGGGTGGCAAAGGCCTTGCGGGTGCGCTCGTCGTCGGCTTGCATTTGCACGCCGTATTTTTGCGAAATGGCGAGGGCGATTTCGAGTGCGTCGATGGAATCCAGCCCCAGGCCATCGCCAAATAAGGATTCATCCGGTGCTATCTCACTCGCCGCTATATCTTCCAGATTCAGTGCTTCTACCAGTAATTCGGCCATTTCCAATTGGGCAGCGGTTTGCGCAGACATAGATACCTCGATGTTATTGTGATGGATCGGCGTTATCGGCCAATCGTCGATGAAAAGCGGCGCAGTTTAGCGGCTTTGTGCCCCAAAATCACCCGCACTGCCTGAGACTTACCTTAACCTAACGGGGGTTTTTGGGTAAACTCGCGGCCTTTCACGTCACTCAGCCCCCAACCATAAGACACTGTTATGCCTATGCTTCGCCAGCACTATCTGCCCGCCAGTGCGGTGCCAGACACCAACCAACTGCTCACCCAACCGGGTGTTTTGGCCTTGGTGAACTTTGGCGACGCCTGTGTGCCGGGCGCGCAGCCGGGCATTATCCCGCTGGGTATGCCCTCGCTCAGCGATCAACCTTGGGAGGTGATTCGCTACGGCGATTCAGTCGCCCAGCGCGGGGTGGACGAACACTGTCACTGGAGCCTGATTGAGGATGTACTCTGCGTCGCCACCTGGATTGCACCGGAGGATTGCAGCGACATAGAGGCCGCTACCGAAGTGGCCTATGGCCGCCTGTTTCGCGTGATTCAGGCCAAGGGCTTTCCCTATCCCTTCCGCATCTGGAACTTTATGCCCGATATTAATCGCGGGGATGGCGACCGCGAGGAGTACAAGAAATTCTGCGTTGGCCGCCAGCGCGCGTTTGATGATTACCATGTGGCGCCGCAGGAGTATCCCGCCGCCTCGGCGCTTGGCCATCACACCAAAGGTGCGGTTGTCTATTTGCTCGCCGGGCGCAATTCCGGGGTGCATCACGAAAACCCGCGCCAGCAACCGGCCTATCACTACCCGCGCGAATACGGCCCGACCAGTCCCAGTTTTGCCCGCGCCACCAGCCTTGCGCTGCGCAGCCGGGAGCAGGTGTTTATTTCCGGCACTGCCAGCATCATCGGCCATAACACCCAGGCGGTGGGCGATTTGCAGCAGCAGCTGGCAATCACCCTCGACAATATCCAGCACCTGCTGCGGCATGTGGAGCACGCGCATGCCGAGCTAAGTGCGATCCGCGTCTATCTGCGCCACGCGCAGGATGTGGCGGCGGCCCAGGCTTTTTTAGGCGCGCGCCTGCCTGCTGATGCTGTCAATTTTATCCACGCCGATATCTGCCGCAGCCAGCTGCTGGTGGAAATTGAAGCCCTGGCTTCACCCGGGGTATGAGTCAGCTCAATCGCTTCTGGCGCCTGCTGGCAACGGCTTTCTCCATCGCGCTGTTTGCCGCTGGCGCCCTGCTACTGGCGCTACTGCTGGCGCCGTTAATCCGCTTATTGCCTTGGTCGGAAACCCGTCGCCGCCATCTGGCGCGCCACAGCATCCAGCGCTGGGTGCGGCTCTATGTGGCGATTATGCGCAGCCTGGGGTTGCTCACGGTGGAGTTTGACGGGGTCGCGGCGCTGAACCAGCCGGGAGTGTTGGTGGTGGCTAATCACCCCACACTGCTCGATGCGGTACTGCTGATGTCGGTGATGCCCAATGCGACGTTTATCGTCAAAGCCGCCATGGCCCACAACCCCATTACCTGCTGGATAGTGGCGCTGGCCGGTTATATTCCCAATGACGAAGTGGGCGTGGAACTGGTGGAAAAAGCCGCTGCCGCCCTGCGCGCCGGTGAAACCCTGATGATTTTCCCCGAGGGCACGCGCACTGAGGGCGATGAGCTCACACTGAAACGCGGCGCCGCCAATATTGCGCTGGCGGCGGCTTGCCCATTGCTGCCGGTGGTGATTTATTGTAAACCGCTAACCCTGCGCAAGCGGGAGCCCTGGTATCACATACCCCATCGCCCGCCGCATTTTATCCTGCGGGTACTGCCGCCACTGGAGTTGGCGGCGCTGGTTGACTCCAGCCAGCCGCCCGGTCTGCAGGCCCGTGCACTTACCGCGGCGCTGTACCAGTGCTTGCGCGATGGGCTGAATAACTGCCAGTGCGATGAACTGCAGAAGCAGCGCTAAAGCTTGTATAATCGCGCGCCGGTCGCGCCCAGCGCTACCTAATGGACGCCGTCCCGAGCGCGTCACCCTAAAAAAGAGTTAGCAAAAGATTCCCACTATGATTCATACCCGTGACAGCCTGTTGACGCGCATTGCCGACATACTGCAAGAGCAATTTGATGTGGAGCCAGGCTCCATTACCCTGGACTCGCGCCTGCGTGAAGATCTGGATATCGACAGTATCGATGCGGTGAATTTAATGATCGAATTAAAATCCATTACCGCCAAAAAAATCACCCTGGAAAATTTCCACCAGGTAAAAACCATCGGCGATTTAATTGATGCCATTCTGGCGTTTTTAAGTCAGGAAAACGCTCAAGGTCAGGCCGCTCACTAATGCCACGCCGCCGCGAACCCGCTGCACTGCTCAGTGTGGATACTGCCATCACTGTGCCGTTTTTTGATGTGGATTCCATGAACATTGTGTGGCATGGCCACTACTGCAAATATCTGGAAGTGGCGCGCTGCAATCTGCTCGATAAACTCGGTTACAACTATACCGATATGAAAAATTCGGGTTTTATGTTTCCGATTGTGGATATGCAAATCCAATACTTGCAGCCACTGGTATTTGAGCAGCAAGTGATAGTGACGGCGAATTTGGTGGAGTGGGAATATCGCCTGAAAATTCATTACCTGATTCGCGACGCGGCAAGTGGTGCCCTCTTGAGTAAAGCGCAAACAGTGCAAGCGGCGGTGGATGCCAAGACCAAGCTGTTGCGCATCGGCAGCCCCGATGCGTTACTCGAAAAAGTAAAACCCCTGTTACCCTAAACCCTGCGGCGCAAATTTCTATGAAAATAATGATGCGACCCACTCTGGCTTGCCTGTTGTTATTCAGCGTCATTGCCAATAGTGCGATGGCGGATGGCCGCGCTGCAAATGCGCAAGTTAATCCTGCGGAATTACTCAAACACTATTTACCGGAAAGTTGTTATCAAACCGGTCTGTACAAGCAACAAAAATCCATCGCCGGCATTAATAAATTGTTGGAGACCGAAGGCAGTTTTGCATTTGCTTGCGATAAAGGTTTGCTCTGGCATACCGCTGCGCCGCTGCAGGAAACACTGGTCTATCAATTACAGGGCACAACCCATTTGATGCGCGCTGACGGCAGCAGTCAAAAACTCTCTGGCGCTGTGCAACGTCAGCTGGGGCAAATGCTCAATCATTTGCTCGGCGGTAATAGTGCTTACCTGGAAAAAACCTTTGCCATAGTGGCAAGCGACACAGGTATTCAATTAACACCGCGCAAAAAGCGCATGGAAAAATTCTTGCGCCATATCCACATTACTCGCAGCAGTGATGCAGTCACTATTCGCCTGCAACACCAGGGCGATGAATACACTGCAATTCGTGTGTATGAGTTGCAACCTCTGCCATCACTCAATGCCGATCAATGCGTGCAACTGTTGGCCACAGCGCCGGTGGCATTAGCTTGCGCGCAATTATTAACTCCCTGATTTTTATTTAAGTGGACGCGTTATGACGCAGCAACTTTATCGCCGCTGGTGCAGCGCGGCTCTGCTATTGCTAACACTGGTGGCGCTGTATTGTTTTTGGGCAATCAACCGCAGCGGCCTGCAGATAGATACCAATCTGCGCAGCTTGTCGCCTTCGTTCACCCTGGATGCGGCCGTCAATCACGCGCTCAATAAAATGTCGGCCGATGCGGCGCAACAATTTATATTGGTATTGGCTCACCCGGATGAAGAGCGGCTCGCCGACGCCAGCGATGCGCTGCGCGCGATGATCGAAACCGATGCCGGTACTATCGCCTATGTTGATCGCAGCGAGTTGCTCGAGCGCTACATAAATCAGCTGCAAATGCATCCCTTTCATATTCTCGGTTCCGAGGCGCAGGCGACATTGGCCGAGGGCGATGCCGAAAAAATACTCGCCTTGGCGCAAACTAATTTGTATGGGGCGGGCGGCGCAGTGCGTTTATTGCCTCTCACCACTGACCCGTTGGGCTTTGCCAATGAATATGCACTGGGTTTATTGGATCGTATGGCCTTAAACAATAGCGATGAAATACAAGCAGTAATACGCGGTCAACAAACACTTTTTATTGCTGCACATCAGTTGCAAATAAACAGCGACGCATTGGAAATGAATCAGCAGGATCTGGCGCTGCTGAGTATCAAGCAATTTATGGCGCAGTTAAAAAATGAATATCCCGACGTGGAAATTATTCAATCGGGCATTTTATTTTTTGCCGCCGATGCTGCGCAGTCGGCCCGCGCCGATATAGATACTATTAGCACGGGTTCGATGATTGGTGTGCTGCTGTTAATCCTCTGGGTATTTCGCGGTCCGCGTGCACTGCTCTTGCCTGCGTTGTCGATTGGCATGGGCTTGGCGTTTGCATTTGCTGTCTGCCATTTCTGGTTTGGTTCGATTCATGTACTCACTCTGGTATTTGGCTCCAGTTTGATTGGTGTAGTGGTGGATTACGCACTGCATTTTTATTATTTTCAGGCGCACCATCCGCAAAGTGAAAATCGTCTGCCGCTGTACCGCGCTTTATTTTTAAGTTTACTCACCAGTGTGATTGGTTTTAGTGCGCTGGCTTGGTCGGGCTTGGCGGCACTGCAACAGGTGGCGGTATTTGCCGTGTTAGGGCTGGTATATGCCTGGTTGATGGTAATCGCCTTGGGACATTACTTAACCAAGGGCGTAAAAGTATACGATTCAAGTTTGCAGAAAATAGTTAAGGGGTTGTTGCGCTTGTTCGGAAAATTTCCTTCGCGTGGGATTGCGCCGCTAATCGCTGTATTTTTGCTGAGTGGTTTTTTTGTAAACGATTTTGAATGGCCTGTTAGCGACAATCCGCGCAGTTTTTTTGCAGCCAACCCCCAGTTAATTGAGCAGGAGAAACAAGTCGGCGCCTGGGTTGCCAGTCACGAGCCAGCCAGTTTTATTGTAGTGCAGGGCGACAGTGCACAGCAGGTCTATGATCGTATCGCCGCTGTTCAAGGGTTGTTGGGCGAGCAGGGGCAGTTATTAGGAGTGCAGCAATTTTTTCCTTCCCCCCG
>Ga0307408_100000172_pt1 | contig 73037 bp, 57 predicted proteins | sample 322Cmetagenome_FD_202116 | JGI IMG/M metagenome (GOLD analysis project Ga0307408, IMG submission 202116) | Maize rhizosphere microbial communities from greenhouse at UC Davis, California, United States - 322HYB-C-3 | ecosystem: Host-associated > Plants > Roots > Rhizosphere > Soil | place... | reverse complement strand
ATCCCGGCGATTGATCCGCGATCACGAGGTCAGGATCGACCACTCCGAGGCGCTGATCTATTTATCCATGACCAAGCGCATGCTCGCGAAAATCGCCTCCTGAGCAATTTTCAGACAGCCTCTAAGACGCGCGGCTCGAAGCCGCCGGAGGCCACAAAGGCGATTAGATTCCCGTCCCTCCATACTGACCCAAGGCGCGCCCGCCTCCCGGATCGCCCCGGGCGAACGGGCCAACCAGTCCTAACTCGGAGCGGACGGGAAAGATTCGTGTCGGGCGAAGACGCGGGATTGGAATGCCCGTCGTTGGGTGAGCAACTCCCAGGCGATCTGGGCCATCCGGTGTGCGACGATGGTGATGGCGGTGTTGGCTTTTTTGCCGCGCTCGCGTTCACGTTTGAAACGTGCGCCGAAATAGCCGTTGCAGCCGACGGCCACCCAGGCCGCCTCGATGAAAGCCCATTTGAGCCAGCGGTTGCAGTGGGAGATCATCCGCCCTTGGTGGAACGCGCCGGCAGAGCCACGGGTGGTCGGTGCCAGCCCGCAGTAGCCGATGAAGCGAGCCTTGCAGGGAAAACGGTCGATATTGTCGATTTCACAGCCGATCACGCAGGCCAGCACCTTGCCAATGCCGGGCATGCTGCGCAGCAGGGTCATGTCCGCATTGCCCTTGCACAGCGCCTCCAGCCGCCTTTCCAACTCCGTGATGCGCACTTGCAGCGCCGCGAGCATTTCCAGATTCTGCGGCAACTGGCAGTCGGCCGGCTCTGGTAATTCCAGTTTGCGCATCGCCGCCGTGCCCTTGGCTCCGAACAAGTCGCTGCAATGTGGCAACTCCACGCCGCCGGGAATGCCGCCGAGCAGACGGTGGGTGCGGTTGCGCAGTCGCGTGCGCATGCCCACCCAGCAGGCCCGTTGCCGCACCAGCTCTTTGGCCAGCCGGGCCGCGGCGCTCGCCGCGTGGGCGCGGGGCACCATGTCGAGCCGCAGCAACTGCGCCAGCCGCAGCGCGTCGACCTTGTCGTTCTTGAGTTGGGCGTCGCAGATCAATCGCACCTTGAACGGGTGGGCCATGATCACCTCGACCATTCCGGGGGTGGCCACCAGCGTGTCATACAGCACATGCCAGTTCATGGAGGCCTCGAACACCGCGCGGCAGGGTCCGCCGAGCTGGTGGACGAGACCGGCGAAAAGGGCGGGATCGTTGTCGTCGATACGGCCTTTCCAGACCGTCTCGCCGTCGTCACGCAGGACGTGGACCTGGCTGAATCGTTTGTGCGCGTCGATGCCGATGTGGTAGCGTGTGGTCGTTTTCATGGGCTTCCGCGTTGGTTTGTTTGTCCAACCCGCCACGATACTCGCGGCGGCTCCGACGCGGAGGCTCTTCCATGCCTACTGACCCCCATCAGAACCTCTATGGTTTTCACTCAACAGAGGCGACCTCACGAACAAAACGTGCATACGCATCATCCGACATTTCAAACGGAGCCAAAAGAACCCCAACCAATTCACGTTTCTCCGCTGCTGACATCCCATCCCAAGCCTCATGATGGCGGGCGAATATTACACTGTTTTTCCAAAACCTGCTGTTCGGATCCACCTGTTTCCAGCGTTCCCAGCCCTCTGCTTTATCGGCAAACCCTCGTGCGTTTTCGGCATGCTTAAGTGCATCCACAACCATGCAGGCCACCCTTGCCGCAATTGGACTGTCGGCAATATCATGATCATCCGGATCACGGTGAAATTTGGCCTCCATCACCATTTTATGGAGTGCCAACAGCTCATAGTAGTTGCTAATTTCCAGCGCCATTTCCAAAATCGTTTTCTTTGACTTCCATCGTCGCATTTCGGGGATCGCGAACCGCTCCCTCATGAATGATTTCATTTGGTTGGGTGCCTGTCGACAGCCCCCCTCCAGACTGATCTTTAAGCCGAACATCCACTCGATGAGTACCCTTTGCACCTCCTCTTCCCATGAATAGAGCATCGCTAGCTTCCTCAGGCGCAACCTTGTCGGTGGTAAGATAAACCCGCCCTTTTGCGTCGGGCTTGATCACTCCAGTTTCCGCAATGCCTTTGGCTCCGGCCTCGTCTGTGTAGTGATAGAGCACATCGTCAACCTCCTTGGTGGCCTTTTCCGTCGTTTCGCGTGCGGTAGCGGTCAACGCGTTGTCCGCTTTGACTGCAATCTCGACCACGTCGTCGCCTTTCTTCGCGGCCTCTTCAACAACCACGGCCGCAACCATCGCGGTCTTGGCAATCTTCACGCCTTTCAGCGCGAGGCTGGCCGCTTTGCCTGCCGTCAGCGTGGCCGTGGCTTCGCCGTAGTTCCCCTCCGCAGCCGAAATCGACGCGGAACAAACGTCCGCCACTTTCCCAAGCGCTGGAACCGTACTCACCGCTGTGAGGGTCGCCTGGGTGGTATTCACGACGGTGGTCGTGTGGTTCGCCATTGAACGCACCACCGAAGGCGCTTGCCAACGCTCCCCGAGCCAATTGCCCACGGCCTGCATAAACAGCCCATCCGGATCAAAGGCTGTCCAAGGGTTCTGTCTTACGTAGGTGTAAACGTTTGGACCGTCGACGAATCCGGCCGGGTCGCGGGTGATGAACATCCCCGTGGCGAGATCCCGATAGCGGAAGCCCTCATTGAGTAAGCCGGTCGGGTCTTCATCTTTCGTATTGGCCCGCTGGCGGTCAGCATTGGAACCCACTTCCTTGGTGCGGGTACCGAAGGCTTCATAGCTGGCCTGCCAGGTGAGTGCGCCCGCGTCGTCGCTCTGGGCGATGACGTCGCCGCGGCTGTTGTAGGAATTGAAGGCCGCCGCGGAGCCGCGCACGGTGTAAAGCACCCCGCCGATACCGCCGCCGAGATCGTTCCCGCGGATGTTCTCCACCTTAAGGTTGGCGGTCGAGATCGTGTCAGTCGCGTATTCCTGCACGCTGAGGCCGCCGCTGAAGACCAACCGGCGCTTCTCGCCGTTGGCAAGCGATTCATCACGCGCCACCCGGCGGGTGCGGTGGTCGTAAGCGTAACGATAGGTTCCGCGCTTGGCCGTGTCTGCCGGAGTGTTCAGTTCCAACGAGACCAAACGGTTATCGAAATCGTAGGCGTAGGTGTCGACCCTTCCGCTGGCCGCTTTAGTAAGGCGGTTGCCATTGGCATCATAAGTATAGAGACCTTGGCCTACATCTTTCCCGGTTTCCAGGGTACCCTTTACGTAGGCGAGCTGGTTCGAATTGTACCCGTTCGCGCCATCGCCATAAAAATAATAGACAACACCCAGCGGGGTTAGCGTCAATCCGTTTGAATCGTAAACGTTCCGGCTATAGGAACTGGATGGATGATCGCTAAGCGAATAAGCTCTTGGAGCCCAAGAATACTCGCTTCCACTTGTGGATTCCGCACTGTTCCACTTGTATTCGCGAATTTCCGACCTGTTATGGGCGTTGTCGTAGATGTAGACGCGACTATTGTGATGGGCGGTCAGGTTGTAACCGGAAATGTACTGTTCGACTTGATATTCGACCTCCAGGCGTGAAGTGCGGTCATAGGTATTTACGACGGTCCGCAATGGCAGGCTCCCGTTATTCGGAACGGTCTCCAATACCTGGCAAACGTTGCCGACGCGGTCGTAGCCGGAGGAATGGTCCGCAGCCAAGGTTCCGAGCGCCTTCTGGCTGTAGTCGAACTTCGAAATGAGGCTTCCCGTGGCCGACGTCGTTTCCACCACCAGGACGCGGTTGAGGGCGTCATAAGTCGATTGAGTGGTGTCGCCGTTGGGCAGTCGCTTGAGCAGCGGATTGCCGCTGACATCGTAGACGTAATCGGTGCGGCGATCGCCGGTTTGGCCGGTGTAGCCGACCGGGTCCGTCACCGCGGCGGTGGTGTCCCAGCAAACTTCCAATTTGTTGAATGCGTCGTAGCGGGAGACCAGCTTGCGGCCGGTGCCGCCATATTCGATGAGCAGACGGTTGCCCGCTTTGTCGAAGGTGTGGGCGTGCGTCACGCCATTGGACTGTTCCGTGACGGCCCGGTTGAGCGCGTCGAAGGTCTGGGCGACCCCGCGGATCGATTGATTGAGTGTCGATTCGTTGGGATAGGTGACCGAGAGCAGGTTGCCCGCCAGATCGTAGGCGTGAACCCGGTTGTCGGCGCTCCGGCCCACGTAAGAAATCGTGGTGTTGCGCAACAGCGCGTCGTAACCGAATTCGACCGTTTGCCCTTTCGCGTCCGTACGGGAAACCTGCACCAAGGCGTCGAATACGAAGCTGTCGGTCCTTTGAGCCGGTTTGCCCGGATCCCAGACGGTGGCGATCTTGCGGGCGAGGCCGTCGAATTGGAACGCGGTGCTCTGGTTCTCGCCGTCAGTGACCTTGATCAAGTTGCCGCCCGCGTCGTACTCGTTGCGCACGATGATATCGCGGGCGTTAGGAACGGCTGGATCAGCGGATGGCTCGCCGGTCAGCGGATTGACCGATGTGCTGGTGAGGCGGTTGGCGCGGTCATAGACGTTGCGCGTCCAGTTGCCGTTGGCGTCCTGAACGGCGACGGCGTTGCCATTCGCGTCGTAGTAAGTGCCGGTGATGGCTACTTCCGCGAGCCCTTCGGCGCGTGTCACCGTCGTCGGCCGATTGGCGCGGTCGTAATCGGTCTTGGTGACGACTTGGCGGGGATCGATCGTCCGCACCACATTTCCGACCGCATCGTAGCGTGACTCGGTCACCGGGGTGACGCTCTGGGTGCCCCCGCCCGGCAATTGATACACATGGGTCGGGGCGGTCACGAACCGCTTGCGATTGCGGGCGTCGTAGGTGGTCGTGGTGACGCGACCGAGAACGTCGGTGACCGATACCGGATTGTTGGCGTCGTCGTACGCGGTCGTGGTCACCCCCGAACCGCTTACGGGGCTGGCCGGTGTGGCACGGTTGACCTGGCCGGTGATGGGATCCGGCGACCACGCCTTCACGGCCCGGCCAGCCGCATCATAGTCGGTGATCGTCTCCCGATTGAGCGGATCCAATGTCCGGTAAGCCGCGACCGGACCATAGAAGGTCTGGGTGGTGGCGGCGAGGGTGGTGCCATAGGCCTTGGTCACCGCGGTGGGACGATTGAGCGCGTCATACGTGGTTTGGGTAACGCTGACGGTCGCGTCGTCACCTTCGACGCGCCATGCCTTGTTAAGTATCTCGTTGCCGGCGAGGTCGTATTCCTGGGCAACAACCGCGTACTTCGCAGGCGAAAGCTGATACTGCTTGCGAGTGCGCACCGGCAGGTAACGGCCGTCGTAATCGATCAAGGTTTCAAAACCGCGCGGGTCCACCATGCGGGTCGGCTTGAAGCCGTAGCCGCTGAACGCCTTCGCACCGCTGTTCGGACCATCGTAGAACATCTGGGTGACCAAGTTCAATCCACCGGGATCGACGGTCGTGCTGACGGGCCGAGCCAGGTCGTCATAAGCGGTGCGAGTGATCGTGCCGCGGGCGTCGATCGCGTCGACGGGCTGCCCGAGCGCATTGTACGTGGTCTGCGTCACCAGATCGCCCGCGCTTTCGATCTTGTTGCCATCCAAGTCGCGAATCGCGCGAACAGGACGACCGGCGGCGTCATAGATGGAAAGCGACCAGTGGCCGTTTTCGTCGCGTTCGACCAGCTTCCGCCCAGCGGCGTTGTAGGCGAACGCTTTATGCGTCGCACCGTCTCCCGTGTCCGGGAAGGTCGTTTTCATCAGTCGATTCAACGTATCGTAGTCGAAGCTCGTGGTGTTTTGCCGTGGATCCGTAGTGGTCAGACGGTTGCCGTTCGGGTCGTAGGTGTGCGAAGTCGTCAGGTTAAGGCCATCCGGGTCGACGATCGATTGACCGACGTAACCAAAGCCATCGGTCGAAGGCACATTGAGCGTAACGGCGTGGGAAAACGCTCCGTTGGAGTGATTGGCATTGTGGACCGTGGTCCGGGTCGGGAAGCCCTTGAAAACCGAATCGTATTGGAATTCGGTAAACTTCATCATCGCTCCGGTCGCCGAAAAGACGGTTTCCGACAGGCGATTGCCGGTGGCGGTGTCCACCGTGTAGACCGTCCGGCGGTTTTCACCGTCGACGGACTCCTTCATCACCCGAGCACCGGGAAGAGCATGCTTGGCCGGGTCGTCGGCGCCGGGTTCGCCGAGCGAGGTGACGTATTTGAAGGTTTTAACGCTGGTCTGCTGAAGCCCCGTTACCGGATTGGAGAACGCACGGGTTTCCTTGGTCGGATCGTTATAGTGGCCGCTAAACAAATTATCCACCCGGGTGAAGTAGACCGACCATTTCGGGTCATCGACCAGGTTGCCCCAGCCCGCGGCCTTCAACGCCCAGCTGAACTTGAAAATATCGGCGTACTCGTAAGTCGTCTGGTTACCGCTGAAATCGGTGACGATTTTATCGGCCATGCCCGCCGTGGTATCGAACTCGACCGAGTCCGTGCCGCCGCCCGGCTGGGTCAACACGCAATTCTTCCAAAGCACCTGATAGCTCGGAGCTTTGGGGCCGCTGCGATAGAGAACCTCTTCCAACTCGCGGCTGTTGATCAGGATGCCCTCGCCGTATACGAAGCGACGGCTTTTGGAAGCGGCGTCTACCACGTCGGCAGCGCGCGAGCCAAAGATTTCCGGATCGGAGAACAACCCATCCGCCCTTTTGGTCACTCTGGGCCAGATTTGGGGAAAGTTGGCATTGGAGCCGTTCAAGGGAATGAACTGGGCGGTGCCGGCTCCGGTAACCGTCGTGGTCGAAACGATTCGAGGACGCGAAGAGGAGGGCGTGTAGTCGACCACCGCGAAGCCGTCGCCCATATCCACCAAACCGGGGGCTTTGGTCGTCGCATCCGCTTGGTAGGCGATCGTGATCTCGTGCAAGGGACCGTTCGCGATCGATTGACCTTCCAAGACAGGGTCGCCGGTCCGGAGGTTCGAGGTGATCTTGCTAAGGTTGATATGGTGAAAAATATCCTTGGGCTTAGGATCGGACACCGACGAGGGAGGAGCGGTATCCTCCACCGAGACTTTTTCGTAGCCATACTCGATTCGAGAGCCATCGGGACGGGTAACCGAGGTCAACGTCTTCACGGCATTGGTTCCCGAACCGGAATTCGCGTAGGAATAGGACCAACGGTTGCCCCGCGGATCCACCACCGCGGTGACCTGTCCCCCGCTATGCTCGATCGTGAGCGCGCGCTTGGTGCCTTGGTCGGACTCGACCACGATGCTGTCGGGAATCAACGACGAGTTGCCGACATTGAAAACGAATTGCAACTTGTTGCCGAAGCGGTCTTCCGCCGAGAGCAGTCGTCGGTAGGAGATGAACTTCCAGCTTTTACCGTCCTTATCGAGTTGAATGGTGGAGGACTTCGTCGGCCTGGCCTCGTATTTTAATTTGGTTCCGAATTTGCGAGTGAGCTCGAAGCCTCCGTGGCGACGCTTGCCGGTCGCGGGATCCAGCTCATAGGAAGCGATAAGCCGGTTGAACAAGTTCGCCTTCTCGGTTCGATTCGATGGCAAAGGCAGATAGGCGGCCTGAATTTCGCCAGCACTGGCGAGCTCCTCCACATCCGACGTGCCGGATTGGTCTTCCGCGGAGGCCAAGGTTGACCGGGCGAACTTATAAGACGTGCCGTTCTCATCCACCGCATAGAGGTAGGGAGTGGGCCGTGGACTGACGCACATCGAGGGCGAGTCGGTGAGAGTGAGATAACCTTCTTCGCGCAAGGTCGCCCCGATCCCGCTCGACCAGCCATAGCCGAACGGCTTGTCATACTGAAGGTGTTCGGAGGGATTGTCGCCGTAGTAGCCGTCCCTCGCCTGGCTCCACATTTCGCCAGCCGCGCTACGTTTGACCGCTAGCGCCAGTTCGCCCCCGGAAAGCGGGACGTAGATGTCCGACGTGTCGTGGCGGAGTTGGAGGGATAACGAATCGACGTAGCTTTCCTCCCGCATTTCATCGGATTCCTCCTTGGACTGCTCTTTTTCCGCGCTCATCGGGACGCCGTTCAATCCGATGCGGCGGAAGCGCATGCCGCTGGTTTCATCAAAACTGGGCAGCAGCGGCGGACAGTTGGTCGGCTCGGGCTCGGGTTCGTTGATGGCGGCGGCCGGGAACCAGGGGCTGAGGAGCAGCGCCCACAGGGCAAGAGCCGGAAATGAGAAATTCGAGCGTGGCATGACAAATCAGGGTGAAGGGAAAGGATTAGCGGGAGGGGGCGTTAAATTGGCGCAGGGCCGTCAGGGCGGCGGGTTGAAGAGGACCGGCGGACCGACTTAGCTCAGTGAGAATCTCTTGATCTTGTGGATGGCCATAACGGCCAAGTGAGGCGACTGCGGATAACCGGAGCGCCGGGTGTTCGGACTCGTCCGTTGCCAGACGACGAATCACGTCGTAGCAGGCTGCGGTCTTGCGCAGGCCAGCAACCCGGATGGCCGTCGACTTGCGGGCGATGTCGTTCTGCGTCGGTGCTGCCACTTCGGCGATGACGACCGGTTCAAGCCGACCCCAAAGTTTACCCGCCTCTTCGGGTGGCAGCTGCGCAAAGATCCCCATTAGGACATTGAGCGCCGTGCCCTGGATCGTGCCGCGGTTCAGAACGGGATCGCTGGCCGCTACGATTAACGCGTCCAAACCTTCGGCCCGGCGTTGCGCGTCGTTCTCTTTGGGCACCCCGGGGAGTTGCGGAAAAAGCCACTGTGCCAAATGTTGGACGGCGTAGTCACGGGTTACTTCCGAGATCGAGGCATCGCGAATGAGAGCAACAAGTTCAGGGGTCAAGCGATCTGGTGCCATGCCTTTTTCCCTCAGCACTTCCATGATCTCGTTCTGTACCACCCATTGCTTTTCCGCCTCATGGTCCGCTGGCACGAGTCGCAGCTCCGCCAGCAGAAACTCCAACTCTTCGGGGGCAAGAGGAGCTTTCAAGCCCGCGACCGCCCCGATCTGCTGGCGCCAGTTCAATTCGGGATTGCGGACAGGGCTCAGGCGCTCGGTTTGTACAGGCTGGATAGGAGCCGGGAGTGACGAAATGGCCACCGGTTGGGACTCCGGCCTCATGAGCCACCACATTCCTCCCGCGCTGGCGAGGATGCCGCAGGCGGCGATGGCCCAACCGTATGAAAGTCCGTGTTTCATGGAAAATCCGCGGAAAGACTGTGTCGGTTAGCGGCGGCCGATCACCACACCATTGCGATCCACGATAGTGATATAGTGGCAGGCCCCTCCGTCTAAAGTGCCGGGCACCAACATTTCCACCGTCACCGTGCCGTTGATGAAGTCCTCGACGGTAAACTCTTTCACCGTGGTGCCATCAAGGAAGGTAACGCCTCCGCGATAAATGGTCACGATGATCTTCCCGCCCGGTGGCAGCCCGGTCGACACGAGGTACGAATAGTAGACGGCGTAGCCAGGGAAGCTCGTTGAGAGTTCGGAACGAGTGAAGTCATTCTGAAGCGTGTCGCTGAGCAGGATCGAATTGACGGCTCCCTTGGAAATGATCGGTCCACCTGCCCAAAGCCGTGCGGCGAGGGCCAACGCTCCTCCCTCCTGCGGATAAAACCACAGATCGGTTCCAGTGGCGTTCTCGCCACCCGGCACCAGAATGAGGCCGTCTCCGCCTTCAAAGTTCAAACCGCTGGAAGTGCCCGGTGCGGAATAACGCAAAAGCTTCGATTCATTGCAAACCACGTCCCGCACCGGGCCGAAGTCGGCCTGCTTGACCTCGACCTTTAGCGTCGCGGTCGTGCCGGATGAATGGTTTGCGGTTACTTCAAAATTCCCTGCGTCATTGAATTGATGAACGTAGGTTTGGTCGCCTTGAATTAAATGGCTCTGGCCTGAGATCATAAGCGTGGCCGAGCCTGCCGGGTCTCCATTCGAAGCGGAAAGCAGCAGGGAATCGCCCTTGCGGATACGAAGTGTTTCCCCGCTCAGCACGTTGGTCGGCTCCCATCCGAGAGACCCGGTCGCGGGCTCACCTTCACCGAATTCAATTCGGTACGAGATTGGAGCCGCCGGGGCCAACGGCAAATTCGCATACCAATGAGAAGCATGAAGTCCGCTTTCCGTCGCAACGGGTGCGCTCCCTGCTTCGACGACGACGTCGCTGACGAAGCGGGCGCTGCCTTCGATAAAGGCGGGCGAGGTGCGCGAGAGCGTGGGCGTGGGCGTCAGGTAGTTTTGTCCCCCCAAGGATTGATCGAGCCAATCGGCAAGCCCGTTACCATCGGCATCGACCCCGGTCGGTTTGAAAATCCGGATGGCGTCGATTTGAACGGAACGGCGAGCCACCACGTTGTCGATCAGGAGACGCAGGCGGTGCTCGCCAGCTTGAAGCTGCTGAGTATGGAGTCGGAAGATGGCCTTGCCAGCGCTGTCGAAGGTCAGACGCTTCCGGGCAATGAACCGGCCGTCGACCGAGAACTCGACTGGCACGCTGTCGCCCGCCGTCCAACCGCCGCGCAGGCGGCTATCGAGTTGAATCACGTAGATTCCGGGTTCCGTTACTTGGAACGGCCACTCGACCGAGCCTCGGAAAAACTCCGAGACGAGTCCTCCGTCCACCGATATCCAGGTGGTTCCCGGGGAGAGGTATTGTCCCAAGTCAACCGTTCCCGCCAGCGACATCGTCGGTGCATCCGGGGTAAGGGGATTGGTCGCCAAGGTGACCTCTTGGGAATCGTTCACGCCATCCCCATCGCTGTCGGGGTTGTTGGGATTGGTGCCCCAAAGATATTCTTCGCGGTTCGACAATCCATCGTGGTCGTAGTCGCCTCGCTCGCCCTGGCGGACGGCATCGACAAGGCCGTTGTCAGTCGGGTCCAACCCAAACTGCTGCTCCCACGCATCGGGAAGGTAATCGTCGTCCTGGTCGTCGGCGGTTTTCAAGTAACCGGTCACCATTTCTCCCGAGAGCGATTCCCGGACGCCTCCTGCGCGAGCCCACGCCAGCGACACGTGGGTGTTGGCCGGGTGTCCATGTTGATTTAAGACTTCGAAGTAATAAGACCGCCCGGCTTCGAGGTGAATCGGGACGCTGCGTTGACTCGCGAAATGGTCCCAGAGGTTGCTATCGCCAGCCGCCACGCCCGCACTCGTTCCCACCGACGGATCGAGAATGGCGATGCGACGTTTGCCGTACTTGCCTGTGGCGGGATCCGCTCCAAACCAGAGTTCCGCGGCATCCGAGCTGACCCAAAACGTATAATCCCCGGTTTGTTTCGGAACGAAATATCCGCGCGTCCGGGTGCCGAAATAAAGGCCCGGAAACTTGAGGTCTGCGGGCGACTTCAGCTCAACCTGATCCGCGGCGCCATACAGGCGCTTGGAATCGAGAAACTCTCGGATCCGGTAACCGTTGATGTTGTTCCAACGTTCCACCAACACCCGGCCCGGTGCGTGGTCGGCCACTCGCGGATTAAGGCCGAGTAGGTATTCCTCGCGGTTGGGCATAAGGTCGCCGTCCGAGTCGCCGTATTCGCCATTGGCGAGATTGGCGGCACCGTTGTCCGCCGGGTCCAGACCTTCAGCCATTTCCCACGTGTCCGGCAAGCTGTCGCCATCGGCATCCAGCGGGTCCGGCGTTGCCGTGCGGAGATGTTGCGAGCCAACCACCTGGCGATCGGCTTCCGGAGACCATTCGTAGGCCTGCACTTCCGCCAGGGTGAGGATACCGTTGCCGGCATTGTTGTTACCTAGAAGCTGGATCTTGATTTTGCGACCCTCGACGGTCGCGGGAAGATTCCAGGTAAAGACAGCTCCCGCATTGCCTATGCCGACGAAGCAATCCTGGCCCGCCAATTCGTTGCCGGCGGAGTCCAGCACGGCGATGCGGAAGTTGGAAAGGCGTTCACGCAAGTTGTAGCGGTTGGTCAAAACGATCCGGTTGACCGCGCGGTCCTGACCGAAATCGACCTGCCACCAGCTGTTGGCGACGCTGTTGGTATGGGTGAACGTGGTAGCAGCTTCCACGCCATCGATCGCCATACCGGCGTGGTAAACGGGATCATAGGTGCTGCTCTGGGTCGCGGTGGAGCCATTGGAAGCGAGCGCCCAGTTCACCGGCTGATAGGCCCAGGCGAGGCTCGCGTGGTCCCAGCCGACGTTCTCTTTATGAAGGATCTCGAAGTAATAGGGCACACCCGCAACCAGATCCTTGGCCTCGCTCTTTTGCGTGGCGGATGCATCGTAGTTTCCGGCCGCGACCCAGTTGCCCAGATAGGCCGTGCGACGCTTGTCGACCGCCGACGCGGACGTCGACAGCTGGAATTCTCCCTGGTCGTCGGAAGACAGCCAGAAACGCCAGTTGCCGGACTTCGGTGGAACGATCAGGCCTTGGATTCTCTGGCCGTAGGAATCGATCTTGAGGTCGCCGAAGCTCAACGCGCTCGAAACAAACGAGGCATCGTTGGCCGGTTTGGGAAATGCCGCGGTCGCGGTGAGATCTTTCAACTTGTCCCCGGGAAGACCGGTCCAAATCTCGCGACTGACGTAGCCGGCATTTCCGCCCACGCTGAAGGGATCGCCCGAGCTCTGAGCCTCAAGCAAATTGCTGAAGCCGTCTCCATCCGGGTCCGCGGCCGCGCCGTCGTCCCCTTCCGCACCAAAGAAGAAGTCAGTCGACAATCCGACGCTTTGTTCCCATTCGTCGACCAAGCCATCAAGGTCCTGATCCTGAACGTCATCCAGATAAGGCTCGAATTGTTGAGCCGGAATCACTTGGCGCGCTTCGCCAGGAGCCTGCCAGGCGACCGAGAGACTGTCGGCAAGGGTCGCTTCCTTGTGCAGGCATTCGATGAAGTACTTCTGTCCGGCCACGAGAGAAATAGTGGCCGACTTCTGGGCCGGGAATTTGTCCCACTCGTCGGGCGCGGTCCAAACGGGAACCGACGCGATGAATTGCTTGTTGAACTTCGATTGGCCGGTCGACAGCCACAGTTCGCATTGGTTGTCGCCCGCGACCCAGAAGGTGTAATCGCCGGTCACCGGCGCGGTGATCCAGCCTTGCAGGCGCTGACCGTAATTCTCGGCGATATCGCGTGGAGTCGAAATGCCGTCGTTTAGCGTGGTGATGTCCGCTTTGCCGTAGAAGCGAGCGTTGTGGGTGAGGTCCGCGATCTTATCGCCGGGAATTTTCAACCAAACCTGCCGGGTGAGTTTGCCAGTAAGGTTGTCGATGATCGCCGGGCTGGTGCCGGCGCGGAGCTCGACCCGGTTGGCATAGCCGTCGCCATCTGGATCCGCCGTGAGCGAGGATTGTTTGGCGAGGATTTCGGCGTCCGTTTCGGTCGCGTTGGCGCGGAGGTGAATCAGCTCCCAGGTATCGGGCAGATCATCGGCGTCCGAATCGGCGACCGCGTAGTTGCCGAGGAATTGGTCCAGGGGCAGCGCGGTGTCGGAGATGCGGACTTCGTCGATCCGGCCGTCGGTCGCGTCTTTCTGCGCGCCGTTCCACATGCCCCGGCCGACGATCCACGGTTGGTTGAAAGCGCTGTAGGTGTTGAAGAAGGCGCCTTGGATCGGCACCGAGCCTTGGGCGATGTAATCGCGGCAACCTTCCGGTTTGATCCAGAGCGACAGTTCGGTCGCAGTGGCGGTAGCGGCCACCTGATACCACTTGTTGGCTTCGATTTTCGTGCTGCCCACGCACCAGCGGCCTGCGCCAGAGCCATCGACGATGCCGATTTCCATCTTGTTATCGGCTCGGACTTTCAGGGAAAGCGGCGGCTGACCGCCGACCGGGTTGCCGTCTTTGCCGACGATGACTTGCCAACGGCCGGTAACGTCCAAACAGAACGACGCCTCAACCGTCCAGGCGGTAAAGGTCTGGCTGTTGAGGGGTTTGGAGCCGGTGTAAATGTCGACCGGCGAGCCCTTGAAATCGAGCGAAGCGGTGTTGAGCGCGCCCGTGGCGGGAACGCCCGCGAGCGTGCCGGCCGGGAATGGCACCGACGTGGTGTAAGTGGGCGCGGTGGTGGCCGTCCACGTTTGCATGTGGTTGCCTTGGCCGGAAGAGTCCAACACGGTGTTCGTGACCGCACCGCCGGTGTTGGTAGCGGAAACATTGCCAGAGGTTTGCTCCTCGAACCGCCAATAGGCCTGGGTGGAGGCATGAAGTTCCCCGGAGAGCGCGGCGAGAATCGCGAACGAGGACAAAGATCGTTTCAAGAGAACTTTCATGAAAGTGCGGTGAAGGGCTTTCCGTGGAAACCGGGCGGCGCGGTTTATCAGAGCTTCTATTCCTAACAACCCTTTTTAAGGTGAGACTTCCGCCTGCTGAGTTATGGCCGATTTTGCTACTAGAAAAGCCGTGTATGACCGAAGCTCCACCCGCCAATTTGTCGATTTCATCGCAGCTCACGCCTGCAATTTCTAACAGGCGGGTCGCCGCAGGGACGTACGCGGGTTGTCCTCACAACCCCACCATCAGCGAAACGTGGGCGGCGGTCAGCTCGCCCATCGTCTTGCAGTCGCCGAAGCCGACCGTGCGGTGCATCTTGTCCAGATCGCGGGCGAGCGTCGTCACATGCGATGCCGGAGCGAGTTCGTCGCGCCGCATGATGCCGAGCAAGGCCTTCAAGCGACCGGCTTCCACTTTCGCCCGTCGCGCCATCTGCGCGTGTTCCTCGGCGACGTATTGGTCGATGGTGCGGCGATTCAGAACCTCGAACGCGAGCTTCGTGATCGTTCTGTTCGAATCGAAGCGATAGGCGAGGTACGTTTTACCACGTCTCTCGTACGATTGCTGGTCGAAGTCGATCGGCCGGACGCGGTATTGCACCTCCTCGAAGTCGGGAGTGATATCGACCACGTAGTTCACGCTCCGCATGTCGCCGAGCAGGCGGATGAAACAGCGCTCGTTGAACTTGGTGAACTCCTTGGCGATGCGAACCTTGTTCAGAGCCGGTTGCCGCAGGTAGTCCCGCAGGAACACGTCGCCCGGCACGCCCGCGATGTGCTCCTCGATCAACGTGTTGCCATTGACCAGGTAGTTGATGCGATTGGGCGAGAGGATGTGCTCAAGTTCCAGTCCGTAGATCCGCGATGCGTCGGCGACCTTCACGTAGAAGTAGTCCGAGTTGTCGTTGAAGACGTTCGTGATGCGGATCCGGAAGGGGCGAGAATTGCCGAAGTCGCCGAAATCGATGCGGTCGACCGACAAATGCTCATGCCGCCCGACCTCGCCGCCGATTTTCAACTCCGAATAGATTTGGGTGAGCTTCGGTCGCAGTTCCCTCAACAGCTCTGGCGGGTACATGACCGTCAGCCAAAGCGTCTCTTTGCCATGCGGATCCTCGTACGGAATCGCCCCGGTGAAGCGGCCGAGATCGTCATACACCTGCGGGATCTCGCGCTGGCGGTCGAAGTGATACAGGTACTGCCGGAGCGAACCGGAGACCTGGTACTTCGTTTTGCGGCGTGAGATCATGCGGCGGAAGAATAGCGGAGTCGTCCGCGACAATCACGCCTCATCCAAGAGGGTCTTGCGCGTGAAGAGCGTCAGCACGGGAATGCCGCGCGCTTCGATCGCTTCGCGGCCGCCTTCCTGGCGGTCCACCAAGACCAGTGCGAACGCGACCTTGCCGCCTTCGCGTTCGATGACGTCGATCGCCTTGATGGTCGAACCGCCGGTGGTGATCACGTCATCCACGACGATCACCGTACTGCCTTCCTTGAAGTTGCCTTCGATCTGTTTGCCCCGGCCGTGACCTTTCGGCTCCTTGCGTACGGTGAACACCTGGAGCGCTTCGTCCGGATGCTGTTTCGCCGAGGTCATGCCGACGGCGAGGGAAATGGGATCGGCGCCGAGCGTCATGCCGCCGATGGCGTCGATCTTGAGACCTTCTTTGGCAATGCGCTCGCGCACCGCGGCCCAGCCGAGTTCGCCGATCAGGTTCGCGCCGAAAGGATCGAGCGCCGTGACCCGGCAATCGATGTAGAGGTCGCTCTCCTTGCCGGAGGCGAGGGTGAACGTTCCGGTGCGGACGGATTTTTCCAATAAGAGAGCTTTCAGCGCGGCGGCGGACATGGGGGGAGAGTTGAGAAGCAAGAGACCAGAAGCAAGAGGCAAGCGACCGGTGCACCCACGGAGTTGCCAGTTGCCAGTTGCCAGTTGCCAGTTGGGAAGAGGGAAGAGGCGAGCTGAAGCTCGCGGTCCGTTCCTGCACAAAAAAAGCCGCTCTCCTTGCGGAAAGCGGCTTTGGGAAAACGAATGCCGTTCGGCTTAGTTCGCAGCGGCAACCGGAGCGCCAACGTTCACGCGGCGACCATCGCGGTCGAAGGTGACGCGGCCGTCGGTGAGCGCGAACAGCGTGTGGTCGCGGCCGATGCCGACGTTGAGGCCGGGCTGGAACTTCGTGCCGCGCTGGCGGACGATGATGTTGCCGGCGATGACGGCTTGGCCGCCGAATTTCTTCACGCCGAGGCGCTTGCTGCGCGAGTCGCGACCGTTCTTGACGGAGCCTTGTCCTTTCTTATGGGCCATGTCGGGAAGGGGTGAGGGATTAGAGGCCGATGGCGGTGATCTCGAGCTTGGTCAGGTGACGACGGAAGCCCTTGGTCTTGTGGAAGCCCTTGCGGCGCTTGAATTTGAAGGCGACGCCTTTCGGGCCGCGGAATTGGCTGACCACCTTGGCGGTGACCGACGCGCCGGAAACCGTCGGCAGGCCGACCTTCACGGACTCGCCTTCGCCCACGAGAAGAATCTCGTCGAAGGTGATTTCGGAATCGACTTCGAGGTCGAGCTTCTCGACGTCGATTTTGTCGCCTTGCTGGACGCGGTATTGTTTGCCGCCGGTTTTGATCACTGCGTAGGCCATGGCCGTAAGAGGAGAGGGTTGCCGCCTTTTCGGGCGGGCGGGGAGAACAACACGGGGGGTGACAAGCGGCAAGAAATTTTTTTAGAATCGACGAACTCCACTACTTAAGCTTTCCAAAGCATCTTATGTTCGGTCTCGCCACCACTCCCATTGCCATGGAAGCGCTCGGTCGCCTGGCGGCGGATCGTGCCCGGGCGGGGACGGTGTTCGCGCTCGTCGGCGATCTGGGCGCGGGCAAAACCCACTGGACGAAAGGGCTGGCGGCGGCGCTAGGCAGCGCGGGTGAAGTGACCAGTCCCACCTTTGCCTTGGCTCACGAATATCGCGGCGGACGTTTGCCGGTGTTCCACTTCGATTTTTACCGCATCGGCACGGAAGACGAATTGCTCGCCCTTGGGTGGGACGAATATCTGGAGCAAGACGCGGTGATCGTCGCCGAGTGGGCCGATAAATTCCCGCGCTGCTTGCCGGCGGAAGCGATCTGGCTGGAATTTCGGCTTTTGGCCGATGGCTCGCGGGAAGTCTTCAGCCGGTCACCGCACGCGTGACCGATTGCAGCGTCCGGCCGGTCATTTGGGCCGCGCTTCTGGCAAGGCCACAGGAAACGGAACCGAACGCACTAAACAGAACAAGGCTCCAAAGGGTGATTTTTTTCATCGACGCAGGATGGGGCAAACGTCTCCTGAGTCAAGCGACCCGGCTGTCGAGCTGAAACACCTGACCTGAGGTATGGGGGAGGTCTTCGTGCAACGTGAGTAAAAACCGGGCGACCGCATCCGGCGTGTTGAAGCGGCCGAGCACGTGATCCTTACGCACCTCGTCGCGACGGACGGGTGACACCCTCGCGGTCATCGGAGTTTCCAGAAAACCGGGCAGGATCACGTTCACCCGCACGTTGGCCGGTCCTGCTTCCCGGGCGAGCGATTTTGCTAAGCCGATCAGGCCCGCTTTCGCCGCCGCGTAGGCCGCTTGTCCGACAGGTGGGTGCAGCGCGGAAAAGCTCGAGACGAAGACGATGTGGCCGCTTTTCCGTCGCCACATGCCCTTCAGGACCCCGCGAGCGCAGCGAGCGGCGGCGTGCAAATTGACGGCGAGCGTTTCATCCCACGCGCTTTCCTCCAGTTTCGCCAGAGGAGCGTCCCGGGTGATTCCGGCGGCGCAGACAAGGAGGTCGGTCTCCAAACCCGAAAAATAAGCCGTCACGGCCTCGTGGTCGGTCACATCCAGTTCCTGTCGACCGGGCGACCGCACTTCGTGGCCGGCCTCGCTAAACTCCTTGGCGATCGCACGGGCTAAACCGCCCGCCCCCCCGGTGATCACGATCGTTCCCGCCATGGACCGACTGTGTCTCCCCCCTCGATTGGCGACAACCCCCAAGCAACCTGTGAACAACTTGGGAATCCTTTGGGGGGTAATTGGATCGCCATGACCGGATCGGGGCTGCCTTCACGGCTGCCGTGGAATCATTCACAGGTTATTCTTCGCGTGGAACCTTTGATCTAGCAATGGGGAACGCCCCAAAAAGCAGGTTGTTCACACCATTAAGACGAAGAATTTTTGAAGTTTTTCTATAAAGAATTCTTCAGAGAGGCTCGTGAATTGAGCCCATTCCCGATGTGAACGACCGTTTTTTTCGGCACCTCGAACGGTCCATTTTCCCGGGTGGGGTGGGATTTCATTTTGCCGAGGGTCCTCTCCTGAAACGCAAACGACCGGTGCTCCGTGCCGCATGCGCGGGTCGGGAGTCACCGGTCGTGAAAAAGAAGCGGGACGTACGTTAGATCAGCATGAGGGCCGGTTGCTCGATGAGTTTCTTGATTTCGCTCAGGAAACGGGCCGCCACGGCGCCGTCGACCACGCGGTGGTCGCAGGACAGGCCGAGGTTCATGCGCAGGCCTGGGACGATCTGGCCATTCTTAACGACCGGTTTCTCGATCGCGGCACCGACGGAAAGGATCGCGGCTTGCGGCGGGTTGACGATCGCGTCGAAGGATTCGATGCCCCAGGCGCCGAGGTTCGAAACGGTGATCGTGCCACCGTCGAATTCGGCCGGCTTGAGTTTCTTGTCCTTGGCGCGCACAGCGAAGTCTTTGACCTCGCGGGAAATCTGCAGAAGCGACTTGGTTTCCGCTTCTTTAATGACCGGCGTGACGAGGCCGTCTTCCACCGCGATCGCGACGGACATGCCGACGTGCTTGAAATTGATGACCTTGTCGCCCGCGAAGGAGGCGTTCACCGCCGGCACGGTCTGGCAGGCGTTGATGACGGCCTTGAGAATGAAGTCGTTGACCGTGTATTTGTTGCCGTGGGTTTGGGTCGCCTGATCGTTGACCTGTTTGCGCAGCGCCATCAACGGAGCGGCATCGACTTCGACATGGAGATAGAAATGCGGAATCGTTTGCTTCGAGGCCAGGAGGCGCGAAGCGATCACCTTGCGCATCGAACTCAGCTCGACGGTTTGGTCGCCTTCCTTCGCCACCGGCATGATGGCGTTGGAGACCGGCGCGGGTGCGGAAACCGGAGCTGCGGCGGCAGGTTTCGCTGGTGCGGCGGACGGTTTGGCACCGCCGACATTGGCGAGATCCTTTTTCACGATGCGGCCGGCCGGGCCGCTGCCGGCGACGGTGGCGAGATCGATGCCTTGTTCGCCCGCGATTTTGCGAGCGAGCGGGGAAACCTTGATGCGTTCGCCCGAAGCGGCGACCGGTGCCGGTTGAGCGACGGCTTGAACCGGAGCGGGAGCTGAGGCAGGTGCGGCAGCGGGTTGGGCTGCCGGGGCGGGCGCGGGAGCCGGAGCGCCGGAGCCTTCGCCATCGAGCACGGCCAAAACGGAACCGACGTTCGCCTTGCCGCCTTCAGCCACAAAAATCTCGCTGATGACGCCTTCATCGAAGGCTTCCATTTCCATCGTGGCTTTGTCGGTTTCGACTTCGGCGATCACATCCCCGATTTCGACGCGGTCGCCGACTTTTTTGTGCCATTTGATGAGAGTGCCCTCCGTCATGGTGTCGGAGAGCTTGGGCATATCGATGTTCACGGGCATGACAGTTAGGGATGGAAACCGCGGGGAGGATGGGAGAATACCCGACCATTTCCAGTTTTTTGTGATCCTCCTCTGGAATGCAAAAACGGCGAGGGCTTGGAGCCGTCGCCGTTTTGCGGAAAAAGTTGGAAGTTCGGCTCAGGGAGCGAGCGGCTTCATCGTCGGGATCAGCCCCAGGTTCGGGCTGCCGTTGCTGCCTTGGACGCTGGCCATCTGGCGGGTGCGCGGGCCGGTGGTGCCACAGCAAACTTTGTCCGGGCAATAAGGACGGACGCAAGGGCCGCTGTAGTGGATGCGCTTCACGGTCTTGTAACGAACCGCCTTGGTTTGAACGACTTCCTGCTGAACCGGGGCGACCGACATACCGCCCTTGGCGTCATAGACTTGGGTCTGCTGTTCGGTCACCACGGCGCGGCTTTCATAAACCGGCGCGCTCGGCGCAACGGTCGTGGTGGTGGTTTCCTGGACTTGGACCGGAGCTGCCGTCTCCCGGGGATGTTGCCAGCGGGACTGGCCGAGGCTGAACCGGGAACCCATGCCGCCGTAGCTGACAGCGATCTTTTCGACCTTGGCTTTGGAAGCGGCCGGTTTGGCACCTTTGCCGTAGCTCACGTAAAGTTTTTCCACGCGGGGTTTGGACTCGTTCGCGCAGCAGGCGCGCACTTTTTCCGTGCTGTACATCGGCATCGAAACGCCGAACATCGAGCAGCAGGAGGAGAAACCAAGGGACAGCGCGGCAAGGGGAAGTGCCAGGAGCAGGTTTTTCATGACGGATTGGGTTTAAAAGAGTTAGAAGAGGCAGCAGCAGGAAGTGGCTGCAAGGCAGAGCCCGGCGGCGGCAGCGGCGAGAATCAATTTCATGATGATCTCCAATGTTAGGTTCCAACCGCCGGGTGGCAACGAAAAACGCCAGCCTCACCTCAGACGAGGGCGCGCACTTTATCGACGATGCGTTTCGGATTCGGCAGCTGCTCGTTTTCGATGTGTGGCGAATAGATCGCCGGGGCATCGATCGTGCAGACGCGTTTCACCGGAGCGTCGAGGTAATCGAACGCGTGCTCCTGGATCAACGTGGCGATCATGGCCGACACGCCGCCGAAGGGCTTCGATTCGTCCACCAGCACCACACGGTTGGTCTTCTTGACCGAGGCGAGGATGGTGTCGACATCGAGCGGACGGATCGAGCGGAGGTCGACGACCTCGCAGGAAATGCCGTGTTCGTTTTGCAGGGTTTCGGCGGCGGCGAGCGAGTGGATCACCGAACGGCCGTGGGCGATGAGCGTGACATCCGTGCCTTCGCGTTTCACGTCGGCCACGCCGAGCGGCACGACATGGTCGCCATCGGCCGGATCCGGCACTTCACCGGTCATGCCGTAGAGGAGGGTGTTTTCCATCACGTACACCGGGTCGTTGTCACGGATGGCGGCTTTGATCAGGCCCTTCGCGTCGGCGGGAGTCGCCGGAGCGCAGACTTTCAAGCCGGGGAATGCGGCGAACAGACCTTCCGGAATGTGCGAGTGGGTCGCGCCGACGTTGGTGCCGCCGTTGGCCGGACCGCGCATGACGATCGGGCAATTGATGAGACCGCCGGACATGTAACGGACGCACGCGGCGTTGTTGACGAGCTGGTCGAAGGCCACGGAGTGGAACGACCAGAACATCAGCTCCATCACCGGACGCACGCCGACCATCGACGCGCCGATACCCATGCCGATGAAGCCGGCTTCGGAAATCGGGGTGTCGACCACGCGCTTGTCGCCCCATTTTTTCCAAAGGCCTTCGGTCACCTTATAGGCGCCGTTGTATTGGGCGACTTCCTCGCCCATCAGGACGACGTTCGGATCGCGGGCGAGTTCTTCGTCGAGGCCTTCGCGGAGGGCTTCGCGGTAGGTCAGAGTGCGGGACATGGAAAAATCAGCGGAAAGGGGATTGGAAAAGCGGAACCTTGTGGGCGAAGGGATCAGTCGTTGAAGAAGTGCCAGCCGAGCTTGGAAGCTTCGGTGTTGTTGTCGGTCTCCCAATAGACGTCGGTCATGATGTCGGCGACCGTCGGGGCGGGCGATTCGTCGGCGAACTTGCACGAGGCAGCGGCTTCGTCGGCCGCTTCCTTGTTGATTTGGTCGGCCTGCTCCTCGGTCAACACGCCTTCACCGATGAGGCGGCGGCGGAACAAGGTGATCGGGTCGTGGTTCTGCTTGTAGTTTTCGATTTCCTCCGGCGTGCGGTACTTCTTGGCGTTGGCGTCGGCGACGCTGTGGCCGTAGTAGCGGTAGGTGGAAATTTCGATGATCGAGGGCTTGCTTTCCTTGCGGGCGCGCTCGAGCGCGATGTGGGTTTTCGCCCGGACTTCGTAGAGGTCGGAGCCGTCGATGACGTCCCATTCCATGTCGTAAGCTTCCGCGCGCTGGGCGAGGCAACCCTTGTAAGCGGAAGAGCGCTTCTGCGAGGTACCCATCGAGTAGCCGTTGTTCTCGATCACGTAGACGACCGGGATGTCGAACAAGGCGGCAATGTTGAGTGATTCGTGGAACGCGCCCTGGTTGACCGCGCCATCGCCGAGGTAGCACATGCAGGAGCCTTGGCGACCGAGGTATTTCTCGCCGTAAGCAAGGCCGAGACCGAGGGGAGTCTGGCCGCCGACGATGCCGTGGCCGCCCCAGTAGTTCTTGTCCGGCGCGAAGTAGTGCATCGAGCCGCCTTTGCCCTTCGAGCAGCCGGTGACCTTGCCGTAGAGCTCGGCCATGCACTCGTTCATGTTCATGCCCACGGCGAGGGCGTGACCGTGATCGCGGTAGGCGGTGATGACGTGGTCGTGCGGGCCGCGGAGCGAAATGGTGCCCACGGCGACCGCTTCCTGGCCGATGTAAAGGTGGAGGAAGCCACCCATTTTACCGGCGTTGTAGTACTTCAACGCGGCTTGTTCGAAACGGCGGATGCGCACCATTTGGCGGTACAGCTCGATCTTGCGTTCCGGGGTCAGCTCGGCGTTGACGGGCGAGCTGGCGAAGTCGAGACGGGGCGAGTCAAGGGTGGCGGACGACATGATCGATTCGAGCGGGAAAGGGCGACTTATGCTTGAGGGTGAAGGACTGGCAAGCCTTATCTGGCAAGGGTTGCGGGCTTGGCTTTCGGTTGCGAATCGAGGGCGCGGAGAACGGCCTGCACCACGCCGGTGAAGAGCAGGTTCGCCGCCAGCAAATTGCGGAGGAACAACCACGAGGGGAACGGATCGCCCGGCAGGCCGGTCCAGAACGACTGCCAGAAGCCGGTCAAAGTTTTTGCGTAGCGGGGGTCGGCGAACCATGCGGCACCACAAGTCAGGGTATGGAAGACGAGGGCGGCTGCGACCGCGCCCAGCAGGGCGAAGGCCGGACGTTTGCGGAAGGCGGCTCCGATCGCATAGGTCAGGCCGAAGGCGCTCAGCGTCGTAATCAGAATGCCCGGATTCCACACGTCCTCCGAACCGGGAGCTTGAAACCACGCCGGTGCAAAATAGGTGGCGAACCAGATCAAGGCGGGCCAGGCAAAGGCTTTCCAGCCGGGTTTGGCGAACACCGCGGAGCAGAAAAAGAGCGCGGCGAGCGGCTGGAAATTCGCCCACTGCGTGCTGCCATAACTGCCAAGCAGACGGAATCCGACCGTCAGCAAGATCAGGAGGGTGGGGAAGAGCCAGCGCTTCATGCGGGAAGTTTGGGTCGCGAGAAGGGGCCGGGCGAGGCGAAAGTTTCCCCAAGCTCTGTTCCACGTGGAACATTTTCGGCCGTTCAAACAGCTCTAGCGGGACTTGTGACCTCGCGCCGGTTGAGCTACAGAGACCGCCCGCGCATGTTCCGCTATCCTAAATCGTACGACGTTCTCGTGATCGGCGCCGGCCATGCCGGAGTCGAGGCCGCGCTTGCGGCCGCCCGGCTCGGCTGCCAGGTGGCGATGCTCACGCAGAACCTCGACACGATCGGGCAGATGTCCTGCAACCCGGCGATCGGGGGGCTGGCGAAGGGGCACATGGTGCGCGAGATCGATGCTCTCGGCGGTGCGATGGCGCTGAACACCGATGCCACGGCGATCCAGTGGCGGATGCTCAATGCCTCGAAGGGGCCGTCCGTACGGGCCCCGCGTGCCCAATGCGACAAGAAGGCCTACCAGTTCCGCATGAAATGGCTCCTCGAAGGCACGGAGGGGATCGATTTGCACCAAGGCAACGTCGCCGAGCTGACCGTCGAGAACGACCGGATCACCGGGATCGTCACCTCGCTCGGCATGGCGATCGCGGCGAGGTCGGTCGTGCTTTCCGCCGGTACCTTCATGCGTGGTCTGATGCACGTCGGGTTGAAGAACGAAAAGGGCGGCCGCATGGGCGACGCCATTTCCACGGTTTCGGATTCCCTCAAACACCTCGGCTTTGAGGTGGAACGCTTCAAAACCGGCACGCCCTGCCGCTTGAACGGGCGCTCGCTCGATTTGTCCAAATGCGAGCGCCAGGACGGCGATTCGCCGGTGCCGAAGTTCAGTTTCCTCGCCGACACCTTGAAAAAGGACGCGGATGACCTGTTCACGCTCAATCCCTGGGGCGACCTAACGTTCCACGTGGAACAAATGCCGTGCTGGATCACCTACACGACGCCCGCCACCCACGACATTATCCGGGACAATCTCGATCAGTCGCCGATGTATTGCGGGGTGATTGAAGGGGTCGGGCCGCGTTATTGCCCGTCGATTGAGGACAAAGTGGTGCGTTTCGCCGAAAAAGAGCGCCATCAAGTCTTCCTTGAGCCCGAAGGCCGGCACACCCACGAGTATTACGTCAACGGCGTCTCCACCTCGCTGCCCTACGACGTCCAGCTCGCCTTCCTGCGGACGATCCCCGGCTTGGAGAACTGCGAAATCCTGCGGCCCGGCTACGCGGTCGAGTACGATTACTGCCCGCCGACCCAGCTCCAGCCGACGCTGGAAACCAAGCGGATCGAAGGCCTCTACTTTGCCGGCCAGATCAACGGCACTTCGGGCTACGAGGAAGCCGCCGGGCAAGGCCTGCTCGCGGGCGCGAACGCCGCGCTCAAGGTGCTCGGGAAGCCCGAATTCGTGCTGCGTCGCGACGAAGCCTACCTCGGCGTGATGGTCGATGACCTGATCACCAAGGGCTGCACCGAGCCCTACCGCATGTTCACCTCGCGCGCCGAATACCGTCTGCTGCTGCGCCAAGACAACGCCGACCTGCGTTTGACGCCACGCGGCGTGGAAGCCGGCTTGGTGACCGGCGAGCGGGCGAAGCGGGTCGCGGAGAAGCAGGCGAATCTGGCCACCGCCCTCAAATGGGGCCGTAAAACCAATTTCGAAGGCGTCAAACTCGACCAATGGTTCCGTCGCAGCGAAACTTCCTGGGAAACCTTGCCCGACGAGCTGCGGAAAATGTTCCACGTGGAACTTTGGCCGATGATCGAAACCGAATTCCGCTACGAAGGCCACCTCGCCCGCCAGCAGGTTCAGATCGATCGGATGGCGCGGAACGAAGACAAGCGGATTCCGGCCGACTTGGATTACGCCGCCGTGCGCGGCTTGAAGAAGGAGGCGCAGGTCAATTTCGCGCGTGTTCGCCCGGCGACTCTTGGTCAAGCGGGCCGAATCGCAGGTATTACGCCCGCGGATGTGTCGATTTTGGCGGTCTGGCTGGAGAAGGGGACGCGGAGCGCCGTGGCGGAATAGTCCTGACACGACTGCCCAGAGAACCTAGCCCCACTTTTCGAGCCACTCGGCGGGCAAGCGCGCGGGTTTGCCTTCGGGCATTTGAACAAGCGCAAGCGCTTGGCGGGCGGTGACGAGCAGAATGCCGTCGCTTTCCCGGACTAGCTCGAATTCGCACCAGAAACGGGCGCGGGAAACTTCGGCCAAACGGCCGCGAATGACGATCCAGTCGCCAAGTTTGGCGGGCCGCTTGTAATCGACCTCGGTCCGGGTGAGGACGGGAAACAGGTGCGTCGAGGCCATTTCCCGCAGGTCCATGCCCATTTTTTGCGCCGCCAAGCGCGTTCGGCAGGTTTCGATCATCCGCAGGTAGGCGAGGTTGTGGACCACGCCACCGCAATCGGTGTCGAAAAACATGACTTCTTCACGGGTTTCGAAGGTCGGCGTGGGCTCGGGCATGGCTTGAGCAGACGAGGCGGCGGCGCGCTTGCCAAGCGGGGAATGCGGGCTTGAGGACGGAGGTTGCCGAGGTCTAGGCTTGCCACGATGCAGCGGCGTTGGCTTACAGGGATGATGGGGTGGTGGCTTACGGCGAGCTTGGCGTTGGCCGCCGGACCTTTTCCCATGCCCAAGGATGGCCCCTTGCCGTTCCGTCGCGACCGTTTGCCGCTGGATGCCGACACCTTGCGTGGTTTGTCGGGGGAATTGGTGGTTCTGGGGCAAAGTCTGAACGGAGCGACGCCCGAGGGTCGGCATGCGGCCGCCCAATCGCTGGCGCTCGCGCTGGCGCTCGATCCTACGAACGTGAACGCCCGGGAGATGTTGGAGAGTTTCCACGAAGACCGTCCAGCGGCCGAAAGGACGTCGGTTCCTCCTTCCGCGCGCATCCGCCAGTTGACCTCGTGGCTGGAGTCGGAGGAAGCGGGCAAGGTAGCCCGTGCGCTGGCCGCGTGCCTGCGTGACGTGCTGGCCGCGGTCGAACTGCCTGAGAACCCGCCCGCCGCTCAGAAAGGCGCGTGGCGGGGCTGGGTGCCGGAATTAGCGGCGTATCGCCCCGTGGAGGCTGTCCCCGACAAGCCCGAGGTTGAAACCCCCGTGGTTTCTCAAGGATCGGCGCTCGCCCGCCGGGAAGGCGCGATTTTTGCCTCGCTCTGGGCGCACAACGGGGAGCTGAAACGGGACGTTTTTCAAAAGGTGAAGGTTTCCATGAAGGAGCTGCCGCCGCATGAGGGCGAAAACGCCCAGCCGGGCTCGTTTCGGGTCGAACTCCAAGGTGCCCATGGCGCTTTCGCGGAAACCGGCAAAATCCTGACCTCCGTGGTGGAGAAGCTGCACGACGGGCTGCTTCCCCCGGCTCGGCTCGGATTGAATTTGGGGAAAGGTGCGTTCCCCGAGCGCCCGGATGCGGGTCTTTCCGCGGCCGCGGTGGTGTTGATGGATGCGGCGGTCAGCGGTCGCGAACCTGCGGGCATCGTGATCGGACGCGTCGACAAAAACGGCAAACTGACCGCGCCGCCTCGACTGGCCGATCGGCTCCTCGCTTTGGCTGGAGGCGAGGGCGGCCGACTGATTCTGCCACGCGAAGCGGAGCCTTTGTTGTCCTCCATTTCGGTGCTCGCGGGGCAGGATTTCTTCCTGAAATATGAAGTGATCTACGCCTCCAATGTGCGGGAATTGGTCGAGCGGGCGACCGCCAAGCCCTCGGGCGCGGCGGGCGAAGCGACTGAATTGTTCGCGGAGATCCGGTCGAAAGCGGGAAATCCCTCCGGCATGGGTTCCTACGTCGCGAACCGTTTCGTCCGTCAGCGGCTGGCGGAGGTTTTCCAGAAATTCCCGGACCACGCTTCGGCGCGGCTGCTTTGGCAGCAGGGCGGGGGAGAAGTGCCGCTGAAACTGGCCCGTCCGGTGATCGCGGCGGAAATTTCCCGTAGTCTCGACGCCCTCACCTGGCTGACCGCGCTGGATGTCAACGAAACGATCCAAGTGCGGAAGCTCGAGCAGGCCCAGGAGAAGAGCCGGGACGAAATCGAACGCATCGAGCGTTACGTGGCCACCGATGACCGGGCGCTCCTGGATCGATATCGGGAAGTGCTTCAGTCCATCAAGGCGTTCGCCCGTGAAGTGCGCGACCGCAACAGCGATTACACCTACTATTACGAGCAGGATAAGAGCGAGAATGCGCTCCGGGAGCTGAAGCGGGCGTATCAGAGCTATCGCGAAGACCTCGCCAGAATCTCGGAATGAGCGTCGCGCGGGTTGATTCGAACTCCCGTCCGATGCGGGGACGACGGGCTCAATCGGCCGGCAGTTGATTGGGCGGCTCGAACTGCGCGAAGGTTCAAAGTCGTGCCGTTCGGAGCCACCGGATTTCAACAACCGGTGCGGAGCCGCACCGCAAGAGCCGCGCAATGTTTCAGGAAGCGCGCGTGGCCGGAGTGGTGCCGGGCACCGAGAATCCCCGGCTGGATCGGCACCCTCTGAAGCCATCATGGAATCAAAGCTCAACCCCAGCGGTCGCGCTACGCGGTCTATCGCGGTGACGAAAGCCATGCCAGCGGACCTGCCAGCGGTGAGGTTTGCCGCGTGCCGCCATGCCAAGCGGAGAAAGCCGCGCGTCTCGACCTTCGTCTGGCTCGGGAGCGAACCGTATCGCTTGTTCTTTCTCAGCGGCATCCTGTTCAGCATCGCCGGTGTGATGATGTGGCCGATGCTTTACCGCGGCGTGCTTGAGTTCTATCCCGGCACCAGCCACGCGCGCGTGATGGTCCAGGCGTTCTGCGGCGCGTTCGTGGTCGGCTTTTTGGGCACGGCCGGGCCGCGCATCTTGTCAGCGCCGCGGCTCAAACCCTGGGAACTGCTGCCGCTGTTTGCGTTGCACCTTGCCAACGGGATCTGTCACTTGCGGGGAATTACGTTTGCAGGCGATGTGCTTTTCCTCGCCCTGTTGGGCGGCTTTTCCATTTGCATGGGCGCGCGCTTCATTTGGTTCCGCAAGGACTTACCGCCGCCGCCATTGCTGCTGGCCGGTACCGGGATCGCCTGTGGCCTAGCCGGCACATTACTATGGCTCAATCCGCAAAGGATGACGACCACGGCCCTGTACCGGCTGGCGGGCTTGTTGCTTTATCAAGGGTTTCTCCTGGGGCCGGTGATGGGCGTGGGCATCTTCCTGTTCCCCCGGCTGCTCGGCGGAACGTTCGGCGAACCCGAACCCGGTGCGGCCACCCGGCGTTCGCTGCGGCACATGGGCATCGCCGGGGCGGCGTTGCTTGCCAGCTTCGCGATCGAGGTCTGGTGGAACCAGAGCGTGGGCATCGCGCTACGGATCGCGGCCTTGGTCTTCGCCCTCGGACACGTTCGCTGGATCCGTGCGCGGGGGGCGACTCCCGCCGGGACTTTGGCCAATGCCTTGCGCCTATGGAGCCTGCCCCTCGCGGTCGCGGGTTTGGGGGCCGCGGCGTTCGTTTATCCAAAGCGCATCGCGTTCGAGCACCTGCTCTTTGCCAGCGGCTTCGGGCTGCTCTGCCTGATCGCCGGCAGCCGCGTGCTCTTCGGCCACAGCGGAGCGGTCGAGCGCTTCGCCGCGCGCTCTTGGATGGGGCGGATCATCGTCTTCGCCGCGGTCCTGGCCGCTCTGACCCGTTTGTCGGCCGACTTCCTGCCGAGGGTAATGGTTACCCACTACGAGTACGCGGCGTTTTCGTGGGCCGCCGCCGCCGGTCTGTGGGTGCTTTGGCACGCGGGGCGATTCTTCAAGCGCGATGAAGACCCGGACTGACCCGGGCCGGTAGAAAGCAGCGCGGTTGGCCGTGTTTTTCGCGGGAAATTGCGCGATCCGGGGAAGCAAGCCCGCTTCAGGCCGGCTTGCGATGGCCGAGAAAAGCGCCGAAGTTCGCTCTCTTGAATTGCTCCGCCGCGGAGTCGTTCATATTGACTAGAAGGTCGTGGAGCGGGCAGGGATCGCCGGTCCCGCAGTAGCCGGGTCCGAACGGGCAGGCGCTGGGATCGCGGTGGCCTTCGAACAGCTCCACCACCTCGAAGAGCGTGATCGACCCGGGATCGCGCGCCAGCCGGTAACCGCCACCAGGGCCGCGGGTGCCGATGACGAAGCCTGCCTGAGAGAGGACGGTCAGCACCTTCGCCACCAGCGGCTGAGACAGGTTGCGCGACTCGGCGATCTGCTGGGAACTGAGCTGAATCTCTTCGGCATGGCATTCCGCCAGCGCGCTCATTGCCGCGACCGCGCAGCCGCTCGTTTTTCCGTAACCGAACATCAAGATTTCTCTGGTTTGCTTGGCCGCAAATGGCCGGATTCGCAATCTTCAAAGTGGCGTGCGTCGCTTCGAGGCCGCATCAACTGCATCCTTGGCTGGTCCCGCACTGGGTGCAGACGCCGCAGGCTCCGGCGCGGATGACTTTGTCGGAACCGCAGTTCGAGCAGGTGATGCCCATGTACGCGGTGCCGAGCGCGGTTTTGACGCGGTCCTGACGAGCGGTGGCGGAGGTCTCAACGCGCAGGTCGCGGACCGGGCGATTGATGGCGACGTGTTCCATTTCGGCGACTTCAGGCAAGTGCAGCTCCGTTTGGCCGTGATCGGGCGAAGTGGCTTCGCGATAGCCCTTGATGAATTCGCAGCCCATCCAGCGGAAGACATAGTCGGTGATGCTGAAGGCGGTGCGGATGTCGGGGTTGTTGGTGTAACCGCTCGGCTCGAAGCGCTGGTAGGCGAATTTGTTCACCAGCTCTTCCAGCGGCACGCCGTATTGCAGCGACAGCGAGGTCAGGGTGGCGACGGTGTCCATCAAGCCGCCGATCGTGCTGCCTTCCTTGGACATCTGGATGAAAATCTCGCCGGGCTGGCCATCCGGATAGAAGCCGACCGTGAGAAAGCCCTTGTGGCCGGCGACCTCGAACTGGTGGGTGAGCGACATCCGGGTGCCGTTCAACGGCCGTCGCACAGGCGTTTCGAGCTGACGGCGGAGGTTCTCGTTTTCCCGTAGCAAGTCCGCCAGCGCGGCGCCGGGCGTCTCGCCGAGTGGGGCGTCCGTTTCGGAACTCTTTCTGGTATGCAACGGGGCGCTGCGTTTCGAGCCGTCTCGATAGATCGCCACCGCTTTCAGGCCGAGCTGCCATGCTTCGAGGTAGGTCTGCATGATGTCCTCGACTGTGGCGCTTTCGGGCAGGTTGACGGTCTTGGAAATCGCGCCGCTGAGAAACGGCTGCGCTGCGGCCATCATCTTCAGGTGACCCCGGTAATGCAGGCTGCGGGTGCCGTGGTGCGCTTTGAATGCGCAATCGAAGACCGGCAAATGTTCCTTTTTCAATCCACTTCTAACCAGCGCTCCGCTGTCGGGATCGTTGACGTCTTCGATCGTGTCCCACTTTTCGATGTGAAGCAAAATGCCGGAGACTTCGTCGTCGCCATAGCCCAGTCGCCGCAATGCCGGCGCGACCGTGCGGTTGACAAGTTTCAGCATTCCGCCGCCGGCGAGCAGCTTGTATTTCACCAGCGCGATCTCGGGTTCGATGCCGGTGGTGTCGCAATCCATCAGGAAGCCGATCGTGCCAGTGGGCGCGAGCACGGTGACCTGGGCGTTGCGATAGCCGTGGCTGCGTCCGGCGTCCAAGGCGCGGTCCCAGGTGCGTCGCGCCGCTTCGATCACCGGCGCTTGGCCGCCTTCGCGGGACAACCCGAAGGCGTAAGCGTGATGACGTTCGATGACCTCGAGCATCGACGGGGCGTTGGAGGGCGCCGGCGGCGATTTGACCGTGCCGTAGCGGGCATCGTGATAGGACGGAAACGGCCCCATCAACGCGGCGAGTTCGGCGCTGACCTGGTAGGCGGCTCCGGTCATCAGCGCGGTGATCGCCGCCGCGAGCGCGCGGCCTTCGTCGCTGTCGTAGCCAAGCCCGAGATTCATGATCAGCGCTCCGAGGTTTGCGTAACCAAGGCCCAATGTACGAAAGGCGTGCGAGTTCTCCGCGATCGCCTGGGTTGGGTAGCTCGCACGATCAACCAGGATTTCCTGCGCGACGATGAAGATCCGCACCGCGGCCTCGAAGCGTTTCGTATCGAAAGCTCCGTCGGTTTTTTGAAAGCGGGCCAGGTTGAGTGAGGCGAGGTTGCAGGCGGTGTCGTTGAGAAAGAGATACTCGGAGCAGGGATTGGTCGAATGCTGGCGTCCGCTGCCCTTGCAGGTGTGCCAGCGGTGGATGGTGGTGTCGAACTGGATGCCCGGGTCGCCGCAGGTCCAAGTCCCGAGAGCGATCTTTTCCAGGAGCTCGCGCGCGTTCTTTTTCTCGCATGGTTCGCCATCGATGACCCGGCGGGTCCACCAGTCGGCGCCATCCATGGCGGCCTGCATGAATTCGTCGCTGGCTCGCACAGAGAGATTCTCGTTCTGAAACATGACCGAGCCGTAAGCATCGCCATTGTAGCTGCCGTCGTAGCCCTGCTCGATCAACGCCCACGCTTTCTTCTCCTCGATGGTCTTGGCGTCGATGAACTCCTCGATGTCGGGATGCCAGTCTTTCAGCGTGTTCATCTTCGCCGCGCGCCGCGTTTTGCCACCGGACTTGATGGCGTTCGCCACCTGATCGTAAATCCGGAGGAACGACAGCGGACCCGACGCTCTGCCGCCGCCGGACAACTTCTCGCGGGTCGAGCGCAAGGTGGACAAATCCGAACCGGTGCCGGAACCATACTTGAAAAGCATGGCTTCGGAGGTGGCCAGGCGCATGATGTCTTCCATTGTGTCCTCCACCCCCTGGATGAAGCAGGCGCTGGCCTGAGGGTAATGATATTGGCCCGGCGCACGGATGGCGCGGGCGTCTTTGGCGTTCCAGTACCAATTCCCTTCCGCGCCATTCTCGCCGATGCCGTACTGGTGGTAGAGCCCGACATTGAACCACACCGGTGAATTGAACGCGCCATGTTGGTGGAGGCAGAGCCAAGTGAGGTCCTGATAGAAAGTCTCGGCACTCGCTTGATCCGCGAAATAGCCATCCTCTATGCCCCAGTCCGCGATGGTGCGGGTGACGCGGTGAATCAACTGCCGCACCGAGTTCTCGCGACCGCCTTCGGCCGGATCCCTTCCGAGCGCTGGGTCGCCATAAAAGTACTTCGACACCGCGATCTTCGTCGCGAGTTCACTCCATCCGGCGGGGATCTCGACTTGCTCCTGCCGGAAGACCGCCTTTCCCCGGTCGTCGGTGATTTCGGCGGTGCGGAATTCCCACTCGATTTCATCGAAGGGCGAAATCCCCGGCGTCGCGAATACCGGCTCGAAGCCAAGTCCGCGCGGCTCGGCCGGGGTCGAGGCGGCAACATTCACGGGGGATCTTGAAAGGGTGGGTGCGTTCATGATCAGTGCGTTGGCAGGGTTTAAAGGAGTGTGAGAGGGGGTGGTCGAAGACATCCATGACAGGAGGCGCGTCTATTTGCGAGTTGTTTATCTTTTATTCTTGAATACAGGAGCAGGGAGTTTCATGGTGCCGCTGTCATGAGTCACTCCACGATCGTTTTTTCCGCTGCGGGCACCCCGCTACCAGACCGGACGGTGGGCGAGATCGTCGCCGAACGCCCGTCGCAGTCCCGGATCTTTCAAGCCTTCGGCATCGACTTCTGCTGCCAGGGCGGACGCACCTTACGCGAGGCCTGTGAGAAAAAGGGCATCGCCTTGGAAGCGGTGGTGGAGCAATTGGAAGCCGAGTTGCGGGACAAGCCCGCGCCCGAAGTGAACCCCGCGGTATTCCCGCCGGAACAACTGGCGGACTATATTGTCGAAAAGCACCACCGCTATTTGCGCGATGAATTGCCGCGCCTGCATGCGATGTCGGCGCGCGTCGCACAAGTGCATGGCGGCCACACGCCCGCGTTGGTGGAAGTTTACGAAGTTTTCAGCGGCATGGCGGCGGAATTGGCCGATCACATGATGAAGGAGGAGCAAGCGCTCTTCCCCGTCATCACGGCCATGGTCCGGGGGGAATCCGCTCCCATGCCGCTTGACGGTCCTATTGCCTGCATGCTGCACGAGCACGACGACGCGGGTGCCGCGTTGGCCCGGCTGCGCGAGCTGACGAACGGCTACACGCCACCGCCGGAAGCGTGCAATACCTACCGCGCGCTCTTCGCCGGACTGGCCGAGTTGGAGGAAGACCTGCACATCCACATCCACTTGGAGAACTCGGTGCTCTTTCCGGCGGCGCGGGAGCTGGAGGACCAGTGATCGAAGTCGCGGGCGCTATCCAAAGGATCGGCCCATTCTAAAATCCTGTGAACTCAGGGCTTCCGGTTCACTTCCCCTGCGGCTTCTTCACTGCGAGAACCGAGCCCGCTTCGGGCTGAAGCCAGTCGAAACGGTCACGCATGGTCAAGGCCGCCTTAATTCGTTCTTCGATCGTCATCCGTGAAACGCGCTCGAGTTCCGCGCTCAAGGCCGCGTCAGCGCACGCGCTGCGACGAGAACGGCGAATCGATGACTTTGAGCCGGACATGATGAAAGGATGCCTCTGCCACCGTCCCGGGGCGAGTCGCGATGCGCCGCCCCCGCGATCCCCGGGGCAATCTCCGCAGCCCGGTTCACTTCCCCAGCACCTTCTTTACCGCGAGCACCGACGGCCCCGGTCCTTCACCGGGTTCGGTCCACTTGTGGAGCAAACGCCCGTCCGGCCCGATCACGGCGATGAGATACGAGTGCGCGAAGTCGATGCCGTTCGGCAGTCGGTCGTAGCGAACGCCCAGCGCGACGGCGAGTTCGAGGACCGATACCTCGTCCCCCGTGAGGAGATCCCAATGCGCGGCGTTGACCTTGTGGCGTTCGCCCAGCGCTGCGAGTTCGGGTACCTTGTCATGGGCGGGATCGAGGGAAACGAAGGTGAAACGGCAGCGCGTTTTTTCCGCGTCAGTGAGGTCCTTCTCGATGCGCTGCATGTCACCGATGATGCGCGGGCAGATGCCCTTGCAGGTCGCATAGCCGAGCGCGACCACGCGGATCGTGCCGGCGGATTCCTTCCACAGGATCTTTCCGCCGGACTGGTTCGTCCACGTCGCATCGAGTGCGTAGAGCGAGGCTTGCGGCAGGGCGGCATCGGCGGCAGGAGCGGGATGATCTTCCGCGACGACCGCCACGGGGTTTCCTAACAGACAGAGAAAGAGCAGCGCTTTCATGGCATGGGAGTGGTCGGAGTTGGCGCATCTTTCGCACCGCGAAAGCCGAGGCCGCCGAGGCAGAAGGCGCCTTGCAAGGAAGAGCGGAAGGCGATGCGCATGTAGTCCGCATACTCGACCGCTTGGTTGGGATCGGCGGCCGCGCCACCGCAGAACAGCGCCCCCTCCGGTGAACCGTCCGAGCGCGATTCGCCGCCGGTCATGGAGGCGGCGAAATTACTCGTCCATTCCCAAACCAGCCCGTGCAAGCCGCGGACGCCGTAGATGTTGGCGGGCATGGTGACGGTCGCTGGCAGAACCTCCGGCGCGGGCTTCGAATACCACGCGAGAATGCGTTTGCGGAATTCCGGGTCGCCGGTCGCATCGACCTGCCGCTCGTCGGCGCGGGCGACGAACTCCCACTCGTCGAGTGTCGGCAAGCGTTTCCCTTCCACCTTGAGAAACGCCCGCGCGGCGAACCAGGAAACGTTCGTCACTGGTGCGTCCGGAGCGACCAGCGGGCCGAGCTCGAGATCGCCGGTCCAATGACCCAGGTAGCTGCTGTCGGCGAAGAGGCGGTTGACCCGCGAGCGCCGCCATTCGGGGTGGGCGATGACGAACGCGAGATACTCGGCGTTCGTCACCTGCCGGACATCGAGCAAGAAGGCCGCGACCTGCCGCGTTTGCCCGCCCTTCTCCAGCGGCCGCGAGTAGCTGCCGCCGTCGATTCTCGCCATCGGCTCTTCGGCCGGGGCAACCGCGAGCAAGCTCCCGAACAGCAGGGCGAGGGGGCGATTCATTTCTTTTCGGCGCGGACTTTCGCGACGTCCCCCGGTTTCACCTCGCCGCCCTTGTTGTCCCATGAGTTGAGGACGAAGGTCAGAACGTTGGCGATGTCCTCGTCGTTCAGTGCCATGGCGGGCATCACGCTGTTGAACTTGTTGCCGTTCACCGTGATCTCGCCGGTGAGACCGTGAACGACCGCTCCGATCGCCCGGTTCACGTCGGCATTGAGGTAGTCCGACTTGGCCAGCGGCGGGAAGGCGGCGGGAATTCCCTGGCCTTCCGCCTGATGGCAGGCGAGGCAGTTGGCGGCGAAGACATTCCTGCCGCGATCGATGCGCTCCGCCGTGTTGACAGCGGCGGCCAGCGGCTTGCCTTCCTCGGGCATCGTCTGGGGCGTGCCGCCTTCGGGCAGATAAACCATGTCTTCGATCTTGCCCGAATAGGTCGGCGGTTCGGGATCGCCGGCCACTTTGATCATGCCGATCGCCCCTTTGTTGAACGCTCGTGTGAGCGCGTGATCCACCAGGATCAGTGTGCCGGGGACCTCGCACTTGAACTCGAGGATCGCCGAGCCACCGGGCGGCACCAGCGTGGTTTGGACGTTCTGGTTGATCGTCTTGGTGCCGCCCTCGACGTAGACCTTGTCGAAAATTTCGCCGATCACGTGAAAGGACGACGACAGATTCGGGCCGCCGTTGCCGAAGAACACGCGGACCGTTTCCCCTTTCTTCGCGGTCATCGCCTTGTCGCCGGCCGCGGCGCCGACCGAGCCGTTGAAGACGACGTAGTCCGGCTTCTCATCGATGGCCTTCTCCATGTCGAATGGTTGCAAGCCCTGTTCGCCGTTGCGGCCCTTGGTGTAGAAATCGCCCTGCACCACATAGAACTCGCGGTCCACCTTGGGCAGGCCTTCTTCCGGCTCCACATAGATCAGGCCATACATCCCGTTGGCCACGTGCATGCCGACCGGCGCGACGGCGCAGTGGTAAATGTAGAGGCCGGGATTCAGCACGCGGAACGAGAAGGTCGAGCTATGCCCCGGCGCGGTGAACGAGGCCGCCGCTCCCCCGCCTTGGCCGGTCACCGCGTGAAGGTCGATGTTGTGCGGCATCTTGCTCGACGGGTGATTCATCAGGTGAAACTCGACGAAGTCCCCTTGGCGCACGCGGATGAACTTGCCCGGCACGCAGCCGCCGAAGGTCCAGAAGGTATAATCGACGCCGTCCGACATCCGCATGACCTTCTCGATCACCTCCAGCTTCACCACCACCTTGGCCGGGTGCTTCCGGGCGATCGGCGGCGGGACGTTGGGCGGATCGGTCAGTACGGCGATTTCCTCGCCGCGGATTTCGGGGGGCGGTTTGATCGCTCCGTTCGAACGTAACTCGCTTTCCGCGTGGCAGGGAATCAAGGCTCCCAGCAAGCCAAGGGTGATGGCAATTTGTTTCATCATGGCAGATAGGTCTCGGCTGTCCTCAAGATGAGGCATCGAAGGGGTTTCGGAAGCGCATTTCCGTATATGAGAGGATCGGGCGAGAGTTCCGGAAGATCCGCGGAATCGCTCCGCGTGGATGGGCGAAAGCCGGGTGTTTCCGGGTAAAAAAGCGGCTCCCGATTCCGCCTTAACAAGTGGCCAGCTCCGCGCCGATTTCCTCCTCGTGAAGGTAGCAGCCTGGATCGCTGCCCCAGAGGTCGCGATTGGCAAAAGCGGCTCGGGTGCGGAAGCCGCCGCCGCAGATGTTGAACCACCGGCAGCTCGCGCAACGGCCATGCATCCGTTCGCGGCGCTCGTTCACGGATAGCGTTCCGATCGAGCGGATCTCGTCGAGAATGGGTGCGGATGATTCGTTTTCACCTTCCCAGATCCGCGAGAAGGCCATCCGCTTGACGTTGCCCAAGACCACATCCTGCCAGAATTGATCGGGGTGAACGTTGCCTTGGGTGTCGATATTCGCGATGCCGCGGCCGGAGCTGTTGGCGCCGCCGCCGTTCCAATCCAGCAGTTGCCGGGCCTGTGCGAGGTTCGGGTGATTCTCGCGCTCCATGCGGACCAGCAGGTAGGCCCCATCGGCCGGCTGCGTGACCGTGAGCACCTCGCGGTCGATGCCCTGCGCATGCCAGGCTTCGACCCGGGCGATGAGCGTGTCGATCACCCCGCGGGCGGCCTCCGGCTCCAGCACCTGAAGCTCCGCGCCGCGACCGGCGGGGACCAGGTGATAGAAGCACACCCGCTGGATCTCCCGCTCTTCGATGAAGTCGAGGATTTGCTCAATGTTCTCCACGTTGTGGCGGGTCAAGGTCAGCCGCAGGCCGGTCTTCTGGCCGACTTCATGACAGTGGCGGAAACCCCGCACCGCCGCCTCGAAGGCTCCTTCCTTTCCGCGGAACCGGTCGTGGATTTCTCCAATGCCATCAAGCGAGATGCCGACATAGGCGACGTTCGCCGCCTTCAGCAACGCCGCCTTCTCCGGCGTGATCAAGGTGCCGTTTGTGGAAATCGTCAGCTTCAATCCCGCCTGCGACGCCGCGTCGATGAGATCGAAGAAACGCGGGTGGATCAGCGGCTCTCCGCCGGAAAGCAGCAACGAGGGAATGCGGTAGTCGGCGAGATCCTTCACCACGTTTTGCATCTGCTCCCAGGTCAGTTCGCCCGGATATTTCATCGCCATCGAATTCGAGTAGCAATGCACGCAGCGGAGGTTGCAGGTGCGGGTGATGTTCCAAACGACGATGGGCCGACGCTCTCGAGCGCTGCGCGGGGAGGTGTGACCGTGACCATAGCGGAGGTCATCGGCGGGCTGGGCTTGGCCGGTCCAGAGGCGGGTGAGGTTGATCATGGGCTGATATGGTTTTGTTCAAAAATGCCCCGGGGGCGGCTTGTGAGATGGCGTCAACGATTTGGTTGATAGGAACACGAGGGATCTTCCGCGAAAGGATCGCCGGTCATGCCGTAGGCGCGGGCACGCGAGCCACCGCAGATCTTGCGGAACTCGCAGCGGCCGCACTTTCCTCCGAGGGCATCCGAATCGCGCAGGCTGATGAACAGCGGATGCTCGCGGTAGATGGCCGCGGGATGGCGGTCGCGGACGTTGCCGCAGTCGAAAGGCAGGAAGCCGCTGGGGCTCACCACTCCCGTGTGGGAAATGAACATCACGCCGCGGCCGTCGCGAATCCCGAGCGGCGAGCGCATGCCTTGGCGGCCCTTGTCACCGCCCTTGCCGCGTTGGGCGAGCACCCGGCGGAAGTGATGGCCTTCGGTCGTCTTGATCGCGAAAGGCGCTTTGCCCACCAGGTCCGCCATTTCCTCGAAGATCCGCTCGAGGTCTTCGGCGGCCGGCACTTCATCCGCGCCGGCGCGACCGGTCGGCACCAGCACGAAGACGCTCCACATCGCCGGCCGGAGTGGGAACATCAGGCGGCGGAAATCCGGGAATTCGTGCAAGTTCGAGCGGGTGAGCGTGGTGTTGATCTGCACCGACAGCCCGGCGTCGTGCGCCATTTCGACCGCCTTCAAGGTGCGGGCGAACGTTCCCTTCACTCCGCGAAAGCGGTCGTGGCTTTCCTCCGTCGCCCCGTCGAGGCTCAGCGAAATGCGATCGATGCCTGCGTCGCGGATCGCGGAAAAATCGAAGTTCATCAACCGTTGCGTGCCGGACGGACTGAGGCCGACGCGCATGCCAAGGTCGGTCGCGCGGCGGGCGATGCTCAGCACGTCGCGCCTCATCAAGGGGTCGCCGCCGGTGAGGATCAGCATCGGTGGCGCGAGAACGGCGAGCTGCTCGACCAAGTGGAGGGCTTCCTTTTCATCCAGCTCATCGGGATGTCGCCGCGGCTGCGCTTCAGCGCGGCAATGTTGGCAAGCCAGGGCGCAGGCACGGGTGATTTCCCAAAAGACAAGGAAAGGGCGTTCGGCGAAGGGGTCGCGAGCCGGGCCTTCGGTCATCAGGGGAACAACCATGATGGGACGAAGGAAAAGGCCGCGCAGGGGATTCCCGCTACGCCGAACGGCTCAGTCTATACGCATATCCTGCTCCGCGAGGGCCATCCCGCGTCCGACGCTTTGGGGTTTCTTTGATTTGCCCTTCAACCCAAGGGCTTCCAATGCCACGCTGCCGGCCTTCTGCCAGCTATGAATGCCGGATTTCGCCGTTTGCTTGCCCTCGGGGTGGTGTTTCTTGCCGCGTTCGCCGCCGTCACCCTGCTGCGTCAATGGCGCAACGGCGGCTCCTGGCGGGATTGGCTGAGCGGGAAACCCCATCACGAAGAATCCCAGCCGACGACCTTTTCGATGGCGGATCATTCGGCGCTGGAGCTCAACGATGTCGAGTTGCTTGCCCGGCTGAATGGCGAGTATGCCAAGCTGACCAAAGCGGTGGTGCCTTCGGTGGTGAGCATCGACACGGCGGGCGAGCGCTTCGAAAAACGGATCGACGCGTGGGGACGCGCGCAAGTGCTACAGCGGCCGACGCAAGGGCAGGGCTCTGGGGTGATCATTAGCCGGGAAGGCCACGTGGTCACCAACCACCACGTCATCGCCGGGCATCAGAAAGTCATTCAGGTCACGTTGCACGACGGCAAACAGTATCCGGCGGTTTTGATCGGTGAAAACTCCGTGCTCGATGTCGCCGTTCTCCAAATTCAAGGAGGGGACGCGGCTTTCACTCCCCTGAAGTTCGGCGATTCGTCCGAAGCCCAAGTCGGACAAATCGTGTTCGCCATCGGGAATCCCTTCGGTCTCGGCGAAACGGTCACGCAGGGCATTATCTCCGCCAAGGAGCGTTCCATTTCCGAGGAACAGCTCGATTTGTTTCAGACCGACGCGGCGATCAATCCGGGCAATTCGGGCGGACCTTTGGTCAACCTGCGCGGGGAGATCATCGGCATCAACGTGGCGATCTTTTCGCCCAATCGCGACAACCCCGGTTTCCAAGGCGTGGGCTTTTCGATTCCGGCGAACGAGGTGAAGGAGGCCGTCACGCAGATCATCGAGAAAGGCGAGCCGGTGTATGGTTATCTCGGCCTGAATGTGAGCGATCCCATGACCGATGCGGCGCGGCGCGCGGCCATCGGCTATACCGCGAAGGATGGCGTGTTGCTGAGCGGCGTGGTCCCCGCTTCGCCTGCGGAAGCCGCCGGCTTGAAAGCCGACGATGTGATTCAGACTTTTGGAAACGAGAGCATTCGTTCGATGCGCCATCTCGCGGCCCTGATTCAACGTTCCCCCATCGGCCAAGAGGTGTCGCTGACGGTGTGGCGAAGCGGCAAAGTCATCACCGTCAAGGCCGTGATCGGCTCGGGGATGGCGACCGTCACCAAGCCACCGCAAGCCGCCCAAAAGCAGGTGCGCGATCCGGACGCGGTGCTGCAGGCCGTCGGGATCGAAGTGCGCGATTTGGCCGTGCAGGAGCGCCTGCGCGGCTTCCGTGGCGTGGTGGTGACGCGTTTGCTCAACGGAGCTCTCGCCCAAGGACGGGTGCAGCCGGGCGATTTGATCGTCGCGGTGAACCAAGCGCGAGTGGGCAGCGCCAATGAATTTTTCCACTACCTCGCGGCCTCGGCGGTCGACCAAACCACCGCGCTGACGGTGCTGCGGGGCGGGCAATATCTCCGCGTGGAATTGCCGCCCGTCCCTGTCCCGGACGCCTCTTCGCCGCGGCAATGAGGACGAAAACGAAAAGGAATCGCGAAAAAATTCACCGCGTGAACGTTTTCTCACGCTGTATGCTTTGAATCTGCCGCCATGGACGACTCCCGCTCCAAACTTCCTTATCTCGTTTTCGGTGTGAGCCTCGCTTTCGGTCTGATCGCGGGTTCGCTGGTGCTGCTTCAGCTCAAGCAGAAGACACCGGACTCCGCGTCTCCGGCGTCGGTTTCCGAACCCGCCGCTCCGGTCACGGAGGCCGAGAAGAAGCCGGAAGAACCGAAGCCGCCCAAGCCGAACCGTCCCGTCGAAAAAACGCTGCCGGCCGAGCCGAGGACTTCGGATCCCGCGACCTTGATCGGACGCATCGGCGCCGCGATGGAAGCGGGCGATTTCGAAACGGCGGCGAAGCTTTCCGGCGATCCCGCCTTTGCGGCGAAGTTAAGTGAGTTTGCGGGCGGTCACCCCATGCGGCTGCGTCCGTCCGGCGTTCGCGAAGTGGGCGAGATCGAGTTCAACGCGTTGAATCGCTGGGCTTTGGAATTCGATGGCACGCCGGGCCGCGATCGCCTGCTTTTCGACCTGCGCCGGAAAGACGGCCAATGGTCGGTCGAGCGCCTGATCCTCCCGCCTGCCGCGGGCGAGGTCGTGGCGGAAGATTCGCTGACGATCGCCGATGCGTTCCTGCGCGCGACTTTGCGTCAGGACTTCGAGGTCGCGAAAAGCTATGTCGATTCCTCGGTCTCGGACGCCACGATCGCCGGACTGTGCATTCTGTTTGAAGAAGGCGACTACCATTTGCGGAAGCAAAAGCCGTTGCGGGCGATGCTGCAGCGGGCGGATGCGACGGGTTATCTGGTCAACGTCGAAACCGCCGATGGAAATCAAGCGGCGCAGTTTTCGTTGCTGTTGAAACCCTCGGGCGAAGGCAAACGGTGGCGGGTGAGCGAGGTGAATCTCGACCAGCTCGTCGCCGACTACGCGAAACGTTTCGCCGGCGGGGACCTCTACTACACGCCGATCGTCAAGAACCCGCAGGGCGGCGATACGCTGGTGCTATATTTCGAGTTCGACGAGGACCAGCTCGCGCCGCGCACGAAGCGGCAACTGGAAATCGTGGCCCGCATCCTGAGCAAGGATGGCGGAAAAAAACTCACCCTCACCGGTCACACCGACGCTCTTGGTGGGACGGATTACAACACCGGACTTTCGTCGCGCCGGGCGGATATCGTCCGCGATTTCCTCGTGAGCGCCGGTGTCGCTCCTGAGCAAATCGTCACGCAGGCGAAGGGCATGACGCAACCGCGTCGACCGAACGTCACCGAATCGGGCGAGGACAATCCCGAAGGTCGCCGAGCGAATCGCCGGACGGAAATCTACCTCGATTTCTAACATGTTCCTCCACGCCACCGCTTCGCTTTATGCCGCCGCGCTGTTGATCGCGACGGGGCTCACTTATGTGGCATGGCGAGAAATCCAGAGCGAGGAGCCACGGCGGATCCGGTTCAAGGGAGCGCAGGCGTTGGCTGACTCTTTGCCCATGCCGGCCGAGGGTTCTCCCGACATGCGGTTCCGGTTGCTTTCGCCTTGGGAAACCGCGGCCGCGCCTGTTGCTTTGCGCTTCGATCCGCCGCTCGGCGCGCTGATTTACAACGCGCAACCGTTCTGGGAAATGAACGTCCGCCGGGGCGGTCACCACACGGGAGACGATCTCAATGGCATCGGCGGGATGAACACCGATTTGGGCGATCCGGTTCTCGCGGTCGCTGATGGCCTGGTGGTTTACGCCGGTGACCCTTCGCCCGGCTGGGGCAACATCGTCATCCTGGCGCATCGTCGGCCAAACGGCGAACTCGTGCAGTCGATGTACGCCCACCTCGACCGGATCGACGTTTCGCCCGGCGAACTGGTGGGCCGCGGCAGGCGTGTCGGCCGTGTTGGCACCGCCCACGGCTCGTATCCCGCGCACTTGCACTTCGAAATCCGGACGGGCGATGGCGTCGACATCGGCGCTGGCTATGGCGGTGATCCTCTCAACCGCGTGGATCCCGCGAAAGCGCTCTTTGAATGGCGGGGCGCGGCGGCGGATGATTTCACGCCTTCTCCGCTTGGGGTGGCCTTGCGCGAGGGAAATTGAAAAGTGCTGCCAGGGAATCCGCGGCAAGCCCGGACAAACTACCGTTGCTCCGATCAAGGCCTGGCGGGGTTCGCCTGCCGAACCTCCACGGCCCCTGACAGCGGCGGAAGCAAACACGCCGTTTCTTCGCGGCGCAATCGAAAACCCGCCTTTTGTGCGGCAGTAAACTCGACCCGGCGGGCGAGGTGTGCTTCCATGATCGTGCATGTACTGGCCTTCGCTAGCCGATGGTTTCACGTCCGAAGTGCTTTGGCGCATCGGCCTGGCTTTTTTGTCGGGCTCGGTGCTGGGCATTGAGCGCGAGCGCCGTGGCCGCGCGGCGGGATTGCGGACCACCTTGCTCCTCTGTCTCGCGGCCTGCGCGGTGATGCTGATTTCCGATCATTACTACCGCGAAAGCGTGGCCGTCGCGGGGGCGGATTCGTGGCATCCCGATCCGACGCGGCTCGCGGCGGGATTGCTGTCCGGCATGGGCTTTCTTGGCGCGGGCGTGATTCTTCATTTGCGACGCGACATCACGCGCGGCGTGACCACGGCGACCACGCTTTGGCTGGCGACGATCGTCGGCGTTTGTTTCGGCGCGGGAGCGCATGGCGTGGGCTTGCTGATCACCGGACTCGCGTTGGTGGTTTTGTGGTGGATGCCGCGACTGGAAGGGGGGATTCACCGGGATCGTTTTGGCGAGGTCGTCGTGCTTTATACGCGCTCCACGATTTCCATGGAGGCGCTCAGCGCACGGATCGAAAGCCATGGCGTGGCGATCAAGCATCTCGATTGGCGGGAAGAGCCGGAGCGCGACGTCCGGCGGGTACGGTTCGAGATCCGATTCAAGCAAGTTCAAATGCCGGTATTGCCACGTGAGTTGATCGACGACTTATCGAACTTACCTGGCATGCGGGTCGTCCATTGGCGGGGATGACGGGGGAAACATCGCCTCGCATCCGCGATTCCCGCGCTTGCGCCCTCCGGGGTGTCCTACGACACTCCGGCCATGTTTCTCACGCCCCGGTGGAAGAAGGAGGCCAAGCTGCTCGCGAAAGGCGCGTGCAAATTCGTGCACTACAAGCGCGACCTTCTGAAGCCGGACCGGATCGCGGAAATCGAATCCCGCCGAGCCGACCTCTTGGCCGCGGCGCGGGGCGGTGATCAGGCGAAGACCGCGGAAGCCTCCAAGCAACTCCGGGCGACTTGCGAAAACTCGTTGCGGGTCAAGCCGCCGACCTGGCTGGAGGAAAACGTCGAGGTGATGTTCGTCGCCATCGTCATCGCCCTAGGCATCCGCACCTATTTCCTTCAGCCGTTCCGGATTCCGACCGGTTCGATGCAACCGACCCTCAACGGCATCATCGGCAAACCGGTGGCGAAAAAGGATTGGCCGGCGATGCCCGTGCGCGTCGCCGAGATGGCCTTGCGCGGTCGCCGTTATGTGAAGGTGGTGAACGAGCGGGACCGCAAGCTCGCAATCAAACTGGTCGACGGCTCACCGATGCCGGATTTGCGCGACACGACCTACGCCCGCATCATGGGGTTCCGGATACCGTTGTTCAGTCGTTCGCAGCTTTATTTCGCCGACGGTTCTTCAATGCAGATGCCGGGCCCGGCCAGCCAGATGTATGAATTGGGGTTCGGCGAGGCGTTTTACAAAGCGCTCCGGAACAATGGGGTAATCCCCGCGGGCACCGTGTTATGCGAGGGGATGATCGACGCGGGCGATTTGGTGCTCGTCGATCGTTTCTCCTACCATTTCCGCCGTCCGGAACGCGGCGAAGTGTTCGTGTTCGACACGCGTGGCATCGACGGCACCCGCCTGGCCGGTGGCGAACAGGCCGACAGCACGCACTACATCAAGCGACTCTGCGGTGTGCCGGGCGATACGCTGGAAGTTTCGCCACCCTATTTGCTGATCGATGGCAAGGTCGCCACCGAGCCGGGCATCACCCATGTATACGATCAGAAGCTTTTCCGGCGTTCGTCCGCTCCGAAGGAAGAGCCCGAATTCGGCTACGCGTTCGCCAATCCGGCCGGATCGAAGAAAGGCGCGTTACTGGTGAAACCGGGCGACACCCTGCGCCTTCGCGACCAAGCGCCTTACGGGATGCGCGAGTATGCCGCCTTAGGCGATAACAGCGGCAATTCGCTCGATTCGCGTTACTGGGGTAGTGTGAAGGAGTTCAATCTCGTCGGCCCCGCCTTGTTTTCCCTGTGGCCGATCACCACGGGTCATTGGGGCTTCATTCGCTAACACATGGCCACCGCTTCCGAAATCACCCGCAAAGCGAAGTCGAATCTCGCGTTCGCGCTCGGGATCCTCCCCAAGGAACGTCGCGACGACATGGTCGTGTTCTACGCGTTCTGCCGGGTGATCGACGACATCGCCGACGATGCGAAAATCCCGCTCGCCGAACGGCAGGCCGCCCTTTCGGAGTGGCAACACGGACTCGAGCATGGTTTCGAGCGGCCCAACGATTTCCAAAAGGAAGTCGTCGAACTGCGCGATCGCAGGCAGTTGCCGACCGATTTACTCGTCGCGATCATCGATGGCTGCCGGATGGACCTGAAGCCCCAGCGCTTCGGCACGTGGGAGGACCTTTCCCAATACACCTGGAAAGTCGCTTGCGCGGTCGGATTGGTCTCGATCCGGATCTTTGGCTGCAAGGATCCGCTTTCGGAAAAATACGCGGTCGCCCTCGGCCATGCGCTTCAGCTCACCAACATTCTGCGGGATGTGGGCGAAGACCTCGCCAACGGCGGGCGGATCTATCTGCCCCTCGCCGACCTCGCCCGCTTCCAATATACCGAACGGGATTTGATCGGCCGGGTGTACGACGGCCGCTTTCTCGCCCTCATGCAATATGAGGCCGAGCGGGCGGAGGCTTTCTACCGGGAAGCCGCCGAGGCGTTGACCGATCTCGACCGCTCCGCCCTTGTGCCAGCCCAGATCATGGGCGAGATCTATCACGCGGTGTTGGCGAAAATGCGCGCCGACGGCTATAAGGTCTTCAATAAACGCTACCGGATTTCCGGCGCCCGCAAACTGGCGATTCTTTCGAAACGCTTGCTGTCGCGCGGTCCTGCTGCATCTTGATTCGTATTCTCCCATGAATGTCCGTCTCTCGTCCGTCGTCGTGTTAGGCGCTTTGGCGCTGACATCCTGTTTCCCGCCAGAACCTCCGCCGCGCCAGCGACGCTCCGCGACCGGCCCTTCGGCCGCCTATCGCGATGGCTTCGTCGACGATTATGACAATCCGCGCCATGACGACGCGTATGACGCGCCGCCGCCCGCGCCGATGGAGCTGCCGCGCGAGTCACCTCCGCCGGTGGATTCAAACGCTCCGCAGGCGAATCCTTCGCCCGCCGGTCGCAAAGAATATCCGGTCGCCGAGCGCACGAACAAACCCGATCAGGTGCTCAGCCCGTATGCACCGTACAACGTGATCGACGTGGCGGGCTTCAAGTCCGGCCAGCTCGCGAAAGACCCGTCCAACGGCAAAATCTTCCGCGTGCCCTGAGTGGAGAATTTTTCGAAAGGCGGAGCGCGTGATCGGCTGATCGCGCGCTCCGCTTTTTTGTGCCGTCACGGGAACGGTGCCGCGGGCGAGTCGGGCAAAAGCCCGGCCGCGTTACTTTCGGTCGTCCGTTTTACGTTCTTCCGGCATTTCCGGGCCCGTGTTCCAAGCACCCGGGTTCATGCTCATCTTCAACGGCGCGTCGGTCACCAGCTTGGTTTCCTTCGCCGGAGCGGGGATGACGATACCGGCGTCGGTGAAGCGTTTGTGGATCATGAAACGCAGATCGCTCGCCACCTGCGCGGCGTTGCTCTTCTCGGCGAGTTCGAGCCAGAAGTGCAACGCGAATAGCAACGCGTGCGGGCCGAAATCCTCCAACTGCGCGACCGGTTCGGGATCTTTCAACACGAGACCGTGACGCTTGGCGCAGTCGACGAGGATGTCGGCGGTCGTTTGCAGGGGCGAACCGTATTCCACGCCGACCTTCACCGTGCGGCGCACGCGGCGGTTGTTGTGGGTCCAGTTGGTGATCTTGTTTTCGAGGAAAACGGAATTCGGAATCAACGTTTCTACGCCGTCGCCACCGCGCACCACCGAGGAACGCGTGTTGATTTCCACCACCGTGCCCACCGTGCCGCCGACATCGAGGATGTCGCCGACGCGGATGTTGCGTTCGAACAGGACGATGATGCCGCTGATGAAATTTTTGATCAGGGTCTGCGTGCCGAAGCCAAGTCCGATGGCCAGTGCGCCGCCGAGGAACGCGAAGAGCGTGAGCGGAATGTTCAGCACGTGGAGCGTGGCGACCGCGAGGAGGAACGACAGCAGCACCATCATCCAGGTGCGCAAGGTCGCGGCCTGCGCTTCCGCGACGCGGCGGTGGCCGACGGCATAGCGTTGGAGTTTGCGGGTGATGCGGGCGGCCAACCAGTAGCCGAAGGTGAACAAGAGAAACGCACGCACGAAGGTGCCGAGATTGATCGCGCCTTTCCGGCCGTCCGGGCCTTCGTATTTCCAGATGGAAAAATTCCACACCCTGACCACGCGTCGCCACGCTGACTTCAGTCCGTCTTTGAAACGCTGTCCGACGGTGCGTTCGGATTGAAGGCGATCGAAATCTCCAAGCCAGTGACCGAGTTGGTTTTTTTGCAGGTCGACCGCTTGGGCGAGGCGCTGGGTCACGTTCAGCCGTTCCCACAAGTCCGTTCGCAATTCATTGAGCGGCGCGAGTTGCGGATCGCCCGCGGGCAAAGAAGCCGCGCGAGCTTCCTGGCCGCGAAGTTCGGCGTTGGCGACGGCGATGCTATTGGTCGCGAACACGCCGAGCGCCGCCAAGCGTTCCGCGCGTTTTCGCAGCGCTTCGATCGCGTCTTCGCGGGCGTTGCCATCCTTGGAATTGAGCAACACGCGGCGATGTTCGAACGATTCGACCACCTGGCCTTCGATCTGCGCGAGAAGGGTCAGCGATTCGACCGATGCGGCCAAGGTATCGGCGCGGGTTTGGGCGATTTCATGGCGCAGGCGCGTCAGATCGGCGGCTTCCGGAGCGGCCGCTTCGTAATCGAGTTTGGAACGAGCCTTCACGGCGGCGTCATAGCGATCCTGCAAGGCTTTCAATTCCTTGCGCAGGGCGGCTTCTCGCGCTTGAGCGGTATCCCGGACTTGCTTGAGATCTTCGTCGCGAAGCGCTTGTTTCGATTCGGTCTCCTTCAGTTTGCGGTCGAGCAGGCCGAGTCTGGATTCCGCTTCGGCCACGACTTCGCGTTGGACCGCCAGCGCCGCTTCCTGCGCGCCTTTGCGAGCGGCGATCATCGCGACTCGATCGTTCGCCGCTTCCAGGCGCCACGCCGCGTCCGGAGCTTTCAAATCGGCTGAGGCCGCCGACCGCAACGCGTCGTCCGCCACCTTCGTTTCATCGCGGATGTCGTCGAGCGTCCGTTCGTGCAACTGCTGGGTGGACCGGGCGGTGGACTGTTTTTCCCCGGCGGTTTCCCGTTGGGCGCGGAGATCGTCCACTTGCAGTACCGAATAAGGCGGCTTCTCCTTGAAGCCCTTCCAATCGGCCAACGCCTCCGCCGCTTTTTTGGCGAGATCGGCCGCTTGCGGACGCGCCGCAAGCATCTTGAGATGGCGTTCGAGCGCGACCACCGTCTGTTGGGCGTCGCGACGGCGATCCGCGAGTTCATTCGCGCCGATGCCTTCGGGCAAACGCCCCGCGGAAACAGCGTCGTCGAGTTTGGCGAAGTTCTCCCGCGCGGCTTTGAGCTGCTGTTGGAGACGTTCGCGAAGGTGTTCGGGAGTCTCGGCCGGGGAAGCGGCGGGCGGAGTCTTTTTCGCTCCGATTCCCGGCAGCTGCGCATGCACCGGTGAAAGCAGCAAAAGAACGGCGGCCAAGGCACGGATCATGCAAAGAGTTTCAGCGCGACCGCACGCGCTCGCAAGGCCGGATCGGCGTCGATGTCCGGCATAAATCATCCGTTTCATCGGAGACTTCTTGCCCTGCTGAAGCGAATGATTAGTTTGAAGAAAGCCCCTTTTTTGAAGTTGTGAAGGCCAATCCACCTCCCCGCATTCTCGTCGTCACTCCGGAGATCACTTACCTGCCCGAAGGCATGGGGAATCTCACCCAGCGAATGTCGGCGAAAGCGGGCGGATTGGCGGACGTTTCCGCGTCCCTGGTGAAAGCGCTTTACGATCAAGGGGCCGACGTCCATGTCGCGCTCCCGAACTACCGGCGAATGTTCCATCTGGATGTCGCCAGCGTGTTCAATAACGAGTATGAAAAGGTCAGCCGTTCCTTGCCGGAGCAGCGTATCCACCTCGCGGAAGACCGCGTCTTCTATCATCGTTCCAGCGTTTACGGGGCCGAGAACCATCTCATCGCGCTGGCGTTCCAACGCGAGGTGATCAACCACACGATCCCGCAGGTGCGGCCGGATTTGATCCACTGCAACGACTGGATGACCGGCCTGATTCCCGCGGTGGCGCGACGGCACGGCATTCCGTGTCTTTTCACGGTGCACAACATTCACAGCGAGCACCAGACGCTGGCGCAAATCGAAGACCGCGGAATCGATGCCGCCGATTTCTGGCAACATCTCTTCTACCGCCGGCAACCCCAGTCCTACGAGGAAAGCCGTGGCAACAACCCAGTGGACTTGCTCGCGAGCGGAATTTTCTCCGCCGAACACGTCAACACCGTCAGTCCGAAGTTCCTGGAAGAAGTGGTCGGCGGTTGCCACGGTTTCATTCCCGCGCCGATTCGCAACGAACTGCGTTCGAAATGGCACGCGGGCAAGGCGAGCGGCATTCTCAACGCGCCGGACGCCGAATTCGATCCACAAAGCGATGCCTGTCTGGCGCAGTTCTATGGTCCGGACGACCACGTCGAAGGCAAACGCGCGAACAAGATCGAGTTCCAAAAACGTCTCGGACTGAAGGTGGACCCCGATGCGCCCTTGTTCTTCTGGCCGTCGCGCCTCGATCCCGTGCAAAAGGGCTGCCAGCTTCTCTCTGATATTCTCTACCGGGTTCTGGCCGACTACGCGTCGCGCGGGTTGCAGGTCGCGATTGTCGCGAGCGGTTCCTATCAGCCGCATTTTCATCGCATCGCCGACATGCACGGCATCCGCGACCGTCTGGCGGTGCGCGATTTCAGCGAGGACCTCTCGCACCTCGGTTACGCGGCGAGCGACTTCATCTTCATGCCGTCGTCGTTCGAACCGTGCGGCTTGCCGCAAATGATCGCGCCGAAGTACGGCAGCCTCACCGTCGCGCACGACACCGGGGGTTTGCATGACACGGTGGAACAGCTCGAAATCGAAGGCGACCAGGGCAACGGCTTCCTTTTCAACGTCTTCGACACCGCCGGGCTTCGCTGGGCGATCGACCAGGCGATGCATTTCCATGGGTTGCCGGAGGACATTCGCGCCCGGCAGTTGTCCCGCGTGATGCGGGAGTCCACCAATCGCTTCAACCACGAAGCCACCGCCGCGGCTTACATCCGTCGCTACGAAGAAATGCTCGGGCGAAACGTGACCTGCGAAGTCAACGGCCACACGGAGGAGAGGAAGGAAGAAGCCGCCGAGCTGAAGAAGTCGACCGTCGCTTACAAAGCCTGAGGGGGAAGCGAGCAGGGTGCTGTAGGGATTTTCCTAACTGCACGCTGGTTGCCCGGCAAATCCGCCGTCACATTTGCCGGGCGGTCATGATACGACGTCTCTTTCCCACCCTTTTAGCGCTTCTAGTTGGCGGTCACGCCTGCGCGGTCATCCCGCAGAAATTTCCCAGTAACGGTGCCTATACTTCCGCCACCCCTATTGGGGTTGTGGGTGAGACTCTGTATTTCACTGCGAGCGACGAGCTTCACGGACAGGAACTCTGGAAAACAGATGGCACCGAAGCAGGCACCGTAATGGTGAAGGATGTGAATCCTGGAGCTGCGAGTTCGTATCGTTCCTTTCGTATCGTTTCGAATGGGATCCTCTATTTCTCGGCGGACGACGGTGTGCATGGTCGGGAATTGTGGCGCACGGATGGCACGGAGGAAGGCACCTATTTGGTGAAGGATATTTGGGAAGGGAGCGGCGGCAGTAATGTGAGGGAGTCCATCGCGGGAAAAGACGGGGCACTGTACTTTTACGCGGATGACGGGATACACGGCCTGGAACTTTGGAAATCCGACGGAACGCAAGCAGGCACGATGCTTGTGAAAGACGTGTATCCCGGACCAAACTCCTCGGCTGTGGTGGGGGCTGTTTCTTACTCCTTAGTAGGTTATTCTACTTCGGTTGTGGCTGCAGGAGGGTTAACTTATTTTGCCGCCGATGATGGTGTACATGGTGGGGCGCTGTGGGCAACCGATGGGACCGAATCGGGCACTTACTTGGTGAAAGACCTAACAAACGATCAAACGAGCACGGCACCATTTTTCCGCGCACTTGGTGACAAGCTCTGTTATTATCAGCAAAGCGGAAGCGATTCCGGTGCACTATGGGTCACCGATGGGACTGAAGCAGGAACATGCTTAATTCGTGAATTTTCAGATCAGTTTCCACTTCTCCCTTATTCTCCTTCAATTGTCTTCAGAGGCCGACTCTACTTCCAGATGGGAGATGGCTTATGGAGCACGGACGGTAGCACGGACGGCACGCAATTGATCGCGGGCGGCTTAGGGCAAACCACTCCTTTTGTGGGCACAGAAAATGGGTTTTATTTTGGGAGCGCTGTTCATCAGGACCAGGTCGTGACTTCTTCCGGCCTCTGGGTATATAATACTGGTTACGACTATCAAAATTCCCTTTGGTTTTCAGATGGAACGAAAGGAGGCACGTTTCCCATTCGAGCCCTTCCGAATAGTTGGAGTTTTTATGATGCCGCCTCTCCGGTGAGTAATTTATTGGCACACAAGAATCGGTTATATTTCCGCTTCCCTGACGACGATTTAGGCAATGAGCCGTGGTGCAGCGACCTGTCCGAAGCGGGCACTAAAGTGCTAGCAGACATTCGGCTCGGGCCGGATTCATCTTTCCCTGGGAGATACTACGCAATAGGCGACAAGCTTTGGTTTTCAGCGGACGATGGTAGCGACGAGGGCAGCCAGCTTTGGTTTATTTCATCAACTTCCTCATCGGAGGTCGCGCCGCCTATGTGTTCGACCTTGTCCCAAGGAAAAATGGAACAAACGACCGGCGTCCTTAGGGGGCGTGTCGCCTCATCTGGAGCCCCTGCTCTGGTTTGGTTTGAATGGGGTGATCAACCTCACACCCTTTTCCAGCGGTCTGAAACGGTGGAAATTCCTGCGGGAACCAAGGCTTCGGAGGTTCTATTGGATCTAGAGTATTTGGAGCCTGGGTCCACTTATTATTATCGAGTGGTGGCGCAAAACAAAGACCACCTCCAATATGGGGGGATTACGACATTGCGCACACTTGAGATGGTCGCGCGTTTGCAAGACATCACAACAAATCTCGGTACACTGTCGCCGGGCTTCTCACTTGGAGTACGAACCTACAATTTGAAGGTCGGCGCGACGGACACTTCGATCCGTGTGACTCCCGTTGCGGCAGTGCCGGGACTGGAGCTAACTGTGAACGGGTCGAAAACTTTGTCTGGTTCAGAAAGCAAGCCGATCAAGCTCAAACGGGGAACGACGAAAATTCGGGTGGTTGCGACTTACAGACCACCGAAAGGGATGGGGAAGAAGCGAAGCGAAGTATACACCATCATCGTAACCCGGCCGCGAAACCACCCACTCTCAACTTCCCTTCACCTCCATTCGCCGCGCTCGTCTTTTTCGAGCTGGATGCGATCGTTCAGGTTGCGGGCTTTGATGCGGTGATTGCGTTTCGCCCAGCGTTCCACGGTCATTTGCCGCTTCTTTGCCCGTCGCCGGAGTTCACCGATTTCTTCATCGAGACGGAGATAACTTTCGTAGCGTCCAGCATCGAGTTCGCCCGCTTCCACCGCGCCGCGCACCGCGCAGCCGGCGTCACGCTGGTGTTTGCAGTCGCCAAATTTGCAGTCGACGGTCAAGGCGTCGACGTCCGAGAAGCTTTCCCGAAGCGTCGCTTCGTCGGTCCACATCTGGATTTCCCGCATGCCGGGATTGTCGATCAACATTCCGCCGTCGGGTAACGGCACCAATTCGCGGGAGGTCGTGGTGTGGCGGCCTTTGCCGGTCACTTCGTTCACCTCGCTGGTCCACTGCCAGTCGTCGCCATAGAGCTGATTGACGAGCGTGGATTTGCCCACGCCGCTCGATCCGACGACGCACATGGTGACGCCTTCCTTGAGATAGGACTTCAGCACCTGGAGTCCGTCTCCGCTCAAGGCGCTGGTGACATGGACGTCCGCGTCCGGGCAGAGAGCGGAGAGCTCCGCGGCGGCTTCGGCGTTTTGCTTCTTCGGAAACAAGTCCGCTTTGTTGATGAGCACGACCGGTTTCGCCCCGCTGCGATGGATGAGCGTGAAGTAGCGCTCCATCCGGCGGGGATTGAAATCGGAGCCGGCGTCGGTCACGACCATGACCACGTCGACATTCGCGCCGATGACTTGTTCCTCGCTGCTTTTGCCCGGCATTTTGCGGGAAAAACAGGTCCGGCGAGGCAAGCGCGCCCGGATCACATGATCTTCGTTTTCGTCGCCCAATTCGATCGCCACCCAATCGCCCACCGCGGGCAGATCCGCGTCGCAGGGAGCGTCATGCCAGACCTTGCCCGAGACCACGGCGTCGATCTCCTCGATTTCTTCCGCGTCGTCGTCCGCGAGGAAGGCACCGAAGTTGATCGGCGTTTCGCGGATCAAGCGCGCGGGAACCCATCCTTTCGCCCGATAGGGAGCGAAAGCCTCTTCAAAAAAGCCGGACCATCCGAGTTCACGCAACGTCACTTGGCGGACCATAGCCGTTCGCCGGAGGGCTGTCCACCGGCGGCTGCCGGGGTTAGAACGGGGGGCTCAGTCCTCCCACTGGAACCGGGACCGCCATTGGGGTGACAAATCCTTGCTCGAAATCCGAGCGCGGCCGTCGGCGTGAACGATCTCCAAGGAATCGTCGGTCACCCGCATGATCGAAACGCCTGTGAATTGACGGCCGTTGGCGAGCTTCAGAACGCCGATTTTTTCGCTTGCGGCTGCTTGCCGGATTCGCGTGCGGTAAGCTGTCCGGTATCGATCGAACGAGGCCGCCAGCGTATCGCATTCCTCGCGCAAGCCATCCTCGGTAGGGCGTAGCTTGGACAGCCGCGCGCTTTTTTCCCGAATGGCGGTTTCCGCGTCGCGCAACTCTTTGGCCTTGGTGAGCGCGCCGCGTCCTCCGGCCTCGAACTGATTTTCCAGTCGCGTCCTCCAGCTCCGCAGACCGTCGATTTCCAATTCCCGGGCCTCGATTTGTTCGCGGATTTGCTGATTTCCGTCGGAGGACTGGACGCGCCGTTGCACGAGAATGGACATTCCGACGCCGGTCAAAATCAGCAGCGTGAGGCCGCTGAGAAAGCCGGGCATGCTTGAGCCATTCTCTCCGCGCATGAAGATCAGCTGCCCAAGGCGCGTTGCAGTTCGACGATCCGGTTCACGGTGGTGGCGCGGCGACCCCGGAGTTCCCCAAGGCGGGTTTGATAACGAGCGGAGTTCGCGATGCCGCCGTTACGGCGAATCTGCTCGCGCTCCTTGTCCCAAGCATCCTGTTCGCTTTTGATCTGGGAGTCCAACTGGGTAAGCGCGTTCTTGAGCGCGGCCAACTCCGCCTTGTTCTTCCGCTGGAGCTCTTCTTTTTCCCGGGTGGCCTGTTCCTGCTGTTGTTTGGCCGCTTGCGTTTGCGCCACGTTCACCTGCTGCGCGTGTTGCTGCCGAGCTTGGTTTTCCTGCTGCTGGGCGAGCTCCTTCTGCTTCGGGTCGTACTGGAAATAGTCCCGCGCTTCCGCCGACAAATCTTCGAAATCCGCGCGACCCGATCCGCTCTCGTGCTGGAAGCTCATGCCCACGGCATCGACTTTTTTCACGACCACCTGGCGGTACGTTTTGCCGGAAGCGGTCTTGAGTTCGTCATATTTCAGACCGGCCGCAGCGCCACGCACCTGGGCGCGGTAGCGGTCCTTATATTCCTCGAAGCTGGTGACCACGCCGTCGACCTGCTTGCGGAAATCGCTCGCGTAGGCGTTCAGCCCGTCCAGTTTCGCCCGACCACTCTGCATCCGGCGGGTCAGGCGATTGAACTCGTCGGCGGCTTTACGGCGTTCGGGTGCGGCGGCGAGTTCTCTGGTCGCGGCTTCGTGCCGCAAGCCCAACGCGTTCAACTCCTTGGTTTGGCCGAGAATGACGGATTCGATCGACTGACCTCCTCCCTGCATTTCCGAGTCGAAAACGAAAAAATACAATAGGCTGAAACCGGCCAGTATGAGAAAGGCCATCAAGGTGCCGATCAGCCCCGGTCCACGGCTGCTGGACATCATGTCGCTGAATCCCATGGTCGTGCGGCAGTTAGGGGTTGGTGACGCGGTACTTCACCTTGTAGTCGGCGAATTCTTTCTCCAACTGGCGCTTGCGGCTTTCCAAGGCCGAGATGTCCCGTTCAAGGCGAGCGGTTTCCTGGGTCTGCGCTTCCAGCTCCTGCCGGGCTTTCGCCAGGTCTTCTTCGCGCGTCACCGGGATGGTTTTGAGCTTCTCGTCCATCAACGCGATTTCGCCTTCGAGCCGTTTGATTTCGGCGCGCTGTTCTTCGCGTTTCCGCACGAGTTCGGGATTTTCGCGGCAAGCGCCCAGGGCGAGCGGCAGGCCCGCCAGCAGGAGGGGCACAAGTTTCGAGGTCATTGGGAGGAATCAGGATATAAAATGGACGCGGAATTCTCCGGCCGGATCACCCGCGGAGAGTAAGGGCGGTAGTAATAATAGTAAACGTAACGTGGCCTGGAGCGCACACCCCCGAAATAACGGGGCTTTTCGTGCAAAGGGTTGCTCCGCGCACCGCTCATGGAATAGGCCGTGGAAAGCTCCGGAGATTCGCTTTTCGGGGTCGCGCGCTCGCGGACGGGTTTTACGGGCTCGTTGGCGGCGGCTTGTGTCGAGAGCTCTCGTTCCACCCACCGTTCGTAGGCCAAGCGCTCGTTTTCCTCGCGCGCGACGGCGCTCGCCTGAAGCTCGGGGTCCAGGCCGTAAAGCTCGCTACGAACCGGGCCGAGGTCGTTCACGTCGAGGCGTGCGGTTCCCGTCGCGTGGCGGACTTGGATCCCCGCTTCGGAGCCGCCGGTCACGGTGACCTGTTTGAGCGTGCGACCGTTCGCCAGAGTCAGTTCGGGCAACTGCTTGCCGATGGCCCGCTCGCGGGCGGTGCGCAAGGCCGCGCGGCGAAGATTGTCTTTTTGATCCCGCAATGAGGCCACTTCGCGTTCCAACTTTTCCTTCCGTTCGCTCAACGTCGTCACCGAAGCGCGCTGGGACTCGAGTTGATTGAAAATGGCGACCGCTTCTTCGTAAGGCCCCGCGAGCCGGTCGTAACGCATCCGCAGCAATTCTTCCCGCTGCACCCGGCTGAGCCGTTCGCCTTCCAACTGGATGAACTCCGGCTTGTTGGCGGTTGGGTCGGAATCTCGCTGACAAGCGGTCAGCGACAAACCCAGGGCAATGGGGAGAAAAAATGCCCGGCGGCAAATCATGAAGATGACGTTAAGTCCCTACCGATTCTTTACACAAGCGCGGTAAAATGAATTTTGTGTTAGCGCATATCTTCGCCGCGATCAGGCAGATGACGACTCTCGCCCGGGCCGGGAAGGGGTGGATTTTTCCGGAATAAGCGCCATTCTGCCGTCTCAAACCCCTGCCGATGAGCGAATTCCAGGAACTGGTCGATTCCCATTATCAGGCGCTGTTTCGTTTCGCGATGTCGCTGACACGCAACGAAGACCGCGCCTGCGACCTCGTGCAGGAAACCTTCTGTATCTGGGCGGAAAAGAACGCGCAGCTCCGGGATCGCTCGAAAGCGAAAACCTGGCTGTTCACCACGTTGCACCGCGAATTCTTGGCCCACGTCCGTCGCTCGTCCCGCTATTCCGACGAGAGTCTCGAGGATGCCGCCGAGCGGATCCCCGCCACGGGCGAGGCCAACGCCGATCGACAGATGGACGGCCAGCGCGCGATGGAACTTCTTGGTTCGCTCGATGAATCGTTTCGAGCTCCCCTGGTCCTTTTTTATCTGCAACAGCACAGTTACAAGGAAATCGCCGAGATTCTTGAAATTCCCATCGGCACCGTCATGTCCCGCATTTCCCGTGGCAAAGAATTGCTGCGCCGGCAAATGACCGCCGAGCCGGCGAGCGCGCCGAAAAACATCCTGCAACTCGAACCCGAAACTCTCCACCGCCATGGATAAGGAACACGCCCGTTTTGTGCTGCGGTGCTTCCGCCCGGACGGCGCCGACGCTGGGGAGACCGATTTCGCCGCCGCGCTGGAATTGGCCGCGGCCGACCGTGAACTGGGCGAGTGGCTCGCGTGCGAGCGAGCCGATGACGCCGCGTTCGCCCGGGCGTTGGCTTCCGCGCCCGTGCCGGATGGGTTGCGTGATGAAATTCTTACCGGCATGGCCGCCGCGCGCGGCGATTCACCGCCCGTGGTCGATCCCTTCGACGGGGCGTTCATCGGCGCATTGGCGACCGTCGAGCCCCCCGCGCGACTGCGGTCCGGGATTTTGCTCGCGATGGAACGCAGCACGAATCCGGCGCCTGCCGTCGTGCGCCCGCTGCGCTGGAAGCGATTCGCTTTACCGGCCGCCGCCGCGGCCGGAATCGCCGTGGGGCTGTGGGTCGGCGACCCTTCCCGCGTTCCGCTCTCCGCACCCATCGCCCAGGTTCCGGCGCCCGCTTTTTCCCGCCTGCCGGTCAGCGCGGTGCCCGTGGGTTTCGTTCGCACTTACGAATCGCCGACCTTCGCACTGGAACACACGAACGGCGACCACGAGGAGCTTTTCCAAAATCTCAAGACCCGCGATCTGCCATGTCCCGGCTGCCATTCCCTGCCGCCTGGATTGAAGGACGTTCCCGCGCTGGGATGCCGGGAGCTCGTAATCGACGGCAAACGCGGTTCGTTGCTTTGCTTCGACCAAGGCGAGAACGGCGTTGTCCACCTCATCATCTTCCGTCGCGACGATGTGGAGGGCGATTTGCCCTGCGGCAAACACCCGCGCATCGAGCAGGTCGGTCGTTGGGAGACGGCCACCTGGGGCAATGAAAATGACGTCTTCGTGCTGATCGGTCCGGCCGGGAAATCGAAGCTCGAAACGTTTTTTTGAGCCGCCTTCGAGGTTGAGCGCGGCCGTTTCACCGTGCATCGTCCGGGCGTGCCCACCGAACCCTTCATCCGCGTGCGAGGGCTGGAACAACGTTTCGGCAGCCAGCAAGTCCTGCGCGGCGTGGACCTCGACGTGCAGCGTGGCGAGACGTTGGTATTGCTCGGTGGCTCGGGCGGAGGGAAGTCGGTGTTGATTAAACACCTACCGGGCTTGTTGCGGCCGCGCGCTGGAACGGTCGAGATCGATGGCGAAGACATTTCCAAATTGGGCGAACGTCAGCTCGGTCCGATCCGCCGAAAAATCGGCATGATGTTCCAAGGCGGCGCCTTATTCGACTCACTCGACGTCGCCCGCAACGTTGCCTTTCCGCTGCGTGAACACGGGATGAAGAACGAGAAGGAAATCGCCCGGCTCGTGGGCGAAGCGCTCGAGATCGTCCGTTTGCCCGGCCAGGAGAAGAAAATGCCGTCCGATCTCTCCGGCGGCATGCGCAAACGCGTCGCCCTCGCCCGCGCGGTCGTCGCTCGCCCGGCATGCGTGCTTTACGACGAGCCGCACGCGGGACTCGACCCGGTCACCGCGGACTCGATCGACCACCTGATCAAAGATCTCCAATCGCATCACGGCATGACGAACATCGTCATCACCCACGAAATGCGCAGCGTCTTCCGCATCGCCGACCGCGTCGTTTTCCTCAAAGAGGGCCGGGTGACTTGGACCGGCACGCCGGAGGAACTCAAGTCCACGACCGATCCGGAGCTCCGCGCTTTCATCGAGGGCGATTCCGGCGAGCCCTGGGACTGAGGCTTTCCGTTTCTTAAACAGGCGTTACTATTCCCCTGCTTCTCCGCTTATGGCCTCCACCGAACGTCGCACCGAATTCTTCGTCGGACTCTTCCTCTTCATCGGGTTGGCCTTGCTTGGCGCGTTGATCGTCCAGTTCGGTCGCTTCGGCGATCGCTTGAAGGACCACTACACCATCAACGTGATCTTCGACGATGCGTCCGGACTGATCAAAGGGTCCGAGGTTCGGATGGGGGGCGCGAAGATCGGCAAGGTCGAGGCGGCTCCGGAGCTGACCGAAGCGGTGAAGGTGCAGGCGGTGCTCGCGATCAACGAACGGGTTAAAATTCCTTCCGGTTCCAGCGTTCAAATCGGTTCGGCTTCTTTGCTCGGCGACAAGCTCGTGGTCATCACGCCGCCCCAGAAACCCACGGACATTTATCTGCAACCCGGGCAAACCGTCATGGGCGGCGGTCCGGCGGGATTGGAGGCGATTCAAAGCAACGCCGAACAGGTCACTCGCGACGTGCGCCGTCTGATGCAGGCGTCGGAAGGGACGCTGATCAAAATCGACGCCGCGGTGGATGACCTGCGCGCCGTCACCGGTCGCCTTGGCGACACCGTCGAAAAGGTGAACACTTCCATCCTGTCCGACAAGAACCTGGCGAACATCGAAGGCACGATCGTCAATTTCGAGGCCACCACCACCGAATGGAGGAAGGCCAGCGTCGAACTGCAACCCGCGCTCGCCGAAGCGCGCGACGCCATTCGTTCATTCCATCAGGCCACCGCCAATGCCGACCAGACGATCGCCGAGATCAAACCGGCGATTCAGGAAATGCCGAAAGCGGTCGATTCGATCACGCGGGCGGCCGACAAGGCGGGCAATGCGATCGAGAAGGCCGAAAAAAGCGAGGGCTTGCTTGGCACGCTGGCCTACGACCGGGAAGTCGGCACCGACACCCGGACCTTCATTCGCAACCTGCGGGAGAAGGGGATCTTGCGCTACCGCGACGAGGCGATGAAAGAGGAAGAAGATCCCCGCAATCGCTATCGCGGGCAAAGGAGATAGTGGCCGAAAGTTCCGCTTTCGTGAGTGAAGGCAACGGTCTCCGTTGCCGGGTGAACGGATGATTTGCAGATCGATGCCTGAAACGAATCCCTACGCGCCACCTGCGACTTCCGAAGCTTTGTTTCCACGTCCACGTTGGTTCCGCCGCGAGGGGAAATTTGTCGTGGTGCGAACGGGCGCGGTTTTGCCCGCGCGCTGCGTGAAGACGAACGAGGCGGTGGAGGGATACAACGAGGCCAAACCACGGCAGCTCATGTGGGTTCCATCGTGGGCGCGTCTTTCTCCATCCCTGGGAATCGTGTCGCCCATGCTTGCGATCTGGATGACCTCGGATTGGGCCTCGACCGCTTTTTTGGTAGTCGCTGTTCCAAGTATTTTAATCGCGGGGCTTTTACCTGTGGCGTTTCAGAAACGCACGAACGTGACCTATGCTCTTCAACGGCGGGAACGTTGTTGGAGGCTTGCCGTCCAAAGTGTGGCGGTGGTGGGCGGAGTTGGCGGGTGGCTATTGTTCAAAGCCTACGACACGGATTCACTTGCCGGGTTCTTTGCGTTAATCGGTGGCGGGCTCCTTGCCGGTGTTTTCCGCCATCCGTTACGAGCGGCCCGATATCGTGACGGCGAATTCTGGCTCAAGGGCTGCTCGCCCGAGTTCCTGGATTCGCTGGAACGAGAGTCCTAACTGCCTAGCGTCTATGCCCGAGCACACTTATGCACCGAGAGCGAAGCTCATGAAACCGGAAGGTTCGACGCCGCAGTGGTTTCGTCGCGAAGGAGAATTTTTAGTGGTGCGTAACGGCGCGGTGTTGCCGAACCGGTGTATGCGTACGGGACAATTGCTTCCGGAAATAGAGGGGGCGAAAACACGGACGCTCGTTTGGCGGCCCAAATGGGTGCTCGCCTCCGCGACCCTGCTTGGGTTGGGGAGTCTATGGGTTTTATGGAAACCGATTCCGGTTCTTGCGGAAAAAGTAAAGTTTATGGCGCCGTTCTTGTGGTTCGCATTCAACTTCCAGGAAAAATCGCTAACTTTCACCTTCGCTCTCTCCCGTCGTGCGCGTGTTCGGTGGGTGATGACACAAGTCGTTCCGAGCCTGCTGCTCACCGTCTGGATGATTTTTTTGATATTAAACGGAGGAACGAATAGCACCCTAATAGGGCGGATCGGCCTGCCTTTGGCCATCGGCTGGATGATGGCGTTGAATTTTTGCCATCTCTTATTCCCCTTCCGCATTGCGAGTGAGCGCGACGGCGAATTCTGGATCAAAGGGTGCTCGCCCGAGTTCCTTGATTCGTTGGACGAGGCTTAATCCTGGACTGCGGCGAGGCATCGCCGCTTTTAGCGCCCGACGAGATATCGTCGGAGAATGCGGCACGTCAGCCCGGCGATTGCATCGCCTCCGCTCAAAGCGGCAATGCCTTGCCGCAGTCCGAGAGGCAACGGAGACCGTTGCCCGCACTCTCCGAAAGCGGAGCTTCCGGCTACTTTTAACTCCCGTGGCCGGTGAAAAAATAGCGCGCGCTTTCCAGGATGCCGGCGGCGATTTCACCCGAGTCGAGCCCGTGGGTGTCGACTTCGAGATGGGCGGTTTCGTGATACCAGGGTTCCCGTAGCGCGAGCAGCGTTTCAATCCGCTCGCGCGGATTTTCGGTGTGCAGCAGCGGCCGTTCGCGATTCCGGCTGGTGCGTTCGAGCAGCACGTCGACCGGCGCTTTCAACCACACGACGTAGCCAAGCTTGCGGAGCTTCTCGCGGTTTTCAGGACGACCGACCACGCCGCCTCCCGTCGAAATGATTCGTCGCGGTGCGTCAGGCAACGCGAGCTCATCGATCAGCGCGGTTTCCATCTCGCGGAACGCGTCTTCGCCTTGGTCGGCGAAAATCGCGGCCACCGGTTTGCCCGCGCGTTGCTCGATCCAGTGATCCATGTCCACCAGCGGATAGCCGAGCATTTGGTGCAGTTCACGGCCCACGGTCGATTTGCCCGACCCCATGAAACCGATGAGCACGATGTTCTTCGGGGGTTGGGCGGAATCGTTCATGACTCTCCCTATAATCGGCTGGCGGGTGACGACGAATCGCAAAATTCGTCCGGGACGCGGGGCATTACAAACGAAGCGGTTTGCCCGGCTTGCGGTGGCCGCGGGCACGGCGAATGCTTTGCGCTGCGAGCGATGCCTGCGACCGAGTTTTTTTCAAGCCTGCGTGAACGCATTTGGCTCACGTTGAAATGGCTGGCGTGGGTCGCGCCGCTGGCGATCGTGACAGGTGGCGCGTCGGCGTTTTTCGCGTGGAGTCTCGACCGGGCGACCGCGGCGCGTTTCGAACATCCGTGGCTGCTCTATTTATTGCCGCTCGGCGGGGTGCTCAGCGTCTGGCTTTACCAACGCTTCGGCAAAACGTCCGACGGCGGCAACAATTTGATCCTCGAACAGATCCACGAGCCGGGCGGCGGCGTGCCCCGGCGGATGGCCCCACTGGTGTTGTTCGCCACCTTGCTGACGCATTTGTTGGGCGGTTCCGGCGGCCGGGAAGGCACCGCCGCGCAGATGGGCGGGAGTTTCGCTGGCGGTTTCGGCCGGTTGTGGAAGCTGAAGCCGGACGACTTCCGGGTGCTGTTGATGGCGGGGGTGGCCGCCGGGTTTTCGGCGATCTTCGGCACGCCGTTCGCAGGCACGATTTTCGCGCTGGAAGTGGTGGCGATCGGCCACATCCGTCACGCGGCGTTGATTCCTTGCCTCGCGGCGGCGCTGATCGGCAACTGGACCTGCCTCGCCTTCGGCATCGCCCATACGCGCTACGATCTCACGTTTCGCGCGCAGGAACTCATCCCCAGTCATGCCGGTCATTTCGAAGGGCCACTGGTGTTGAAAATCCTGCTCGCCTCGGTGCTGTTCGGCTTGGCTGGCGCCGGTTTCGCCACCGCCTCGCGGGCGACCCTGCAGGGCATGCGGCGGCTTTGCCCGCAACCGTTGCTGCGACCGGTGATCGGTGGCGTGGCGATCATCGCCCTCGTGCATCTGCTCGGAACGCGTCAGTACTTGGGCCTCGGCGTGTGGTCGCCAAACCCGGCAGACCTCACCTTGCCCTCCTTGTTCGGGTCGGCCGGGACCGTGCATTCGGCTTGGTTTTGGAAAATGGCGTTCACGCTCATCACCCTCTCCACCGGCTTCAAAGGCGGCGAAGTAACGCCGTTGTTTTTCATTGGTGCCGCGCTAGGCAATTCGCTCGCCGCCTTGCTCGGCGCGCCGGTCGATTTGTTCGCCGCGCTCGGATTCGTTGCGATCTTCGCCGCCGCTTCCAATACTCCGCTCGCCTGCGCGATGATGGGCATTGAGCTGTTCGGCGCGGCCAATGCGCATTACCTCGCGCTGGCCTGTTTCGTCGCCTGGCGCTGCAGCGGACGATCGTCGATTTACGCGGCGCAGCGGTAAAGAGGCATCTCTGGAAATGAGGGTTTCCGGGGCGGGCCCGATCTGATAATCCCGCGCCGTGACCGAGACCCGCATCGTTTCCGCGACCAACGACGACATGAAAGAGGCCGTGCGCGAGGCCGTGGCCTTGCTCGCCGCTGGCGAAGTCGTGGCGCTGCCGACCGAAACCGTTTACGGGCTCGGAGCCGACGCCTTGAATCCGGAAGCGGTCGCGAAAGTGTTCGCCGCGAAAGACCGTCCGTCGTTCGATCCGTTGATCGTCCACGTCAGCCGCAAGGCGGAGCTCGAGGAGGTGGCGGAAATCGACGATTCGATCCGCGACGTGGTCGAGCGACTCACCGCGAATTTCTGGCCGGGTCCGCTGACTTTGGTGCTGCCGAAAAAGGCCGTCGTGCCGGATTTGGTGACCAGTGGTTTGCCGACGGTCGCGGTGCGCCAGAGCGCGCATCCGATTTTCCGGGCGATCGGTCGTGAACTCGGCCGTCCCATCGCTGCGCCCAGCGCGAACCGCTTCGGCCGGATTTCCCCGACAGGCGCGGCCGCGGTGATGAGGGAACTCGATGGCCACATCCCGCTCGTCATCGATGGCGGCGCGTGTTCCGAGGGTCTCGAAAGCACGATCATCTCGATCGAGCCGCGCGAGGGCAAAAAGCCGATTTTCCATCTACTGCGACCCGGCCCGGTCTCCAAAGAAGATCTCCAGCCCTATGGCAAGGTCGAGCGGGCGAAGGAACGTCCGGGCGAACTCCCGCACGCTCCCGGCCAACTGGCCAGCCACTACGCGCCGCGCACGCCGCTGCTGATGTTCGACTCGCCCGAGGATTTCCAACCGGAGCCGGGCAAACGCTACGGCCTGCTCAGTTATCGCGGCGCGGAGAAGGACGGCTATATCGGGGCGCACGACTGGGCGAAAATCGAAGAACTCAGCCCGGGCAGCGGCAAACTCGCCGAAGCGGCGCTGCGTTTGTTCTTCCTGATGCGGCAGCTCGACGAAGCCGGGCTCGACGCGATCGTGGCTGAACCGGTCAGCGAAACCGGCTTGGGCGTCGCCATCATGGATCGCCTCCGCCGCGCGGCGGCGAAGTGAGCGTTTTCGTCGTTTTTTCATCCGCTCTTCTCCGTTTCGTCATTCGGATTCAGTCATTCGGGCTTTCCTCTCATGTCCGCCAAAGCCACTTGGAAAGTCAGCGCGGCCGTGATGGCGAGCCGCGTGCTCGGGTTGATCCGTGATGTCATCTTCGGCGCGTTCTTCGGCGCGGGCATCCTGATGGACTGCTTCATCGTAGCGTTCCGGATTCCGAATCTGCTGCGGGACCTGTTTGCCGAAGGCGCGTTGTCCCAGGCCTTCGTCACGACCTTTTCCAAGCGCGCCGAGGCGACCGGCCCGGAAAGCGCATGGCCGCTGGCGAGCCGGATGCTGACGTTGATGAGCGTGCTGATGTCGGCGATCACGCTGATCGGCATCGTGTTTTCGCCGCAACTGGTGCGTTTGCTCAGCGGCAGCCGGGCGGATCATTTCACGCCGGAGTATTTCGAGCTGACCGTGCTGATGACGCGGATCATGTGGCCGTTCATCCTGCTCGTCAGCTTGGCGGCGTTGGTGATGGGCATTCTGAATTCGCGAAAAGTCTTCGGCATTCCCGCGCTGTCGTCGTGTTTCTTCAACCTCGGCTCCATCGTCGCCGGCAGCGCGATCGGTTTGTGGCTCGACCCGCACATGGGGCCGAAAACCATCACGGGCTTCGCCATTGGAACCTTGATCGGTGGACTCGGCCAACTCGTTTGCCAACTGCCCGCGCTGCACCGGCTCGGCTATCGCTGGCGGCCCGATTGGAGGTGGGGCGATTCCGATGTGCGGAAAATTTTCTCTCTGATGGGACCCGCGGTCATCTCCGCGTCCGTCGTTCAGATCAATGTCGTGGTGAACACGCAATTCGCCTTCGCCGTGGGTGAGGGGGCGGCGTCCGCGCTGAATTTCGCCTTTCGTCTGATGCAACTGCCGATCGGCGTTTTCGGCGTGGCGGTGGCGACGGTCACGTTGCCGGCCTTGTCGCGCGCGGCGGTCAACGGGGTGAACGCCGAGTTCGCCATGGTGCTATCGCGCGGCGTCCGCTTGGTGAGCTTTCTCGTTTTGCCCTGTGCGCTCGGGTTGGTGTTTCTGGCCGAACCGATCGTCAGCGTGCTGTTCGAATGGTTCAATTTCAGCTCAGGCGCACGGCTCATGACTGCGGCGGCCTTGCGCGGTTATGCGATCGGTTTGCTCGCCTACTCCTGGCTCAAGGTCCTGCAGCCTGCCTTCTACGCGGCCGACCGGCGATGGATTCCGATGCTGGTGAGCTTCTTCGCGATCGCCCTGAGCATCGGTTCGAATTGGTATCTCGTGGTCGTCCGAGGTATGGGCGTGGAGGCGCTGGCGACGACCACCAGTTTGGTCGCGGTGGTCAACTTCCTGATCCTTTACCTCGCCATGGCGCGGATCGCCACCGGCTTGGAAACGCGCGCGCTCGGGGTGCTGTGCAGCAAGCTCGCGGTGGCGGGTGGCGCCATGAGCGGGGTCTGCTTCGCGGCGAACCGCTATCTTTTCCAAGACCTCACCGGTATGTCCAAGCTCGCCGGCGCGGTTTGGCTGGGAGCGGTCATTGGGATGGCGGCGGCGACGTATTTCGGCGTCGCGCGCCTGCTCCAGGTGGCGGAGGCGAAGGAATCGCTGGATCTCGTGCTTCGTCGTTTCCGCCGGAGCAAAGCGTGAGTCACTTTTTCTCGCCGTAAATCGCCCGGTCCATCGCGCGTTGGACTTCCTCACGGTCGATGCCGTCGTCCTCCACGGGCTGGGGCTTAAGCGATTCGTTCCGCTGCCAGAGCCGATAAGCGACGGCCGCGGCGCAGAGAATGAGCACCAAGGCGGCGAGCCAAGGGAGGAACGGATTGGATTTTTGCCTCACCGGTGGGTCGGCAGCGACGGCGCGGGCGAGGGGAGAGGGTTTCGCGGCCGGGTTGGCCGGAGCGACCGGATTGCCGGGGGCGGGCGACGGTTTCGCCGCCACCGCCGGAGCCGCTTTGACCGGTACGGGTGCAACCTTCGCCGGAGCGGGGGCGACCGGTCGGGGTTGTGGGCCAGCCGTGCGTGCGGGAGAGAGAACGGTTGCTTTGAATGTCTGCCGGGCTTCCGCGGGTGAGGCCGTGAGGTTCGCGGCGAGCCAGGTTTCCCAACGTTTCAGGCCGGTGATGAGACGGACATCGTCGCCCAGCGCGGGCTTCGCCGCCACCGCCCGGAGCAATTCCAAGACGGGCGAAAGGCCTGGATGCGTGTCCGCTTCGTGCAGCCAATTGAGCGGGGAAATCCAAAAGGTGAAGCCACGCTCCGGATCGTCCTCGCTGACGACGATCGCCGAGGGCGCGGTTTCCACCCACACCGCTTGCATGCCGAGCGTCTCGGAAAGCAACGCGCTGACTTCCAGCGCGCGGTCGATCAGTGCGATGACCGATGCGGCGGCGACCGGTCCGTGCCGCAGGGCATCCGCCAACGCCGGGCCCGCCACCAGCTCGGAAACGAGAAACGGCATGCCGTCCTGAGGGTCGCAGCCGCCCGCGACAAGCGACCGCATGCCAGCGTGCCGGACGTCCGCGAGTTGCGTCAGCAGTGCCTCGTAATCCTCGGCTTGGACCGGCGAAAGACCGCCGCCGTCCCTGCCGAACGGGAAATAACGACGCAGCACGACGGTTTTCCCGGATTCGCGATCCAGGGCTTCGAACGTCACCCCATGCCCATCCTGCTCCAGGAGGTCTTCAATTTGAAATCTTCGGCTCAAGGAAGCGGAGTTATCAAATGAGGCTCGGAACGCCAACCGCCGAATCCCAGCTTTTTCTCCCCCACGCCCTTTCCCGTTCCTCCCCTTGCCGTTGATTTTGCGTGCCTTTCGTGTACTTCGTGGTTCTCTTCCGCCCGCTCCGTCCCCGACCCGACTTGCCATGCCCACGAAGCTGACCCGCAATTTCTCGATCATCGCCCACATCGACCACGGGAAAACCACGCTCTCGGACCGCCTGATGGGTGCTACCAACACCGTGGCCCAGCGTGACGAAAAGGCTCAGCTCCTCGATGCCATGGACCTCGAACGCGAGAAGGGCATCACCATCAAGTCCCACCCGGTCGCGATGGAATACAAGGCGAAGGACGGCAAGACGTACAAACTCAACCTTTTGGACACTCCCGGCCACGTCGACTTCTCCTACGAAGTCGCCCGCTCGCTGGCCGCCTGCGAAGGCGCGATCCTGATGGTCGACGCCGCCCAAGGCGTGGAAGCCCAGACCGTGGCGAACCTCCATCTCGCCCACGCCCAGAACCTCGTCATCATCCCGGTTCTCAACAAAATCGACCTGCCCGCCGCCGACGTCGCGAAGTGTCGCAAGCAGCTCGAAGACATCCTGGCCATTCCCGGCGAAGACGCGATCCCTGCTTCCGCCAAGGCCGGCATCGGCATTGAGGAGATTCTCGAAGCGATCGTCGCACGCGTCCCGGCGCCGGTGGAGAACCCCGACAAACTGCTGCGCTGCTCGGTTTTCGACTCGATCTACGACACCTATCGCGGCGTCGTTTCCTATGTCCGCGTCTTTTCCGGCTCCGTTAAAAAGGGCCAGCGCGTGAAGCTGATGCACACCAACAAGACCTACGAGGTCAAGGAAGTGGGCGTCTTCACCCCGAAGATGAGCGCCCGCGAAAAGCTCGTCGCCGGCGACGTCGGTTACGTGATCGCCAACATGAAATCCGCCGATGAGGCGAAGATCGGCGACACCATCACGGACAATACCCATCCCTGCCCCGAGCCGCTTCCCGGCTACAAGGAGATCCAGCCGATGGTCTTCTCCGGCATCTATCCGGTCGAGTCCTCCGACTACGAGGCGCTCAAGGCCGCCATGGCCAAGCTCCAGATCAACGACGCCGCGTTCACCTTTTCCTCGGAAAGCTCGACCGCGCTCGGTTTCGGCTTCCGCTGCGGCTTCCTCGGCCTGCTCCACATGGAGATCATTCAGGAACGCCTCCGCCGCGAGTTCAACATGAACGTGATCTCGACCTACCCGTCGGTGATCTACCAAGTGACGCTCACCGACGGCTCCGAAGTCATCGTCGATAACCCGACGCTCTTTCCGGAAACCCAGGTCATCCAGGAAATCCGCGAACCGGTCGTCAACGTCTACATCATGGTCCCCGGCGATTACATCGGCGACATGATGCAGCTCGTGCTCGAAAAGCGCGGCGAGGTCACTAACACGGAAACCATCGACGACATGCGCGTCATGCTTTCCTGCGTCCTGCCGCTCGGCGAGATCCTCGTCGATTTCAACGACAAGCTGAAGTCGATGACCCGCGGCTACGGTTCGATGGACTACGAACACGCCGGATATCGCCCGGCGAACATGGTGAAGATGGACATGCTCATCGCCGGCGACCCAGTCGAGGCGTTCTCCACCATCGTCCACCGCGACAAGGCCGAATCCTACGGCCGCCAACTCGCCGGCAAGCTCAAGGAAGTGATCCCGGCCCACCTCTTCGTCGTCGCCATCCAAGCCGCTGTCGGCGGCAAGATCGTCGCCCGCGAATCGATCAGCGCCATGCGCAAAAACGTCACCGCGAAGTGCTACGGCGGCGACATCACCCGTAAGCGCAAGCTGCTCGAAAAGCAGAAAGAGGGCAAGAAGAAGATGAAGATGTTCGGCAAGGTCAACATCCCGCAGGACGCTTTCATCAAGGTGCTCAAGAGCGGGGACTAAAGTAGCCGAAAACTCCGCTTTCGGAAGGTACAGGCGCCGGTCTCCGGCGCCTGTTTTTTTGCTTCGCTAACGTCACAAGCAGCGAGGTCGGCAGGAACGCTTTTTGCTTTATCCTCCGCCCGGGCCCCCAGAAACACAGTCCGTCTAACATGAAACATCTTCTCTTCATCGCGCCCGCGCTGCTACTCGCGTCCTGCGCCTCGTCCCGCTGGACCGACGCCCAACGGGCATCGCTGTCGTCCTTGGCCGTCGCGCCGACCGTTCCATCTTCCGCCTATGGCAAACCTCTCGGCAGCGATAATGTTCAGGCTCCCGTGGTAGTCACGGGTGGTGGCAGCTTTGGCTCGGCCGCAGCGGTAGGCGCTGGCGCGCAACTGGTCGTGGAAATCGGAGCGGCGATACAACAGAAGATGTTCGAAAGCCGTTACGCTGACGCCATCGCCAAAGCCCCCGGCACCGTGCCCGCCGATTTGCCTCGCCGCGTTCGTGCGACCGTCGGCAAGAGCCTCGCCGCGCAGCCTTTTTTCCAAGGCAAAATCCGCGACAACTCACCGAATCGATTTGTCCTGATCGTGGACAATTATCGTTACGTTCGTGCGGGTAAGACAAACGGCGAAGTTCTGGTGACGCCTTCGTTCTACGGACGCTTCGAGCTGACGAGCGCTACCGGCGAAAAGCTTCTCGTCCAACCCTTCGCCTCCGCCTCCGCTAGCTACCAACGTCCGTTGCCGGAATTCATCCGGGACAAACAACTGGCCACCAAGGCTTTCGACGAAGCGATCAATGGCATCGCGCGGCAAGCGGTCAACGCGGTAAACGCCAAGCTCGGCGAACAAGCGCTGGCCGCCACCGAATCGCCTGCGACGGCCTCGAAACCCGGCGGCAAGCCCATCCAACTCCAATCCGTCAGCGGCATCACCGCGACCTGCAACGAGCCATACAAGCTCACCCGAAGCTGCAACATCTTCACAGGACCGAGCCGCTCCATTACCGTCGGGGGGCAAAAACTCAAAATCGCCGGCAGTGCTGACGGCAGAGTGGTCCTTATCCGCTCCGCCTCCCTTTTGGATCTGAACGTCACCACTTCCGGCAGCCCCCAATATGAAGCCGTCCGGCAGGCGCTCAACCAAGCCAACCTCCACATTCTTCGCCAACGCGACATGGTGACAAGCGGTTCACCCGTCGGCTTCTTCCTCGAACTGGATGGCGACGGCTATTCCGCTCTGACTCAATCTTAAACAGGCCCGACGTTTTCGAAAATGCCGATCCGGACGGGCGGCAGGAATGCCGCCCGCCCTCCACATGCCGCTTCGAAAGCGGCACTCCTTTTAGCGGCACTCCTTTTTACTTCGCGTTGCCCGGCAACGACCACAGGAAGTCGACCTTCAGCGTGCCTTTGAAACGCGGATCGTCCAAGCTGATGTAGCGGTCGCCCGAGTAGTCGGGAGCGTCGGAAAGCTTCTTCGGATTGTAGTTCGCCGCGCCGTGGCAACTCATGCAGTTACTTTGAACGCCGTAGTTGTTGCTGACCGGCTTGCCATTGTAAGTGCCGGGAATCGAATCGGGCAGATCCTGAGGGCCGAAGCCCGCTTCAAGCCACGGGTTGTAGGCGTAAATCGAATTGCCGCTGTTGCTGCCTCCGACATAGGGCGGCGAGGGCAGCTCAGTGGTGTAGGCGATCGAAAGAGCGTAGTTAGCCGCGGGCCCTTGGATCTGCGTGGGCCGGGCTTTGGCGATTTCCACCGAGCTGGGCTCCAGCGGATTTTCGGGCGTCGGCGTCCACCAGAAGGTTTGCCAGGTCCAGCGGGTGATCTCACGGCCGGCCACATGCATCGCCACCAGAATGGCGTAGTCGCCTTCCGAAGCCTTCTCGGCTTTGAGCGCGCTGGCCTGATCGGAGTTCAGCTTGAAATTGATCAGGCTGGAAACCGGATAAGTCGTCTCATCCGTGCGGGTGCTGCCATCCTTGGCCGCCTTCGTGTCGATCTTGCCTTTGCCCGCACCGCCGCCCTTGACGTCGATCCAAACGGAGCTCGGCCAAGTCGTGGAACCCCATTGCTGCGGTGTCGGCGGAGGCCCCGGCCAAACCGGCAATGGGTAGTACCGTCCGTCGATCAAATCGCTTTGCTTGATGACCTGGAACACCGGCTTGAGCGAGAGGGCGGTAGAGGGAAAGACGAGAATCTGGTCGGCGCCATCCGCGAGCAACTGGTCGAGCACGGACTTTTTGAGCAAGCCCTGTTTCATGATATGATCGGCTGCGGTGGGATCGTATTTCACGAAGCCGAGCACGGTTTCCGTTCCATGAGTTTCGGTCGCCTTCAGCTGCGGGCCTCTGCGATGGTGGAACTGGTGAAACTGCTCGAGTTGGGGACGTGCCGGGCGTTTGAGTTGCAGCAGGTTGGGTTTGTCGGCTTTCGCGGACGCGGCGATGATGTCCTGCGGCGTCAGCCAGGTTTCGAAAACGCGCAGCTTCTGGCCATTGTCCATCTGGTCGGTTTCGGCGGTGAGCGAAGCCCACAAGCCCCAGCCGTGAAGGTAAATTTTGTTATTGGCGGCGCTACTGACCGTTGGATCCGTCACCGAGGAATCTGCGACCCATTTCAAGATGGTCGATTCGCTTTCAGGAAAGGTGTAGCCGGGAATATGTGGATCGGGTAGCGGCGTCGGCACGAAGTCGGCCTTGAGAACGGACGTGGCGGCTAACAAGCCGCCCGCGATCAACGAGGGCATGGCTTGGTGAAGGAGGTGACGCTTGGATCGAGATGTAGGGTTCATAAATAGAAGATGAGTTTTTTGTCTGATGCATTATGTGATGAAATTCAATATTTTTGTTAGATTCGCCCTGCCGCTGGGTGCGAAATGAACAGGGGTCGCGCTCTCCATCACCCGCGCGCCTCGTCCGCTTAATCCCGGTCGAACCGGAACGCGCTCGCGTAAGGATGTCTTTTTCCCGTCAGTTCACTTCGGAGAATCTCCGTGGCCACCATGCTGTAGGTAATGCCGTTGCCGCCGAAGCCGAGGGCGAAGAGGCAGCGCGGATGTTTGTCATAATGGCCGATGTAAGCGAGGCCGTCGGCGGTTTCCCCGAAGGTGCCGGACCAACACCAGGCCGGTTCCATCGGGACGGCGGGAAACCACTCGCGAAAGGTGGCGACGAGCTGTTTCGTCCTTGCGGGCAATAGCTTATCGCGGGCCTTGGCATTGCGGAACGGCACGTCGCCCCCGCCGAACATGGCGCGCGAATCGGAGTCCGTGCGAAGATAGAAATAGGGCCGGGCGGATTCCCAGAGGAGGCACCTTTCCCACCAGAGTTGTTCCGCTTTCAACGGCTCGGAAGCGACCGCGAAGGTGCTGGTCAGTTTCACGAACCGGGCGATGTCGAACAACTCGGGACTTTCGTAACCGGTGGCGACGACCAAGTG